>ERZ842401.2371-NODE-2371-length-25265-cov-7.464697_pt1 | contig 25265 bp, 14 predicted proteins | sample MGYA00521270_ERZ842401 | MGnify/ENA primary metagenome ERZ842401 (study PRJEB31892, sample SAMEA3878208) | bioreactor metagenome | biome: Moose rumen | place: Sweden | collected 2011-10 | study: EMG produced TPA metagenomics assembly of the PRJEB12797 data set... | reverse complement strand
TGCCTGGTAGCAGTTGTGGCAATAGTAGTTTGCAGAATGCTATGCTTTACAAATTTACACCAAACTGGGAGTTGGATTTTGCCAAGCTAATGGTGCAAAACACCGAAGGCATTGCTATCTCGTGGGAATATGGTAGGGACAGTATCAACCCTCAATACGACATCTATCCCGAATGGTTGTCATGCGACCAGGATGGTAATATGTACGTTTCTGGTTTTGTGAAGCTTGGGCTATCTGTTTTTGGTGCGCACCTGCACCAGTACCCTGTCCGCATTTATTTTGACAGTTTGCATTATGCGACTATAAATGATCAAAGTGGCACCCGAAGAGTGAATTTTATTGTGAAATATAACAATATAGGCAATATACTTTGGTCTAATCAAATAAATACTATTGGTACCCTTGCGGGCACTTCAAACTGTTATGCTGAGTGGAGAGGAAACTGTATTGACAACGACTATCTTTATTTACTAGGAGGTGGCAGCTATGCTTCTGGTTCTGGTGCTAACATTTTTTTTGATAACGAGAACAATTTCTTGCAAAGATTTTCGTCCACAGGTACAATTGTTTTTTTTGTGAAGTATGATAAGATTAGCGGTCAATTTGTATCTCAAGGAATTGTCCCTGCCTTCGAACCGGTGGCAAGCAAAACTCCTGCCGTTATCAGCAACAGGGTGTTTGCAGCAACTTCATTCAACAATTCAGGCGATGTTTTATTGACCGAATGGCGCAACGACGGGCTTGTGATCCGAAGTGACACGATTAATTGCCTTTCTTCAGACCTTCACAAATCTCAAGGGATCACAGCAAATGACAATGGTTACTTGTTGTCGTCTTTTATTTCCTACTCTCCCGTCACTTTCAGCAACAATGTGATTGCCAACTGCAACAATCAACCCAATAGCCATGCCGTTTTTGCGCTATATCATAATCCGGAGTTTACTACACCATACGTGGGAATTACCAATTATGGAGAAAGGCTATCAGATTTGAGAATCTGGCCTAATCCCGCAAATAATTCTCTTAATGTAGTAAGTGACAACAATCCTATTGATTATATTACCGTTATGGATTTGAGCGGAAAAATCCTTATGCGGAAAAATGTCTGGAACAACAATACAATTTTAGATGTATCTCTCTTGCCTGCTGGAACTTATCTTTTGGAAACAGTGTGCAAAGGGGAAGTGTCTGTGAACAAGTTTGTCAAAATCGACGGTTGATTTTTATGAAAACACATAGGTTTTTATTTTTCTTAGTATTGTGGATACAGTCGGCATCGGTAATATGCGCCCAACCCGCTGCCCGTGTGCAAAAAAAATGCAAATCGGTTCCTCCGCCCCCGCAGTCCGTCAGCGGCCCCACTTCGGTATGCTTCGGCAACAGCATTCTGCTTCAGTCCATATCCACTGACGAACGCTACTATCTGCAATGGACGCCGCTCGACACGGGCTATACCTATCCCGCATTGGCCGAAGGCAACAGCGTGACCTTCAGTTTCGGCTACAAGGCCATAAACGGCATCGCCGTGCGGCAGGTCGATAAAGTGACGGGCTGCCGCTCCGAAGCCTATATCCACCCCGTGGACACCTTCCGGCTCGCCAACGGCGACATCCCCGGGATGATGACCGTCCGCGAGGGCGACCGCATCCGCTTAGACCTGCCCGACCAGTCCAAGCAGGTGGTGTACGAATGGATCACCAGTAACGGGGGAGCCACCATAGCGGGTGACAACTTCGCTCCTTCGGCAAATGTACTGGTGAACTATCTGAATTTCGGGAAAGAGACACGCTACCCCTACCAGACGTATGTCACCTTGAAACGGAAATTTTGTGGCGGCGGGGAAGTACGCCACAGTGTGCTGCTTTCCATCGAAAGGGTTGAAAAAAAGGACACCTTGTCTGTAGTGGAGCAAAACATCCCTTCCGATGCACAGCCCGCACCGGTTATCGACAGCATCATAGCCCCAAGCCAGGTGTGTGGAGACCGTCCGGCATTGTTCGAGGCTGTGGCGAAGGGCGACCATTTGCGCTATCGCTGGGACTTCGGCGACGGAACTTTCAACTACGGCAACCCGATTTTCCACACCTATCACACAATTTTGGCCTCACAACACCCGGTAACACTTACGGTAACGGACACTTTCGGGCGCACCGCCACGAAGCAGACATACGCTGTTGTGGAGGAAAACATGCTGGAATATGGCCGTCCGACTAAGCTTATTATGAACAGTCCCTGCAGCGGGGAAAAACAAATTCTTCACTTCTCACCCGCTCAGAATATGGCTAACTATCATTGGCTGCCCTTGGACACGGTGACTATCAATAACAATTGTGCAGTTACGCAGACGGGGGATTACATTGTGTATGTCAGCGAGCGATATGGCAGCTGCCGCACCGGTTCGATACTCAACGTGGGATTCCTCAACGCGCCCATGGCCGAGATTGTGGGCAACACGCTGTGCCGGCCCGGCGGCAAGGTGCGGCTTCTCGGCAACACGGGTACCCGCAACACCTACCGCTGGCACATCACCGGCCCCGAGGAACACACGTTCGGCACCCCCAATATCGAGTTCACCCCCCGAAAAGCCGGAGTCTATCGGGTGGTCCTCACGGTCACCGGCTCCGAAGGTTGCACGGCGGAGGCAGAAAGACTCGTGGTTTGTGACGGAAAATGAGCGAAGGCTGGGCGATGCGTTTTTTTGTAACAATTTCCATCTTTAGCGCATCTATACAAAAAAACGCCAATTATGAAAAACACACTACTCACTTGTCTGGCTTTATGGATAGTCAGTTTTCTCCCGGCACAAACAGTTGTCATCACCGTCGGCACAGAAACGTCCAACGGCTATTATGCCCCCTTCAATTCCTATTATCATCACTCCTGGAACCAGTGCATCTACAACGCATCGGAAATCGGCGTTTCCGGTGATATCACCTCCATCGCCTGGCATTGCGCGAACAACCAAAGTTCCCTGCAGTGCAACAACATCACCATCTATATGGGCACTATCACCGACACCGCCCACACCCTCAGCACGGACTGGCTGCCAATGGACTCCCTCACGATGGTGTACCAAGGGCAGAATGTCATTCTCGGCAACCAAACCGGATGGAAGACCTTTTACCTGAACACGCCGTTCCACTACGACGGCACCCGCAACCTCGTGGTGGTCGTCTCCAAAACAGCCGACGACTACTCCGCGCAACGATGGAGCTTCACCAGCAAGTACAACGCCTGCCTCTACCGGCAGAGCGACGACGACCCCACGTTCGCTTCCCACCCTGGAACCAACGGCGGCACCCTGTCCTATAACCGTGCTAACATCCAGTTGGGCATCGACACGCTGCCCGGCAACTGCATACGGCCCAAGAACCTGACCGCGACTAACATCACCAACCACAGCGCGGACATCACCTGGCTCAATATGGGCAACGAGACCTCCTGGCAGGTGGTCTGCTTGCCGCAAGGCACTATGATAACGCCCTACGTTTACACCACGACCGTGACAACCACCGCCTATACCCTCAACAACCTCTTCCCGAATACGGGCTATGACTTTTATGTCAGGGCTGTGTGCGGCACCAACGACTATAGCACCTGGAACTCCATCCCCATCCACACCTTGAGCGACAACGTGGCAAACGTCCCCTATTTCTGCGATTTCGAGGACACGGCGGAGGTCAACCGCTGGGTGCTGAATCCCAACCCCGGCACCAATGACTGGGCCATTGGCAGCGCCACCCACGAGGGCCCCGGCACCGGGCATTCAATGTACATCTCCAACGACAATGGCGCGACCAACTTCTACGACGGCAACAGCGAGAGCAGCAGCTGGGCCTATCGCGACCTCGATCTGCCCGTTGCCGCCCAATATGTCATCTCCTTCGATTGGAAAGGCATCGGGAGCTACAGTTCCAGCCCCACGGACTATATGCAGGTCTTCATCGGCGACCCGACCTCCATCCCGGCCAGCAACGGCCTGCCGACCGGCCTCCATCCCATCGGCGGCTTCTTCTATGCACAAAACTCCTGGCAGCATTTCGAGGGCACCGTGGACTCCTCGTTTGCCGGCACCAAAAGACTCTATTTCCGCTGGGTAAACAACAGTTACAGCGCAAGCAACCCGCCTGCGGCCGTGGACAATGTGATGGTCACGAACACGAGCTGCGGCGCCCCGTACAACCTGACCCTGGACACGGTCACGGCCAACTCGGCGACCCTCTCGTGGCAATCCTTCTCCACGAGCGACTCTCTCTGGATAATCCGGTACGGCACGTTCGGTACCGACCCCGACTCTATGGCCACCCTGCAGGCCACAACCACGACCTACACCATAACGGGGCTTACGGCGTCGCAAGCCTATGAGTGCTATGTAACCTCCTCCTGCGGCGGCGCACAGCGGCACATCACGTTCAAGACCGATTGCGGGCCCATCACTCAGTTGCCCGTCCGCACAGGTTTTGAAAGCGACACATTGTACGCCACCCCTTATTGCTGGCACGCGCTCACCACGGAAAACACCAATTGCTATGTTACTACCACCGAACCCTACGAGGGCAACGCCTCGCTCTTCATACCCAACAGCTGTTACGTTTCCCTGCCTGTCATCGGTGGCAACCTGGCTATGAACAACCTGCAAATCGGGGGATGGATCCGTTCTTCAAGCTCGTCCACTCCCACACAGCTCATCGTCGGCATAATGAGTGACCCGAACGACTACAGCACCTTTGTCGCCGTTGACACGGTGAACCTCTCCAACTCATTCCAATTCTTCGAGGTCAACACAGCCAACTACACGGGCTACGGCCATTACCTGGCGCTGAACGCATCCGGGTATTCCTGTTATCTTGACAATGTGGAACTGAGCACGATTCCGCCGTGTCTCCGTCCGATGGACGTGACCGTGGACAGCACCACGCTGAGCTCGGTCTATCTCTCCTGGACGGAAGTCGGCACCGCCACGGCCTGGCGTGTCACCTACGGTCCGCAGGGCTTCACCCCCGGAGGGGCCAACAGCAGCACAGTGACGGCATCATCCACCCACATAGTTATCCCCAACATCCCCGCTGCCATTCCGTACGACTTCTACGTGCAAGCCGACTGCGGCGGCCAATACAGCCAATACTCGGTCCCCGCCACCGGCGCCACCGGAGGGTTCAATATACCTGCGACAGGTACCGTCACGCTGAACACTTGCAGCGCCATCCTCTATGATGACGGCGGTGTCAATGGAGATTACTCCATCAACTGCAACGCCACCGTCGTTCTCCAGCCCAGCAGTCCCAACAGCGTGATGACCATTTCCGGCACTATCAATCTTGAAAACAACTACGACTTTATATATGTATATGAAGGAACCAGTACCACCGGGACTCCGCTCTACACGGGAACTGGCACGACCGTTATGCCCACCATCGTCTCCGCCTCCGGCCCGCTGACGGTCAAGTTCACGTCCGACTACGCTATTGTCAAATCGGGTTTCGAGCTGACCGTCCAATGCCAGCAGGCCCCGAGCTGCGCCACACCATCGAACATTCGCGTCATCGCGACGGAAGCCAACAGTCTGACTCTCACCTGGACAGAAAACGGCACCGCCACGCAGTGGGACATCTATTACGGAATGCAGATGAACAGTTTCACGCCGGATTTGAACTACCCCAATATGACGGTCACCACGGACACGGTCACCATCAACGGACTATGGGTGGGCACCACCTACGACTTCTATGTGCGGGCCAACTGCGGGGTCAACACCAGTGCCCTTTCCGGCGTCTTCTCCGCCGTTCCCGGCAGAGTCATTATGCCACAAACGGGCACGACCTCTATGGTGATGTGCTCGGGCGAGATTTACGATGACGGCGGGTTCACCGGCAACTATTCCAGCAATTGCGATGGCAAGGTAATCGTCTATCCCAGCACTCCAGGCGCGATGATGAAGTTGCAGGGAACTTGCAGAGTGGAGAACAACTGGGATCATCTCTATCTTTACGACGGTGTGGGCACCAGCGGAACCCTGCTGGGTTCCTACGGCAACAGTAACAACCAGAACATCTCTGTAATATCCACCACCGGCCCAATCACCATCCACTTCACATCCGACAACACCACACAGATGTCAGGCTTCCAGCTGTCGGCCTCCTGCGTCACCTGCATTCCTCCTATTCCCGTCGTTGACCACTTGGACAGCACCTTTGTCAGCCTCCATTGGAGCGACCTCGGCGGCTTGCAGACCGAATGGGAGGTCGCCTACGGTCCCCAAGGCTTCAACATCAATACCGCCACGCCCGTCATCGTGACGACCAACACACCCACGCTGACCGGCCTGACGCCCGATATGGTTTACGACTGCTATGTGCGCACCCGCTGCAGTGCCACGGAAAACAGCACCTGGGGGATGGTGACATTCCACACGATGCCGGCATCTCCTGCACACATACCCTACTTTTGCGACTTTGAGGATTCCGTGGTAAACAATGGTTGGAAAATCTCCACCCACGGTCCCAATGAATGGTTCATCGGGAACACGGTCAACCAGGATATGAACGGCAGCAACTGCCTGTACATATCCAACGATGGGGGCGCCCACAACGAGTACAACATCCACTTCGCGGGGGTGAGCTGGGCTTACCGCGACATCTATTTCGACCCTGCCACGGAATACACCTTGTCGTTCGACTGGCGCGCTATGGGAGGCAACAACGCCTACCTGTCCGTCTATCTCGGCGACCCCGAGACCGTTGACCTTACGTACCCTTACGACAATCCGGCCAACTCCACCACGCTGTTCGCCAAGCTGTACGGCCAAAGTTCGTGGCAAACCGCTACCTACACACTGAACTCCTCCTGGGCGGGCACCACCAAACGGCTCTATTTCCGATGGGTTGGCGGCGATCCCAACGGGCAGAACCCGCCTGCCGCCATCGACAACCTTTCCATCTTCACCGAGACCTGCGGGCAGCCCCAGCAGGTGACGGTCTCCAACATCACCAGCACCACCGCACACATCGCCTGGACGCCTGCTGACAGTCTTGACACCGCCTGGGCCGTAGTGTACGGTCCTGTCGGCACCGACCCCGACACCCAAGTCCCGACCATTGTGCACACTCCCGAATTCGACATCTCGGGACTGAGTCCGATGCTACGCTATGAAGTCTATGTGCGGACCCAATGCGATGCAGGACAGCACTCCGTATGGTCCGTGGTGTGCCCGTTCAACGCAGCCTGCGGGCCGATGGACTTGCCCTACTCCGACGACTTCTCCCTGTATCCGTCCAACGTCTATTTTCCGGAGTGCTGGCACATCCTCACCAATTATTCGAGCAATCCCAACATTTTCCACTCATCAGCGGCTCAATATCTGATGGTACCGGGCAACAACAACTCCTACTGTTTTGTCATCCTTCCGGAAGTCTCCAGCCTGTACGCCTCCAACAATCTGGAAGTCGATTACAGTATGCGCACGGGTAACGTCCAGAACTATATGGAGATCGGTATGATGACCGATTTCACCGATGCCTCCACCTTTGTACCTTTGGACACGATGATCAATGCCTCCGACACCACATTTGAATCGGGCTACACCAGTTTTGCCTCCTACACCGGCAACGGGCGTTATATTGCCTTTAAATGTGTGTTCCCTGCATCGGGCTTCATACGGTTGGATGACATCTACGTTGGGTTCCTCCACAACCCCTACGACACCTGCCCCACGCCTCGGAACCTCACGGCACAGAACCTGTCGGCCACCAGCACAATGTTGACCTGGACGCAGAATATGGATCTTGTCCAAGGTTGGGAGGTCTGTTACCGCGCTATGGGCGACACCGCCTGGACAATCGTCCCCGCCACGAGCACAAGCTACATCCTCACAGGACTGACTGAGAATGAACCTTACGAAGCCTTCGTCACCGCACACTGCCTCTACGGGCTGGTCAGCACCTCCGACACCATCACATTCATACCCGTAGGCATTAGTGTCCATAACGAAAGTAATATCATCCTCTATCCGAATCCGACAAGCGGAAAAGTCAGGGTGCAGAGTCTCGGCAATGGCATCAAAGAGGTGTCTGTGTATGACGTGACGGGCCGGCTGGTCATTCCCGCCCAAACGGGCACGCGACCAGACGAGACGAACGTCATCATTGATGCAGCGAACTTGCCCACCGGCATCTATTTTGCAAAGATTCAATTGGGAGATAATGTATGGATAACCAAACGGTTCATCAAACAATAATATCCTCTGTAGAGACGCGGCGTGCCGCGTCTCTTTTTTTATGGCGTGCCGCGTCTCTTTTTTTTACGGCGTGCCGCGTCTCTACCGTTTCATCAATCGGCGCGTCATTTTTTCGTTATTGGTCAGCACATCGTAACCGCAGAAATCGACCCCCATTGAGGCGGCAATCTGCTGCAGTTCCCGCATCTCATTGTCCTTTTTCAGGGTGAAGATGTACGAGTGGCACATCAGTCCGAGCAGGGCCTCCTTCAGGGCCGTGGCCTTATAGACAATCTCGTTGAAAAGGCGCTGGTTGGTGATGCCGCTCTTGCATTCGATGACCCGCAGCCGGTTGTCGCGGATAAAGACCACATCGAGTTCATTGTCGTGGGCCGTGTTCGTACCCGCCACGTGCACGCCCACCCGGATATCGTCCACCGGCACCAGTTCCTTGACCTTGTTGCAGCAATACTCCTCGAACCATCCTCCCGTGAGGTAGCCTATCTCCTCTTTGGAGAGGAATCCGTCGCGCTCGGGCACAAAGCGGATGTAGCGGAGGAAGCGCGACAATCCTGGCACTGAGGGTGCAGCCTCCACCCTACCCCGTTCGGCATCCTCCACAGCGACGCTGCGGTCGCTTTTCCTGTTCCGGTAATGAAGGCGCAGGATTTCGAGCACGTCGTGGTCGCGGCCGTCGAGCCGGCCTTTGGCATAGAGGTCGAACAGGGAAGCCGTGTAAGCGGCGCTTCGCAGGAGGTTCACGGGGCCCAAGGCCTCGGCATCATTGCGCATCCGGTGCAGCGAAAGGTACTCCCCTATCTTCATCCGGTGACGGATAGGAAAGACCCGGTCGTCGTCATCGTCAATGCTGCTGTCGAAGATGGACTGCACGATGGTGTTGTCGCGCAGATTGACATAGAAGAAATCCGAGTGCAGGGCGGCGAAGGCCTGTTGCACGGCAAGAGCCATATAGCGGCTGCCTCCCGCGAGGTTGACACAATAGTGTTCCTCAGGGCGTAGTTCCGCGCGAAGGCGACGACAGATGCGCTCGTAGGAAAACTCCTCCTCTTCCGTGAAGACCACCTTCGACATCATCTCGGCGGGGAGCGACAGGAATCGCGAGATAAAGTCTATGTCGGATCGTGCCGATTTGGAGGAGACAAACAGCAGCTTGTCGCCAGGCTGATACTTCTCTTTTATGAAGAGGTATGCCGGCACGGGGCTCTCCTGCGAGAGAATGTTCACGATGGTCTTGGATGTCTGGAACTCTTTCATCAATGGGATTATTTGAAGATTGAACAACTGACGGGCATCTCTTTGTGGCCTCATTTTTACGGCCTGCAAAGATAAAAAAGTTCTGAATGGTACGGTAACAAGAATTTTGACACGGGTGCCACAATAAAAGCCAGATTCTCCCGTTGGAAAATTACACTCAGGACGGCAAAGGGCACCTTGCCTGACTTTTTCTAACCGAATACAAAACAAATTTTCATTTATTATTAACCCCCAAAAAACACCTTATGAAAAACAAAAAAAAGATTCACATTCTCAATTCTTTTTCAGCGGCCTTGCCCATTTTCTTGTGCCTGCTCGTTTTATGGACCACCTCATGTCAACGCAAACCGACTTTCCGCAACGCGAAAGTCATTTCCGAATGTTTCTCTGAGACAGGAGAGTCTAAAGCCGTGTGGGAATGGCTTGAGCAGGAGTCCGAGCCTCCCCTTCTAAGCAACATTTCCCATTCCTTACACGGGAACATTTACAGCAAACACCTTTATGAATACAACGACCAGCAACTCACCCTCATCCATAAGGATGCACACTATTCCTCTCCCTTCAGTACCAGTTTCAGCTATGACAACCAGAACCGTGTGATCACCCAAACCATCACCGATAATGACGGAGTCCTCGGAAAAGCCACCTACACCTACAACGACCGCAACCAGATTGTAGGAGCGGTTTTACAGATGGACAACGATTACGAGGCCAAGATGCCTCGCACCGCCCCCTGGCACAAATCGCCGCACGCCTTCGCCAATCGTCTGAAAAAAAGAGGCAACGGTTCCAAAGAGGGCTATACCATCCAAGTAGAGTACACCTACAATGGCGGCAATTTGGTCAAAGAGGTTTGGGATTATGGGGATGGCGACCGCGAGACAACCATATACACTTACGACCATTCCATCAATCCTTTTAAGGGATTGTGGATGCTGGACGAGCAGTTGGTGCTCTACCCTGAGCAGCTCTCCGAAAACAACGTGCTGACCGTGGATTATGTGGAAGATGGCGAAACGGACAGCAACCAATATCTGTATGACGAGGGAAACTATCCTGTCGCCATCATCCAATCCTTCAATCCGCGCGACACCATCCGTTGGAAATACAAGCAAATCCAATACAAGGTTCTGGATCCGAAATAACCCTTTTGACCCATCTGGAAAAAAAGCGGGGGATGCGACATTTTCCCCCGCTTTTTTTTGTACTTTTGCAGCCGCTCAAAAACGAACATAGATATATGACACTCATCAAGTCCATTTCCGGAATCCGGGGCACCATCGGCGGCAATGCCGGTGACAATCTCACGCCCGTTGACATCATCGAACTCACCTCGGCCTTCGCCGCGTTCCTCCGCAAGGAGAAGCCCGAAGGGAAGCTCACCATCGTGGTGGGCCGTGACGCCCGCGTCTCGGGCGATATGGTCAGCCGCCTGGTGTGCGGCACCCTCCAGGGAATGGGGGCCGATGTCATCGACACCGGGCTCTCCACCACCCCGACTACGGAGATGGCGGTGATTCACCACCAGGCCGATGGCGGTGTCATCGTCACCGCCTCCCACAATCCCGGCCAATGGAACGCCCTCAAGCTATTGAACGACAAGGGCGAGTTCCTTTCGGGCGAGGACGGCCGCGAGCTGCAGGAGATTGCCGCAGCCCGGCAGTTCCGTTACGCGGATGTCAAGAACATCGGCGTTTACAGTACCTACGAAAACTCCATTCAGGACCATATCGACGCCATCCTGCAACTTCCCTTGGTGAACCGCGACGCCATCGCCAAGGCCGACTTCTCGGTGATCATCGACACCATCAACTCCACGGGCGCCATCGCGTTGCCGCCCCTGCTCAAGCAGCTCGGTGTGAGGCGCGTCACCCTGCTCAACGGCAAGCCCGACGGCCTGTTCGCCCACAACCCGGAGCCCATCCCCGAGAACCTGTACGCCATCTCGGAGGCGATGCGCAACGAGCGCTATGACATCGGCTTCGTGGTGGATCCCGACGTGGACCGTCTGGCCTTCATCAAGCCCGATGGCGAGATGTACGGCGAGGAGTACACGCTCGTCACCATCGCCGACTACATCCTGCAGCACCAGAAGGGCAACACGGTCTCCAACCTCTCCTCCACACGCGCACTGCGCGACGTGAGCCGCAAGTACGGCGTGGAGTACAACGCCTCCGCCGTGGGCGAGGTCAACGTGGTGGAGATGATGAAAGCCACCAATGCTGTCATCGGCGGCGAGGGCAACGGCGGCGTCATCTACCCTGAGCTGCACTACGGCCGCGACGCCCTCGTGGGCATCGCCCTGATGCTCTCCTATATGGCCACCACCGGAATGTCGTGCGTGAAACTGCGTTCCCAATATCCCGACTACAAGATCTCCAAGAACAAAATCGAGCTGCGCGGCAATATGGACACCGCCAAAATTCTCGACAGCATCGCCACCCGTTACGCCAGCTACGAGGTCAACCGCGCCGACGGCGTCAAGATCGACTTCGAGGACAGCTGGGTGCACGTGCGCAGCTCCAACACCGAGCCCATCCTGCGTATCTACTCCGAGGCCACAACCGAGTCCACCGCCGAGAACATCGCACAAAAAATCCTCCAAGACATCCGCGAAATCATCCAATAACCTCATCCAACAACCTCATATTTTCCCACTATGCGCAATAAGAACCTGACTTCCCTTATTCTGTGCCTGCTTTTGGCAACGGGCCTTTGGGCACAACCTGCCCTCACCCCCGACATCCCAACAGTGAAAGGGTACCAGGTCAAAGTCAAGAACATCGATTCCCATTACAAAAAAATAGCCGGTGCCAAGAATCTCTGCCCCGGCAAACTGTACCTCATCGGCTGGTGCGGCGCCGAAAGCTACCTACTCGACAGCGCCGTGGTACGCAAAGGCAAAGCCCTCTTCAAGAACAAGGCGGAAGTCCCTTGCGGCGTGTACGGGATGTTCAACGACAATATGATAGGATTAGGAGATATCATCCTTAACCATAACAACAAATTCACCTTCGACCTTGCAGACAACCATGTTGAAGGTTCGGAAGAGAACCAGCAACTGCAGCAGTTCCGCCTCAAGGCCAAAAACGTCCCCGTCGAGAATCTCTGCCGCGAGATGACAGAGACGATGCCCCAATCGTTCCTCAGCAAATTCGTGACGGTCACTTACGGTGCCAATGCGCTGGCCATTGACAACCCGTCTCTCCACGACCTGTTGACCAAACAACTCAGCGCCACCGACCTGCAGGAGCCGAGACTGCTGTTCTCGCACGTCCCGGTGTTCAGAATGATTGGAGACGATATCGAAGAAACGGTATTCCCCAATTCCGACTCCGTGATCCGCTATATCCGCTTTCTCTTGGACCGCCCGATGTGCCAGCCCATCCGCGACTACATCATCCGCTCGCTCTTCAGCCTGCTGGATGTGCACAACCCCGACTACGACCCAGCCTTGGTGTATCTCTATGACCACTATGACCAGAGTTGGATTGACGAGGGCGACGCCCGCCGGTACAAGCGCAAAATCGACAACCTGCGCAAGGTCATCCCCGGAGCGCAAATCCCCGAGCTCATATCCCACGACATCGACGGGAAGGCCCACTCCACCCTCGACATCAAAACGCACTACACCGTGCTCTGGTTCTGGGACCCCGACTGCGACCACTGCCAGGAGATGACCCCGCCGCTGCACCAGCTCTACCAGGAACACGGCAAGGACTACGACTTCGAGGTGTTTGCCGTGGAGGTCAACGACGACTACGAGCGCTGGAAAGCCTTCTCCGACAAGCACCAACTCTGGGACTGGACCAATCTGAGCACCTCCCGGGGCGAGGCCAACCTCGACTTCATCGAGTACTTCGACATAATGACCACACCGGTGATGTTTTTAATCGACAACACCCAAAAACATACAATAATTGCACGCCAAATCACGTTAGACGAGTTGCGTTCATTTTTCAAGAAATAAAACCAAAACATCATAATGAAGAAAAGTTATTTATTGCTTCTTGTCCTTTGCTGTTTCTTCTTTGGAAACACCTACGCCCAGAAGGGGAAAAACACGCCCAAGCAAGGCCACGAAATCATCTTCAACATCAAGGATGCCAAAGACAAAATCGTCTATCTGGTCATCCATTACAATGAAAAACTGATCTTGAAGGACTCCGTCGCGCCCACCTCCCCCGGCAAGTACATCTTCAAAGGGTCCAAAGTCTATGACGACGGTCTCTACTCCCTGGTTTCGGAAGGCAAGAAAATGTACCTGAACTTCATCATCGACAACAACCAGTTCTTCACCTACAACCTGGACACCGCCGGCAACGTGGACCTCTGCACCGTGGTCAATTCGCCGCAAAACGAGGAGATGCTGAAGTTCCAGCGCAAAACCGCCCAAGCCCAGAAAAAGGCCAGCGAATGGTCGAAGAAGATGAGGGAGTTTGAGAAAGAGGGCAAGGCCGACAGCGCTGCCGTTTATAAAGAGAAACTCAAGAACATCAACACCGAGATGCAGGAGTTCATCCAATCGCTCATCAACGCCCACCCCGACTACCTCTTCTCCAAGATGCAGAAGTCGTATCAGGAAATCGACGTGCCCAAGTTCACCAAAGAGGACGGCTCCATCGACCAGGAAGCCCAGGTGTACTATTACCGAGAACACTATTGGGACAACTTCGACTTGGGCGACCGCCGCTTCATCTATATCCCTTCCTTTGAGCCGAAGTTGAAGGACTATTTCAAAAAACTGCTCTATTATCAGGAATCGGACACCATCAACAAATATATTGATATGTTCTTGGCCAAGGCCGAGAAGGACACCTTTATGTATCGTTACTGCTGCAGCTGGCTCACCTACGAGTTCGAGACCAGCAAGGTGATCGGCCACGACGCTGTATTCTGTCACATTGCCAAGACCAACCAACTCGCCGGCAAATGCTACTGGCTGGATGAAGACCTGCTCGCCAAATACGAGAAGCGCATCAAGCGCATCGAGCCCATCCTCATCGGCAAGATTGCCCCGGAACTGGTCATCCCCGACACCAACCTCTACGAGGACGCCCGGTTGTGGAAATCCTCTTACCACTTGACAAAGCCCTACACCATACTCTGGTTCTACGATCCCAACTGTCCCACTTGTAAGAAAGAGGCCAAGGCCCTTTATCACGTGTATGATTCCTTGGAGACCATCGGCAAACGCAACTTCGACGTCTATGCCATCGGCAACGACGACACCATCGAAGCTTGGAAGAAATATGTCAAGGATAACAAATACCCGTGGACACAGGTCGGCGGCAACAAGGGCAACATAGACTATCTGGACTATTTCGGCATTTACGACACGGGTAACCCCGCAATGTTCGTCCTCAACTCCAAGCACGAGATCATCCTCAACAAGCGCATCGATATGCACAACTTGCCGCAGTTCCTTGAGGAGTATGAGAAAATAGAGGCCAAAAAGGCGGAACTGCATAAAAACTAAAGCAACAACTTATATAAATAACATAAAATTCCCATTCAAATGAAGGACATTTTTGAAAGACTAAAGGAATCCTCCGGTGGTCCTATCGGACAATATCGTGAACTCATTGACGGTTATTTCGCATTCCCGAAGCTGGAAGGCGAACTGGGGCCGCATATGCGTTTCAACGGCAAAGACGTGCTTTGCTGGAGCATCAACAACTATCTCGGCCTGGCCAACCATCCCGAGATCAGAAAAGCCGACGCGGAAGGCGCCGCCCGCTGGGGTATGGCCTATCCGATGGGCAGCCGTATGATGACTGGCCAAACCGCGCTGCACGAACAATTGGAAAGAGAGCTTGCCGACTTCGAGCACAAAGAGGCCGCCTTCGAGTTCAACTTCGGTTATCAGGGCATCCTCTCCACCATCGATTCCCTTGTCTGCCGCCACGACGTCATCGTGTATGACGCAGAGTCGCACGCCTGCCTGCTGGACGGCATCCGTCTCCACATCGGCAAGAAATTCAAATTCCGCCACAACGACATCAAGGACTGCGAAAGAGTGATGGCAAACGCCTGCAAGATCGCCGACGAACAAGGCGGCGGCGTCCTGCTCATTACGGAAGGCGTGTTCGGTATGACCGGCGCCCTCGGCATCCTCGACCAGATTGCAGCCCTGAAGAAGAAATACCCGTTCCGCATCCTCATCGACGACGCCCACGGCTTCGGCGTGATGGGCCCTCACGGCAGAGGCACCTCCGAGCATTTCGGTGTGATGGACGACATCGACGTCTATATCGGCGCCTACGCCAAGTCGATGGCCACCATCGGCGGCTTCGTCGCTTCCGAGAAAGCCATCATCAACTTCCTGCGCTACAATATGCGCTCCCAGATGTACGCCAAATCCCTCCCGATGCCCATCGTGGTGGGTTGCCTGAAACGTCTGGAAATCATCCGCAGCGAGGAGGGCGACAAGCTCAGAGCCCATCTCTGGGAGATCACCCGCACCCTGCAGGAGGGCTTCCGCAAACTCGGCTACGAAATCGGACCCGCCGAGGCCTGCGTCACCCCGGTGCACCTGAAATGCGGTGTCAACCAGGCTGCCAACATCGCCGTTGACCTGAGAGAAAACTACAACATCTTCTGCTCTATCGTCACCTACCCCGTCATCCCTGCCGGAATGCTCATCTTCCGCATCATCCCCACCGCGGCCCACAGCCTCGAAGACGTGAACCGCACGCTGGATGCTTTCCGCGACATCAAGGAGAGACTGGCCCAGGGCGTGTACGACAAGCCCATCCCCGATATGAACCTCTTCAAGAAATAAAACAACCCTAACAGATAGCAAAGCACCTGTCTCGTCGCAGGTGCTTTTTTTTCATTATAGATCACAACAATGTCCGGCATCTACATCCACGTCCCCTTCTGCCTGAGCAAGTGCGTCTATTGCGGCTTCTACTCCGTGGCCCAGACGCGCGACAAGGAGATGTTTGTGCGGACCTTGTTGCAGGAGACAGACCTGCGGGCCGATTATATCGACCTCCGTACTGCCCGGACCCTCTATTTCGGCGGCGGCACCCCCAGCCTGCTCACCTTAGACGAATTGGAGACCATTTTCCAGCATCTCGGGCGGCACTGTCGTCTTGAGAATATGGAGGAAATCACCTTGGAGGCCAACCCCGAGCAACTCACGCCGGACTATTGCCGGGGACTGCGCAGTTTGGGCATCAGCCGACTCAGCATCGGGGTGCAGTCGTTTGATGATGATGTGCTGCGCTTTATGGGGCGGCGGCACACGGCGCGGCAGGCCATCGAAGCGGTGGAGAACGCCAGCGCCGCCGGGTTCCGCAACCTCTCCATCGACCTCATCTTCGGGGTGGCAGAGCGCACCGACGCGCAATGGGAAGAGGACCTCCGCACGGCACTTTCGCTGCCCATACAGCATCTCTCCTGCTATGCGCTCACCGCCGAGGAGAACAGCCGGCTCTACAAGCAAATACAGCAGGGGCGGCACGCGCCGGTGGATGACGAGCAGGCGGAGCGGCAATACAAACTCCTGCACAAGTGTCTTGCCCCCACCAAATTTCAACAGTACGAGGTCTCCAACTACTCTCTCCCAGGCTTTGAATCGCGGCATAACAGTGCCTATTGGGACCACACGCCCTACCTCGGGCTCGGTCCCGCCGCACATTCTTTCGACGGCGCGTCACGGCAGTGGAATGCAGCCAACCTGAAGCGATACAGGGAGAGCGTGGCCCACGGCATCACCTGTGAGGGACGGGAGGAGCTCTCCCCCGCCGACCTCTACAACGAGACTCTGCTGTTGGCGCTCCGCACCCGCGAGGGCCTCGATTTGGAGGCATTGCGCGTGCAATACGGCAATGAGAGGGCGCAGGGAATCTTGAGCCACTTCCGGGAGCGCGTGCCCGCCGGCCAATACGAAAATGCCGCCGGCAAACTGAGACTCACCACAGAGGGGCTCTGGTTTGCCGACGGCATCGCCGAAGACTTGTTTATTGTCGATTAGAATCGGTATCCCACGTTGATGGAGAAGTTGAAATAGAGCGGATGAGAATCCCATCTGTAGAACTGTTCCAACTCCGTTCTGTTTTCATCCGTGCTGGGTCCTGTAAAGAAGGATTCACCCTGTCCCCAACGAGCATTCAATTCTTGTCCTGACACCGGATTATCGAACGCATCGTAATATATGCCGGCAGGAACGGCGAGCGGCTCCTTGTAGAAGGCGTGGAAACCGCCAAGGGTCAAATCCGTGAAGAAATAGAGTCTTTTAGCAGTGGTGGTGAAGCCTAAGCGCAGCGTGCCACCGGCACCCATCTTATTGTCGGCCGTCCACGTGAACTTCTTGGGACGCTCCACGGTATTGTGGAAACGCAAGTCAAGGCCTGTACCCAGCATAAAGGCGACGCGGTTCTCGTAATCGCCCACCAGCATCAGCGGTCCGGCGCCGATGTGGAACGGTCCGTGTCCAAAGAAGGGCCATTTGAGCGAAATCATACCGCCCACGGCAATATTCTCTTTTTTCTTGGAAGGAACGGCAAAATCAAATCCGGTGCACAATCCCACGTGCGTCAGGGTTTTCGGCTGGGAGGCGATTTCAAAATCAAGGCCGGCGTTGACGCCCAAGAAGGCCTTCTTGCTATAAGAAACCACTTGTTCTTTCACCTCTTTGGTCTTTTCCACCACGGGAGCGGAGGAGCTATTGTCGGTATAGTCGCCGATGGTCCAGCGCACGCGACCCTGATGGGCGCTCGGCACGTAGCAGGTCAGGTTCTGCCAGCGCTTAATGAGCTCCTGCGCCATCTTCTCGAACTGAGCCTCCACCTGGGAGAAATCGTCGAGCAGCACAGGTTCTTGTGAAGAGATGCCCTGGAACACCTCTTTGTACAGTCTGTTGTCCTCAGACACATCGTTGCCTTTGACAGCGATGACGTGGCTCTTGAGGGACTTGCCGCCGATATTGCGGTTCACCACATTGTCGCGGATATACTGGAAATAGGGGTTGTCAAGACCGCGCTGGGGCACGCCGAGGCGCTCGTCCTTGGAGTGATTGTCATAGCCATCCGTGAAGGAGACCATACAAGCGTAGTCAAACTTCTCGCGCTCGTCGTTGGAGAGGCGCGCGACATAGTCGCCCACCATATCCGCACCCTTGCGCATAGCATAATACAGGGAGGTGTTATTGTACAGGGTCAGACCATTGATAAATTGAATCATCTTATCTTTGGAAGAGGCGGTAAGGGCCTCAATGTCGCGCACCATCTCGTCGGTATTGCTCATCGTGTTAAAGCCGATGATGCCGATGCGGACGCTGCCGTCAGGGGAGGCGTCGTAAAGGATGTCGAGGAACTTGATGGCACTGCTCTTCAGCTTGGCGAAGTTGGCGTCGCCGAGCGAGTTACTGCAGTCGAGGATCAGCATCGCCACCATCACCTTGTCGGTCTCGAAGTTCTGCTGGGCATCCTTGACCTCGCTGTCGCGCTGCCAGCTATAGTTCTTGCCGTTGTTCTGCCATTTCCAGAACTTGAGGCCGTCCTGAAAACCGTCGGGACAGTCGGTCGTAGCCTTCTCGAAGGTGAAGGAGATGGACTCGTCCTTCTCCACCACGCCGCGCAACGTGTCAGGCACGGAGAAATAGATTCCCTTGGAGGAGATGTTGGTGAGGTTATAGACGAACTGGCCACCGGCGCCGCGGCTGATGGAGTAGTCGCCCTCAATGTAATACTTGGCTTTGTCGGCCTGTGCAAACGAGGCGACGACCGACAACATACACACCATTAAAAACAATATTCTTTTCATAATCGCAAAAATTTATTTCTAAACTCCAATAACAAACTTTTATTGCATAATAATCCAAAAAAGCGTAGCAAAGATATTCATATTGCAGCATTATAATATATAGAATAAAAAAAAATTGTTAACCGTCGAATCTGCATATCTTTTCGTATCTTCGCACTTTAAAAACTTATTATGACGAGACATATTAAAACACTAATTATCTTATTGTTAGCGATTTTTTCAATTACAAGTTGCCAGAAAATAGAGCCCATTGCCGTCATTCCCGAGCCATCGGAATGCACTCAGAAGAAGGGGCATTTCTCCATTGACGAGCAAACCATCCTCTGTTTTGGGAACATTGGCGAGGAGGGGCGCGACATTATGAAGACCATCCGCGAGTCGTATCCGAAAAAATTCAAGGGGCTGCAGCCCAACCTGGGCGATGAGGAGAGTGCCGGAAAGAACAGCATTCTCTTTGCCATCAACGAGAAGCCCGACGAGACGCTGGGCGACGAGGGCTACACGCTGACCGTCACGCCGCGCAAGGTCGTGGCGAAGGCCAACACGGTGGCCGGTCTTTTCTACGCCTACCAGACGCTGGTGCAGATGAGCTACGCCTCGCAGATTGCCGGCAACGGCCCATACAGCGTGCCCTGCGCCAAGATCAAGGACCACCCGCGCTTCGCCTACCGTGGCGCGCACCTCGATGTCTCCCGTCACTTCTTCAACGTGGACTATGTCAAGAAGTATCTGGATATGATGGCCTCCTACAAGCTCAACAAGTTCCACTGGCACTTGACCGACGACCACGGCTGGCGCATCCAGATCGACAAGTATCCCGCCCTGACCTCGAAGGGCGCCTGGCGCCCGGAGCGCTCGAAGTGGGACACGCTGCACCCGATGTTGCCCGACGAGCCGGCCACCTACGGCGGCTTCTTCACCAAGGACCAGGTGCGCGAGATTGTCGAATACGCCGCCGCCCGCAACATCGACGTGATTCCCGAGATTGAAATCCCCGGCCACTGCAGTGCCATCCTCTACGCCTATCCCCAATACGCCTGCGACAACTATCCCTACGTGGTGGCCGTCGGCCCCTACTGGCCGCCCAAGGCCATTATGTGCGCCGGCAACGACGACGTGCTCCGCTTCTACAAGGACGTGCTCGACGAAGTGGCCGAGCTCTTCCCCTACCCTTATATCCATATCGGTGGCGACGAGGCCTTCAACGACAACTGGCAGGTCTGCCCCAAGTGCCAGCAACGCATCGCCGACAAGGGACTCAAAGACGAGATGGCTTTGCAGCAATGGCTGATGAACGAAATCGAGCAACACCTGAAATCCATCGGCAAGAAAGCCATCATCTGGGACGACATAGTGTCGGAGGATATGGTCAACAAGTCCACCATTATGTGCTGGCAGGGACCGCAAGCCGCAATCATCGCCGCCAATCACGGCAACGACCTCATCCTCTGCCCCACCTCCCACTGCTACTTCAACTTCTACCAGAACGACCCTGACAAGGAGCCGCTGGCAATGACGGGACTCATCACCTTGGAGAAGGCCTACACCTTCGATCCGATGCCCGAAGGGCTGAGCGAGAAGGCGCAGAAGCACATCCTCGGCGGACAGTGCAACCTCTGGACCGAGTTCATCAACACCCCCAAACAAGCCGACTATATGATTTATCCGCGCATCTGCGCGCTTGCCGAGTGCGTCTGGACCGACCCCGCGCACAAAGATTGGAAGAAATTCCAGAACAAAGTGGAGATGCACACCGCATACCGGAAGAAATAAAGAAAAAGGCGCCAGACGGCGCCTTTTCTTTTAGGATGGGATTGACCAATTATTTGGAGACCTCGAAGAACTCCGGCGAATTGCGATAGTAGCCGAAATTCAAGGCTCTGGTAAGACTACCGTGCACAAGAGAGTCCTCATTGTGCTTTCCGGAAGTATTATCAAACTTGAAACTATAGCGGAAATGGTTACGGGACGCTAAAATCCCGTACGCATTCTCATTGTCCGAGACAAAATTGGTGTACTCCAAGCGGTCTTGGGAAATGCCCCCGCGCGGATGGCTGATGTTATAGTAGTTCTTGAACACATCATTGGCCATCCAGACCTCCACCTCCAGACAGTAATAGGGGTTGCCATCCACCGTATCAATATAGCGGACAACGTTAGGGTCGACATCTATATATTGGGATACAAACCTCAGGAAATCTGACGTCTTGAAACTGTTATACTGTATCTCTCCCAATGAATTGGGGTAAACAAAAGAGCCGTTCATTCTCTTCCGGATAGTCTTATGAGCAATCGCGCGGGTATGATTGTCCACCTCTATATAATGGAAAGTGATGTAAAAGTCGGCCACAGCAGCATTATTCTCGCGTGGGGTTCCGTTCACCCCTATGACCGTGAAATCCGGGGCGATGTCGTCCTTGGCGTTGAAGGGGTTCTGGTTAATGTTGATCACCTGGGAGAACTTGCAGTCGCCCACCAGTTTGGTTTCAGCATAGACCTCTTCACCGCTGTTGACCTTCTTGATGACAACACGGTATTTGCATTCGGGGTTGAGTCGCCAAGTGGAATAATAGAGCAGCTGACGAGGGTTGGCGAAATAGCCCTCCTCCTTGCGCACCTGTGTAGTGGTGTCGAGCACCTGGCTGCGCTGCAGCACTCCAGATTGGCTGTACTCCTCCAGACGGACCTCAACAGAATCTACATTATAATATATATTGTCCCAATCGGAAGCTTGCACCAAGGCGTTCTCGTCGGTCAAGTAGCCCTTGTACACCTTGATATAGTGCACCGGGTCGTTCACGTTAAGAATGCCGTATGAGATGGTGATATCCTTATAGTCGGCTGTCAAGTCGGGCTTGTCATTACAGGCCGAGAAGAAAACAGTAACAGGTAAAAATGCCGCCAGCAGGAGGCGCAGTATGTGTTTTTTAGTCATAGTCGGGGATTTCACGAATCCACGGGGTGCCCATACGCTCTCCCTTGTGGTTCGTCTTGTAGTTTTTGGTAAATTTCTCGTTTATATAGTACGTCAATCTGGCGGTGACCAGATGGTTACGATATTTTCTGTCTTCCCATTGGATATTGGCGGGATCATAAGGGTCTCTCGCGTCTATCACAAAGCCCATCTGCCGTTTGCGGATGGGCACCATCGACCATTCGTAGCGAATGCCGAGGGAGAGGTTCTTGTAGAGCCGGATATCGACATCGGCGAGCACCGACCAATCGTTGGTCTTGTAGGTTCCGGAGCGCACATTGGTGGTGCGGGTGAAGCCGTTGTAAATCTCTTTGGCGCGCACAAGGCGGCTCCAAGAGAAGCCAGCCCCGAAGGAGAAGCCCGTGCGCAGGTCCTCGTAATGGAAAAGCACCGGCACCTGCACATAGTCAAGCGCTATCTGGCATTTCACGCGGGGGTTGAATGGGATGTTGCGATCCACATCCTCGAACATCGCGGGGGCATAGTTGACTGTGTCGAAATAGCCAGGACTGCAGTGCTTTCTCGAGCCTTTTTGGGCGTAGAGCAGCTCCACAGTCAGGTAGAGATTCTGTTTGCGGTTAACCGGCAGTTTGAGTCCGGGACCGGCATTGGCGCCCACCTTGTAAAAGCCGTGCACGTCGTCGCCCTCAATCTGGGCAAAATTCGCACCTGCCGAAACAAAACCGATAAAACGCTGTGCCTCTGCACGATGAGCGAACAAGACCATCGCCATCAGACACAATATGGGATATAAAATCACTTTCTTCATAGAGAGGAAAAATTGCGGCGCGAAAATAACAAAAAAGGCCGACCACTCGGTCGGCCTTTCTTATCGTATTTCCAAAAGGATTATTTGCCTTCTTTTTCAAGGTCTTCCTTGAGGGATTGGAGCACGTCGAGGTCACCGAGCGTGGCTTTTTCCACGTTGCTCTCGTTGATCTTGGCGATTTCCTTGGCCTGCTTGCGGGCGCTCTCCTCTTTCATACGCTCCTCGTCATCCTTGGAGGCCTGCCAGGTCTTGGTGTGGGAGAGGTGAATCTTCTTGGCTTCCTTGGAGAAATCAACCACCATAAAGTCGAGCACTTCGTCAACCTTGGCAGTGGTCTTGTCTTCCTTCAGCAAGTTGCGGTTGAAGGCAAAGCCCTCGATGCCGTAAGGCAGTGCCACAACAGCACCCTTGTCGTTGATGGAGGTGATGGTGCCCTGGTGCACGGAACCGATGGTGAACACGGTTTCGAAGACATCCCAAGGATTCTCCTCGAGTTGCTTGTGACCCAAGCTGAGACGACGGTTCTCGGTGTCCACTTCAAGGACCACCACTTCGATGGGCTCACCAATCTTCGTGAACTCAGCGGGGTGCTTGATTTTCTTGGACCAGGAGAGGTCGGAGATGTGGATCAGGCCGTCCACGCCCTCTTCGAGTTCGACGAAAATGCCGAACGTGGTGAAGTTGCGGACCGTAGCCGTGTGCTTGGAACCCACCGGGTATTTGGTGAGGATGTCAGCCCAAGGATCGGGTTTGAGTTGCTTGATGCCGAGAGACATCTTGCGCTCCTCGCGGTTGAGGGTGAGGATGACAGCCTCGACTTCGTCGCCTTCCTTGAGGAACTTGTCGGCGGTGCGCAGGTGCTGCGACCAGGACATTTCGGAGACGTGGATAAGGCCTTCGACGCCGGGGATGATCTCCACGAAAGCGCCGTAGTCGGCGATGACGACGACTTTGCCCTTCACCTTGTCACCCACCTTCAGGTTGGGATCGAGATTATCCCAAGGATGCGGGGTGAGTTGTTTCAGGCCGAGAGCGATACGTTTCTTGCCTTCGTCGAAGCCAAGGATAACGACATTGATTTTCTGGTCGAGTTGGACAACCTCTTCAGGATTGGAGATGCGGCCCCAAGAGAGGTCGGTGATGTGGATGAGACCGTCCACGCCGCCGAGATCGACGAATGCACCGTAAGAAACGATGTTCTTGACCGTACCTTCGAGGATCTGACCCTTTTCGAGCTTGCCGATGATCTCGTCCTTCTGGGCTTCGATTTCGGCCTCGATGAGAGCCTTGTGGGAAACCACCACGTTCTTGTACTCGTGGTTGATCTTGACCACCTTGAATTCCATCGTCTTGTCAACATAGATGTCATAGTCGCGGATGGGCTTGACATCGATCTGGGAGCCGGGCAGGAAGGCCTCGATGCCGAACACGTCGACGATCAAGCCGCCTTTGGTTTTGCCCTTGACATAACCGGTGATGATCTCCTGATTGTCGTAAGCCTCGTTGACGCGCTGCCAAGATTTGAGGATGAGAGCGCGCTTGTGGGAGAGCTGGAGTTGGCCGTTGGCATCTTCCTGGCTTTCCACATAGACTTCAATTTCGTCGCCAATCTTGAGGTTGGGGTTGTAGCGAAGCTCAGAGGCGTTGATGACGCCGTCGGACTTGAAGCCGATGTTGACCACGATTTCGCGGGAGTTGATGGAAACGACCTTACCCATAATGACGGCGTTTTCGTCAACGGACTTGAAGGACTTGCTGTAGAGCTCTTCCAGTCTGGCTTTCTCGTCGGCGGAATATGCGGATTCCTCGTTGTCGATTTTATTCCAGTCAAAGTTCTCGAGAGAGCCGTACGCATTCTCGAATTCTCTCATCTTGCGCGGTCTGGGAGCGGGTTCAGCCACCTCAGCTGCGGGAGCAGCGGCTTCTGCGACCTGTTCTGCGGCTTCAGCCACGTTTTCCACCTGGTTTTCGACCTGTGCGGCCATCTCTTCGGCGTTGTTGATAATTTCTTCAGACATTGTTTTGTTGTCCTGATTTTCCCTGGACAAAGGGGGTTTAAAGTATGAAACATTGAGGTTAATATGTTGAAACTCAGTCGCAGAGCCTCTTGCGAAATGAGGGCGCAAAAATACTAAAAAAAACAATACGAAAAAAATATCCGCATTTTTTTCCAGATATTAAAAAAAAGTGTATTTTTGCAGCCTCAAAAACAGTGCGGGGTAGAGCAGTGGTAGCTCGTCGGGCTCATAACCCGGAGGTCG
>ERZ842401.2370-NODE-2370-length-25266-cov-5.468803_pt1 | contig 25266 bp, 28 predicted proteins | sample MGYA00521270_ERZ842401 | MGnify/ENA primary metagenome ERZ842401 (study PRJEB31892, sample SAMEA3878208) | bioreactor metagenome | biome: Moose rumen | place: Sweden | collected 2011-10 | study: EMG produced TPA metagenomics assembly of the PRJEB12797 data set... | reverse complement strand
AATAGCGCATTGTAGAACTATTGTAGAACAATTGTTTAACTATTGTAGAAATGCCCTGTCGGACAGTGCGGCGGCCCGGTGCGCCCGCCCGGAGGCCGGCCACGGGGAGGGAGGGGTGTGTGCGAAAGGGGTCGGGCGGACAGCGCCACGCAATATTTTCCTGCCGTTTGCGTTATGTCGGTTGAAAAAACAAAGTGTGCTATGCAGATCAAGATAATCAACCGCAGCCACCACCCGCTGCCGAAGTATGAAACGGCCCAGTCGGCCGGGCTTGACCTCCGCGCCTATCTGCCGGAGGGTCCGGTTACGCTGAAGCCGCTGGAGCGGGGGCTGGTGAAGACCGGCCTCTTCATGGAGCTGCCCGAGGGCTACGAGGCGCAGGTGAGGCCGCGCAGCGGGCTGGCGCTGAAGAAGGGCGTTACCGTGCTCAACTCGCCGGGCACCATCGATGCCGACTACCGGGGCGAGATATGCGTCATCCTCATCAACCTTTCGCAGGAGGATTTCGTTGTTGCCGACGGCGAGCGCATAGCCCAGATGGTTGTGTCCCGCCACGAGCAGGCCGACGTGGTGGAAGTGCAGGAGCTCACCGACACCGGGCGCGGCTCGGGCGGATTCGGACACACAGGGAGGAAGTGAGCATTGAGGGGTGAGGGTTTGTTCAGAATGGCATTGTGCATGGCGCTGCTGTGGCAGCTGGCGTGCGGGTGCTGCGGTGCGCAGTGCGTGCTGCAGGATGCCGCTGTCGGCGGACGGCTGCGCACGGGAGCCGAGGTGCTGATGGACAGCCTGCCCCGCTTTCTGGTTCCGGGTGGCAAGGTGGCCGTGGTGGGCAACCAGACTTCGATGGTGGGGAGCGCCCATCTGGTAGACACGCTGCTGGCAAGGGGCGTAGGGGTGGTCAGGATATTCTGCCCCGAGCATGGCTTCCGCGGCACCGCGGCCGCAGGGGCGCATGTGGACAGCAGCACCGACCCCGGGACCGGCCTGCCGATCAGTTCGCTCTATGGCAGCAGTAAGAAGCCCGCCCCAGGGCTGATGGAGGGTGTGGACTGCATGGTCTTCGACCTGCAGGATGTGGGCTGCCGCTTCTACACCTATCTTTCCACACTGCACTATGTGATGGAGGCCTGCGCCGAGGCCGGAGTGCCCCTTGTGGTGCTCGACCGTCCCAACCCCAACGGCCACTATGTGGACGGGCCGGTGCTCGACACCTCATGCTGCCGTTCTTTTGTGGGGCTGCATCCGGTGCCGGTGGTCTATGGCATGACCATAGGCGAATATGCCCTGATGATTGAGGGCGAGGGCTGGATTGGCGGCCATTGCGACCTCAGGGTGGTGCCGATGCAGGGCTATCGGCGCGACAGCGTGGGCTACTGCCTGCCCGTCCCGCCGTCGCCCAATCTGCGCAACGCCCATGCAGTGGCTCTCTATCCCAGCCTCTGCCTCTTCGAGGGGACGCAGTGCGGGGTGGGTCGCGGCACCGACCGGCCATTCGAGCGGGTTACCTATGGCACCGACACCCTCGACCTGCGGCAGGCCGCCGCGCCGCGCCGCTTCAGCCTGGAATACCTCATCGCCATGCACCGCCGTGTGCCGCAGGGCCGCTTTTTCCTGAAGAGCAACTTCTTCGAGAAGCTGGCGGGCAACAGGGAGCTTCGTCGCCAGCTGGAAAGCGGCATGGACGAGGATGCCATCCGCGCCACCTGGCAGCCGGGGCTGGAACGCTTCCGCTCAATACGCGAGAAATATCTAATTTACTGAATAGAAATGAAAAGAACAATCCTTACGGCGGCCGCTGCCGCCATGCTTCTGGGAGCCTGCTGCAGCAAGCAGGAGAGCAGCCCCAATGCCGATGCGTCGGCTGTGGTGATGCAGAACATTCTCAATCGCAAGAGCGTCCGCTCCTACACCGGCGACACCATTCCGGCTGCGGTGATGGAGAACCTCATGAAAGCCGCGATGGCCGCACCGAGCGCGGTCGACAGGCGTCCGTGGCAGATGGTCGTGATGACCGACAAGAGCCAGTATGAGACTGTGTTTGCAGGCAATTTCAACATGCCGAAGTTCATGGAGAGCGGAGCCGTGGTGATTCTCTGTGCCGACACCGTGTTCACCGCACCCACACGCGACAACCCCGACGGCCCCGCCATACCGCAGGTGAACACCATGTGGCGCGACGACATGGGTGCCGCCACCGAGAATCTGCTGCTGGCTGTCGAAGCCTATGGGCTGGGTGCCTGCTGGACGGCCTGCTATCCCCACGCCGACCGCATGGAGCCCGTCAGGAAAGCCCTCCGGCTGCCTGCGACGGTGGTGCCCTATGCCATAGTGCCGATAGGCTTCCCCGCAGGCGAGAACCAGCCCAAGGACAAGTGGGATCCTGCCCGGGTGCACTATAACCGCTGGTAGCAATGGTCGAGGTTGGTATAGAGGGCCGTTTGGAACAAACGGTCGGGCCCGAGATGTCGGCCGCCCGCGTCGGCAGCGGACTGGTTGATGTGTTTGCCACACCCATGATGGTGGCTCTTGTGGAACGCACCTGCAACGAGAGTGTGCTGCCGCACCTCGCCGAGGGGCAGGGCACGGTGGGCACCGTGGTGAACGTGCGCCATCTGGCAGCCACCCCTGTCGGCATGGCGGTGTGGTGCGAGAGTCGGCTGACCGCCGTGGACGGGCGTCGGCTGGTGTTCGAGGTGAAGGTATACGATGCCCGGGGCTTGGTGGGAGAAGGCACCCATGAGCGCTTTGTGGTGGACATGGCCCGGTTCCAGGCCAAAGCCGATGCCAGGGCGCACCAATAGGGTTGCGGTTGGCGCACATCTTCGCAGAGGCGCCTGCAGGGACGCGGTTGCCGCAGCGGTGCCTATTGGGGTTAGTTGGGGCGTATGTCGGTGCCCCACATCAGTTTTTCGCGCATAGCGGAGAAGAAGTTCTGGCTGCCCGTGCGGATCAGCCGCAGGGCGAACGGAGCCTTGCTGATGCGGAGGCAGAGAGGTTCGTGCAGGGGAACGCGGCGCGAGTCGGCACCGAGAATCAGGTTGCCACCAGTGGTTTCCAACCTGATGGTGGCGGAGTCGGGCAGGATGATGGGCCGCAGGCTGAGGGTGTGGGGTGCGATGGGTGTGATGATGAGGGTGTTGGAGTCGGGGGTGAGAATCGGGCCGCCGCAACTGAGCGAATAGGCCGTCGAGCCGGTCGGGGTGGCTACAATGACGCCGTCGCCGGAGTAGGTGGCCACGTAGTCCCCGTTCACGTAGACCTCGGTGCGCAGCAGCGAGTTGTCTTCGCTGCGGTGGAGGAACACTTCGTTGAGGGCTGTCTGCGGCTCGGCGGCTGTTGCCGGGTCGTCGGCCTGCTGCCATTGGAGCAGGGTGCGCGGTTCCACGCTGTAGTTGCCTGCCAGCAGGTCGGAGGCAATGGCGGCCAGGTCGTCCTTGGGGGCAGAGGTGAGGAATCCCAGATGCCCGAAATTGATGCCCAGCACCGGCGGCAGTTGCCCCTGGCCGTGGTCCAGTTGCAGTGTGCTGAGAAGGGTTCCGTCGCCACCGATGGACAGCAGCATGTCGAACGACTGCACCTCGTCGGTTTCGCCAACCACGGCAGTCTCAATGCGGCTCTCCTGGAGAATGCGGAGCAGGGTGTTCATGGTTTCCCGGTCGGTCGGGGCTAAATGGCGGTAATAGAGGGCTACTTTCATGTGGGGTGGCGGTTTATTTGATAAGGAGTATGGTTCCGGCGAGGTTTTGGATGCTGCCGTCGGCGAATTTCACCCGGAGAGCGTAGGTGTAGACACCTTGCGGTGTGCTTGGGGCGGGCTGCCAGGCCTCGGTGGGTGCGGTTGTGTGAAAAATGCGGAGCCCGTGTCGGTCGTAGATGGTCAGCTCGTAGGTCTCGCCGACAACCCCCTCGATGTGTGGCAGCCAGCGGTTATTGGCTTCGTCGGACATAAGAAGGGTGTTGGCCGTCTCGATTTTGGGCTGGGGCGGAGAGGCCAATGCAAGGCACACCTCCGCCGTGGGATTGACACTGTTGCCGCACGGGTCGTCCCAGGCAGTGCGGTAGCACAGAAGGGTGTCGCTGTACGGTTGCAGGGTGAGGTCGGCAAAGGCACGTTGGCCGGGGCTGACGGTGCCTGTGCGCAGCCATTGGCCTCCGTTGATGCTGCGCCATAGGGAGGCGGTGCCGTCGGATGCTGGTCTTTCCCAGTCCAGCCACACCGTAACTGTGCGGGTGGCACTGTCAAGAATCAAACTGTCGATGGCGGGCGGGCGGACGGTATCGGTGGCAGGCCGCTCGACGACGGCCACATTTGACCATGCCCGCAGTGCTGAATCGTTGCCCGTGGCGCACACCTTCAGCTCGGCGCGCCATGCGCCTTCGGGCATCTGGAAAGAATAGTTCAACGGGCCGGTGCTGTCGGCGGTGTAGATCAGTCGGTGGTCGGTGTCAAACGGCACAAAGCGGGCATAGAGGCTGTAGCCTGCCACACCCGAGTAGAGCCCGGTGCAGGGCGACCATTCAGCGCCGATGGCGGACCGGCATTCGTCCATGGTGGCATGCAACACCATGTTGCCAAACGGTGGAGTCAGGGTGCTGGTGTTCCCGGCTGTGTCGAACACATGTAGCCGATAGAGATGCCGGATGGCCGGGTTGTGGTTGGTGCAGACATAGGTGGTGTCGAAGCGGTTGTAGAGCAGTGCATATTGCCGGCAGGTGTCGCCTGTGCAGATGTGGTAGCCAGCGGCAAGTGTGTCGGTGGAGGGGCTCCACTGCAGCACAATCTGTTGTGTGGCTTCATCGACCGTGGCCATCCATCGCGTGCAGGGTGCCACATAGCGCTGGCCGCTGGCCGGCATGCCAGCTCCAAGCAAAATGCCCAGGGCAGCCAATGGCAGTACGACTGACCGATATATAGTTCCTTCCACGGTTACAGGCTTTGCAGTGCAATCATCTCGGCGTAGCGTCCTTCTCTTTCTATCAGTTCCCTGTGTGTTCCCCATTCAACAATCCGGCCGTTGTCCACCACCGCAATGGCGTCGGCTCCTTGTATGGTTGAGAGCCTGTGGGCGATGACAATGGCGGTATGGCCACGCAGCACCTCGGTGAGGGTTCGCTGTAGGCTGCGCTCGTTCTCGGTGTCGAGGGACGAGGTGGCTTCGTCGAGTATGAACAGTTCGGGGTTACGCAGCATGGCTCTTGCAATGCTGATGCGTTGCCGTTCGCCGCCGCTGAGGGCGCTGCCCCCGTCGCCAATGTTAGTCTCATATTGTGAGGCCATCGACATGATGAAATCGTGGGCCTGTGCGCTCTTGGCGGCCGCAATCACCTCTTCCCGCGTGGCTTTCGGGTGGCCAAAGGCTATGTTTTCTGCAACCGAACTATTGAAAAGCATTGTCTCTTGCGCCACTACCCCGATTTTGCCCCGCAATTCGTTCAGGGACATGCTTTTCACATCACGCCCGCCGAGAAATATCGTCCCTTCGTAGCCATCGTAGAAACGGCAGATGAGGTCGGCAATGGTGGACTTGCCGCTGCCTGATGCTCCCACCAGGGCCAGCGTTGTTCCTCGGGCCACTTTGAAACTGATGTCTTCCAGAACAGGCACTCCGTTGGTGTAGGCAAAGTTGACGTGTCGGAACTCCACAGCCGGCACGTCCTCTCCCGATTGAATGGAGGTGGAGCCAGGCATGATCACCGACGGGGTGTAGTTCTCTTCGGCTTCACCGAGGAAAGCCTCTATACGGTCGGCGCAGGCCTGCCCTTTCTTTATTTGTGAGAGGGCAGTGGTGAGATCCTTGGCCGGAGGAATCATAAGCACAAAAAGCATTACATAGGAGATAAACATCTCCGCAGTAAGTCCGTGGTCGCCGTTCATTACCAGCGACGCACCAAAAAGCAGTATTCCCACTACAATTATGTTTCCCAGGAACTCGCTTATTGGAGAGGCCGCGCTGATGCGCATGTACACTGCATTGCGCAACCGGGTGTATTTTCTGTTATAGGCTGTAAAGCGGCGATTTGAGAACTCGATGGCCGTGTAGGCCTTGATGACTTTCAGGCCACCGATGGTCTCATCGGTCAGTGAAATCAGGTGTGAATTTTTTTCCTGCACTGCCTGTGAAGTTCGTTTCAGCCGCCGCGACAACCCCGAAATGACCACTGCCACGAGAGGAAGCATGCATAGTACAAACAGCGTCAATTTGAGATTTATATAGACGAGCATGGCCAAATATAGCATCATGCTGATGACGGATGCCAGCAGGGTCTGCACCGAGCCCAGTACGCCTTCTTCGTATTCTGTCAGGTCGCTGCTGAGTCTTGACATCACATCGCCCTTACGGTTGCGGTCGTAGTAGCGGAGTGGTAGCCGCATAGCCTTGTGGAACATGCCATCGCGGAGGTCGCGTACCACTCTGGTCTTGATAGTGGCAATCTGCACCATCGAGAAGTAGCCAAAGATGTTTTTCAGGCTGTAGAGTACAAAAACAATCACTGAAAACAACACCAACGCTTTTCGCCTGCCGAAAGCCATGAGCCAGACGTAGAGTCCATCGAGGGCTTGCGCCACCAATCCCACGGACGGTGCATCCTGCTCGTTTTCACCGAAAAGTATTTTCAGGAAATCAGACACCGAAAGTGCCGTAGCCATTGTGGCTAACACGCTTAGCACCACCAACACCACATACAGCACACCACGTGCGCTGTAGGGTTTGAGGTGGCGCAGCGTGAGGTTCATAGGCTGTAGCCTGTATAGTTGTGTGGGGTGATGGCCTTTAGGCGGGTTTTCACATCGGGGGACACCTCAAGGGTATCTACGAATGCCGCTATTGTCTCGGCCGTTACTTTTGTGTTGGTGCGTGTCAGCTGCTTTAGGGTTTCGTAGGGGTTGGGGTAACCCACCGAGCGTAGGATAGTCTGTATGGCCTCGGCCACAACCGCCCAGTTGTTCTCCAAATCTCTGTAGAGTGCTTCCTCGTTGAGCAGGAGTTTCCCCAGCCCTTTTTCAATGGAGGAAAGGGCTATCAATGTGTGCGCTATTGGCACTCCAATATTACGGCTCACCGTTGAGTCAGTCAGGTCGCGCTGCATACGGCTTACAGGTAGTTTGTGGCTCAAGTGTTCAAATATGGCGTTGGCCAGACCCAGGTTGCCCTCGGCATTTTCAAAGTCGATCGGATTCACCTTGTGCGGCATCGCGCTGCTTCCTACTTCACCGGCCTTGATGCGCTGCTTGAAATATTCCATAGAGACGTATGTCCACACATCGCGGCACATATCTATCAGTATCACGCCGATGCGTTTGCATGCATCAAACCAGGCTGCCATCATGTCGTAGTTTTCAATCTGTGTGGTCAGCTGTTGGCGTTCCAGTCCAAGGTTACGGCTTACGAAGTCGTTGCCAAAGGCTTGCCAATCCACCTCGGGGAAAGCCACCAGATGGGCATTGAAGTTGCCAGTGGCTCCACCGAATTTAGCGGTAAAAGGAATGCGCTCCATCTCGTTGATCTGTCGCCGTAGGCGATAGGCGAATACTCCCCATTCTTTACCTAGGGTGGTAGGCGATGCTGGCTGTCCGTGGGTGTGTGCCAACATGGGTATCTTTTTCCAGGCTTCAGCCCGTTCCGCAATCATATTGAGTACCCTGTGGTAGGCAGGCAGCAGCACCTCAATTGCACATTCGCGCATTGACAATGGTACGCTGGTGTTGTTGATATCTTGCGAAGTGAGGCCGAAATGAACAAACTCCTTAATATCCCCAAGCCCTAGGGCATCCAGTTTCCCTTTGAGGAAATACTCCACCGCCTTTACATCGTGGTTGGTGGTCTTCTCAGTCTCTTTGACCGTCTCGGCATCAATTTCCGAGAATTTCCTGTATATGTCCCGCAATTCCTCGGCCTTTGCCGACACCCTGGCCAGTTGGGGGCGCAACACTTTTAGTCTCTCGGCCAAAGCAATAAAATATTCCACTTCCACCCTTACTCGATACTGTATCAACGCACCTTCGGAGAAGTATTTTGCCAGCGGCTCGCATTTCGAGCGGTAGCGCCCATCGATAGGTGAAACTGCATTCAGACTGTTCATAGTTCCTGTTTTCCAATTTGTCTACTGATAACGACCTCTATGTAATATTATTGTATACCCTTTCTATTTCTTCTTTCCTTGAGGGCAATATATCAACGAAGTGTGCGTTATTGAAACATGAAGAACAATGAACTGAAGCAGGAAATCCTGCGATTAAAAAGAGAAAGAAATGCCGTCATTTTAGGGCACTACTATCAGCAGCATGAGATTCAAGAGCTTTCTGACTATGTGGGCGACAGTTTAGCCCTGGCACAAGAGGCGCAGCGCACGCAGGCCGATACTATCGTTTTTTGCGGTGTACATTTTATGGCAGAAACGGCTAAAATTCTCAACCCGGGCCGTCGAGTGCTGCTGCCAGACCTCAAGGCCTCCTGTTCGCTGGCCGAAAGCTGCAAGGCTGATGATTTCGCCCGATTCAAAGCTCAACATCCCGACCATATAGTGATTTCTTACATCAATTGTTCGGCTGAAATCAAGGCACTTTCCGACTTGATATGCACCTCGGGAAACGCAGAGAAACTGGTGCGCTCGCTTCCTATGGAGCAGAAGATTATCTTTGCCCCCGACCGCAATCTCGGCGGCTATATCAATCAGGTAACAGGTCGCGACATGCTGCTCTGGAATGGAGTGTGCACTGTACATGATGCCATGCAGGCCGAAGCAGTGCTCAGCCTCAAGGCCAGTTACCCGCAGGCATCGGTTATAGCTCATCCTGAATGTAACCCTGCCTTGCTGGCTGTTGCCGACTTTGTGGGCAGCACCAAAGCCATGCTCTCCTACATCACTCAGTCGCCCAGCCGTCAGTTTATCGTGGCCACCGAGACAGGCATCCTATACGAGATGCGCCGCCTCTGCCCCAACAAGGAGTTTCTCACTCTTCGCGACAACAAGAACTGTGCCTGTGATGACTGTGCCTACATGAAACTCAACACCCTCGAAAAACTTTACCTCTGCCTACGCGACCTCCAGCCCGAAATTACCATGGAACCCGCCATGATCGAGGCCGCCGCGCGCCCCATTGTGCGCATGCTCGACCTCTCGCGGCAACTCGGCATTATCAAATAGCAAATGAAAACCTCTTATTAAAAAACCATATAACCACATCAACTATGCAGAATTTCAATTATATGACTCCGACGCGCCTTATCTTTGGCAAAGGCGTTGTGGAGAAACTTCCAGAAATAATGAAGCAGTTTGGTAAACGTGTGCTCCTTACCTATGGTGGAGGCAGCATTAAGAAGATTGGTCTTTACCAAAAGGTTCTTGATTTGTTGGCTGACTACGAAATTGTTGAGCTAAGTGGTATCCAGCCCAATCCAAAGTATAACCCCAGTGTGGTAAATGGTGTACGTTTGTGTAAAGAGCACAAAGTAAACGTAATTCTTGCTGTTGGAGGTGGCTCTGTGCTTGATTGTTCAAAAGCCATTGCTGCAGGTGCGTGCTACGACGGAGACCCTTGGGATCTCATTACCTACAAGGTGAAGGCACAGGCTGCATTGCCTATTGTGGACATCATTACTCTGGCTGCCACGGGCAGCGAATATGATGCCGGCGGTGTTATCTCGCGTACCGAAACCAACGACAAGATTGGCTATGTGGATCCTCTGCTCTATCCGCATACTTCTTTCCTTGACCCGACATACACCTTTACAGTGAGCAAGAAACAAACTGCTGCGGGTATAGCCGATGCGATGAACCATACTATAGAGCAATACTTCACTAAAGAGACCACCCTGCTCAATGATGGGTTCTGCGAGAGTATGCTGCGGTCGTTGATGGTCAATGGTCGCAAGTGCTTGGAAACTCCCGAGGATTACACTGCACGTGCCGAGATGATGCTCTGCTGCACATATGGCTGCAACCGTATCCTATCACTCGGCAATAGCCCCAGTGGCTGGCCATGCCACGGCATCGAGCACGCTTTGAGCGCCTATTATGACATTACTCATGGTGAAGGTCTGGCTATCATTACACCACGATGGATGCGCCATATATTGAGTGATTACACCCTACCGCGTTTTGTGAAATATGGTGTCAATGTGTTCGGTATCGATGCTACGCTGCCCGAGCACGAGATAGCCGAGCGGGCTATCGACGAGACATACCGGTTCTTTGAAAGCATCGGTATTCCAATGCATTTACAAGAAGTAGGTATCGATGAAAAGCGTATTGGTGAGATGGCACATCATATCGCCATTAACGAGGGTCTCGAGCAGGCTTATGTTCCGTTGAGTGAGCGGGACATTGCCGAGATTATCATCGCCAGTCTATAAAACCGATGGAAGAGCGCCCCGACATAATAATCTCTTCCAACATATATTCCGCGCTCGACATCACGCTCGAAGGCTATCTGTTGCATGCGTGGTGTCCAGCAGGGTGTTGTTCGTTCATATTTAATGAAAAGAAGTATACATTATGTGGTGGCGATTGCATGATTATGCCTCACCGTGTTGGCCGATTACACGACATTAAGCCTGATATGGACTTCCGTGTAGAACTTATCTTTGTTACTGAGGAATTCATTAATATCAGCACTCCGCAGAGCAACTACGGAATGCGAGGAGGGTTAGCGCTCTTCAACAACCCAGTGATACACCTCGATGAAGAACAGCAACATGTTTGTGCCCTCAATTTCGATTACATTCGGCATCGATTGGCTGTGGAGAAGCACCATTTTCACCGTGATGCGATGATTAATGCAGTGCAATGCATGATTATTGATTTCTTTGATTTCCATGCAGAAAACACTGTAGGTATTCATTGGTGGGATGAAAGTATCAGCATTCAGCAGGCACAGTTAATGGAACATTTCCAGGCTATGCTGGAACGTGGCGACTATCGCGAACAACGAGAAGTGCGCTATTATGCCGATGCATTGTGTGTCACGTCGAAATATCTCAGTGAGGTGAGTCGATTGGTGAGCGGCCACAGTGCCAGTTACTGGATTGCCCGCTACACATCCCTTGACATTAGTCGTCAGTTGCGTGATCGTAGCCACACCATAGAAGAGGTTGCAGATCTCTTCCATTTTTCTTCCCGCAGCCACTTCTCGCGCTATGTGCAGAATAACCTCGGTGTTACCCCCACATCGTTTCGCGAATAGACATAAACTGCGGTTTATGACATTTTTCCTCCGAAATGTATAACAGCTGTTTCTGAGGTTATCAGTAATTTTGCAGCAGAAAAAAGCGAAAGATTGTCATATTATAAAACATTATGGATAAATATGTTAAATTAATTAATGGCGTAGAGATGCCAATTTTGGGTTATGGTGTGTTCCAAGTGCCACAAGCGGAATGTGTGCGGTGTGTCAGCGATGCCTTGGAGGTGGGTTACCGTATGGTGGACACAGCACAGGCGTACATGAATGAGGAGGGAGTAGGTATAGCATGGCGAAAGAGCGGCCTGAAACGAGAAGAACTATTCCTCGTCACCAAGGTATGGGTTAGCAATAGTGGAGAGGAACGCGCCGCCCGTAGTATCGACGAGAGTTTGAGAAAGCTTGGAACCGACTATATTGATCTTCTACTCATTCACCAGGCTTATGGTGATGTCTTTGGAACCTGGCGCGCAATGGAAGAAGCATACCGTCAGGGCAAAGTGCGTGCCATTGGTGTAAGCAATTTTCAGGAGGCTCGCTATTTCGACTTCCAGCACTACGTGGAGATAAAGCCTATGGTTAATCAGTTGCAGTGCAACGCCCTTATCCAACAGCGCGGCATTGAACCCCTGCTCAATGATACAGGATGCCGCATGATGGCTTGGGGACCGCTGGGCGGACAAGGCGTGAACGGCATCATCAAAAGTGGGTTGCTTGGAGACATCGGCCTCCGATATGGCAAAACCGCCTCACAGGTGGCTCTCCACTGGCTTATCCAGCGTGGTGTCGTTGCCATTCCCAAGAGCAGCCATAAGGAGCGTATGGTGCAAAACCTCGATATCTTCGATTTCACGCTCACTGATGCCGAAATGGAACAGATTGCCGCTATGAACCAGCACGATACGGGCACCATCGATTTCAGCGACATACAGTTTGTCAAGTATTTGATTGAAACTTACGGATAACAAAGATGAATATGAAAGGAATCATCACCTTTGCTGCTATGGCATTGTACTACTAACGGCATGCACACAAAACGAAGAAAAGAAAACCAATCAAACAAGCAATACTATGACAGAACAAAAAGTGATGTTCTTCAATAAAGAACTGAATCTAAATCTCGCAGGCATCCTGCGTCTTCCTGCTGGGTTCGACCTTGGCAATGAATACCCTGCCGTGGTTATCACGGGTCCGATGCTCTCCATTAAGGAACAGGCGCAGTCGGTTTATGCAACACGCCTCACCGAGGCCGGATATGTCACACTGGTTTTCGACGGCTCCTACTTTGGAGAAAGCGAAGGAATGCCCCGCTATCAGGAACTGCCAAATGTGAAAGAGAGCGATATTGAGGCAGCAGTAGATTACCTGTGCTGCCTTCCATACGTAGACGCTGATCACATCGGAGGATTGGGCATCTGCGGAAGCGGTTCCTATATGTCGGTCGCAGGAGTGAAAGAGCCTCGTCTGAAGGCTGTCACAGCCATTGTGCCGGCCATTTCCAACATCGCCACATCGCCGATGATGAGCTTTTTCAAGCGAGAGGATGAAGTGGTAATAGCCAAGGAAGCCTACGACAAAGGTGAAGGCGAGTTGATGTATCTCAACTTTATGCCCCGGGCCTTCGAGGAGGGTGCCGCCTACTATTACTCCGCGCGTGGCAACCGCAAAGGGTGGAGTAATCAGGTGGTGGCTTGGTCGCAGTTGGAACTCATTAAATACAACGTGACCGAGATCATGAAAAGCATGCAGAAGCCCTATTTAGTCATCAGTGCAGAGAATGCTTGGAGCCGTCCTTCTTCAACAGAGATTTTTGAAGCCGTGCTGCACACAAATAAGGAAATGGTGGTGATTCCCGAAGCTTCCCACTTCGACCTGTACGACCTCGAACCTTACGTATCCCAAGCTATGGAGCACATTGTACCTTTCTTTGAAAAGAACCTTTGAAGATGAAAAGGACAAGTTTGATAATATTCCTATTCCTATCACTTATGACAGCACAAGCACAAACCTACGGCGACGAAGGCCCTACTTTGACACCCAACACGATGGGCCTCGTTTATGAGGATGCCATCACTGAAAACCTGCCGGACAAGGTAAACATCCATCGTGCCACCTATACGATAGAGGGCATTGATGTGGTGGCAAATGTTTATACCCCTGCCAATTACGATGTCCATGGTAGCTACGCTGCCATCGTTGTCGCCCACCCTAACGGCGGCAGCAAGGATCAGGTGGCGGGTCTCTATGCACAGAAACTGGCCGAGGCTGGCTTCATCACCATCGCCTTCGATGCCCGCTATCAGGGCGAGAGCGGTGGCATGCCGCGCCGTACCGACAAGCCCGCCAATCGGATGGGCGACATCATGGGGGCGGTGGATTTCATCCAGAACTACCCGGGTGTCAATCCCAATCGCATTGGCGCTTTCGGTATCTGTGGAGGTGGCGGCTACACCTTCGCTACGGCACAGGTCGACAAGCGCATCAAAGCGATAGGCACCCTGAGTCTCTTCAACACAGGCGATGTGCGTCGCAATGGTTATATGCGCACACAGATGGACAACATTGCAGAACGTCAGCGCGAGGCATCGTTAGCTCGGCAGAAAGAAGCTGCCGGAGCCGAGCCAGAGTTGGCGGGATTCATGAACTGGACACCCGAAGAAGCACGAGGGATCCAGGTTGACCTCTACAGAGACGGCTATTTCTACTACGGTGTGACACACAAGAGCCCCAACGCCCCCGGTACCTATTTGAAGAGTTCGCTGATGGATATGATGGCTTGGGATGCCTTCGACCATGCCGACCTCATCGACCAGCCCTTGCTCATCATCGCGGGCGAAAAGGCCGACAGTCGCTATATGTCGGAGGAGGCTTTTGTTAAGGCCACTGCAACCGCTGACAAGGAGCTCTTCCTCGTCCCGGGTGCCACCCATATCCGCACTTATTTCGTAGAGGAATATGTGAAACAGATTACCGCCAAAATCCAGAAATTTTTCATTGATAAACTTGATAAATAATGAAAAAATACTTATCATCGCGACATTAGCCATCATGAGCCTTTTTGGCACTATGTCCTGCACACAAAAGAAAGGAGAAAATATGAACAGCTTGAACAACAAGAAAGTGCTGGTGGCTTATTTCTCGTGGAGTGGCAACACCAAGGCGGCTATTGGCCATATTGTGCAGAAACTCAACGCTGACCAGTTTGAAATTGTCCGCGAGGCCGACTACCCCACTGACTACAATGAGTGCACCAACGAAGCCAAAGCCGAGAAAGACGCTAACGCACATCCTTCCATCAGGGGCGTAGTGAAGAATATGGAGCAATATGACGTGGTGCTCATCTGCGTCCCAGTGTGGTGGTACACTGCCCCGATGCCCGTTTTCACTTTCTTGGAGCAATACGACTTCAGCGGCAAGACCGTCATTCCTTTCTGCACGGCCTATAGCGGACCGTCATCCACTCTGCGCGACATCATTGTAGCTACGCCCAAGAGCGACCACCGCGACGGCATCTGCGTCGTCACCAAAGAGATGGACGGCAAAGGAATGGATCGTAAACGCGGTGAAATTGATAATTGGCTCGATAAACTGTTTTTATAACCAATAAGTATGAATAATATGAAAAGACTTATGAGAATCACAGCCATAGTAGCGGCTCTTGTTTTCTCCGCTTGCTGCAACCAAAAGGATGAGGCCATGCAGACGGGTCTCGTGGTTGAGAAGCAAGGCGTTTTCTCGTCGGGCGGCCGCGTCACTGACCCCATCCCTGGCGATTACGACGCTACACGGAACTGGCTGGATCCTTCACGCAAGGGAACCACCACGCATGTGGACCACGCCAACACTTTCTATCAGATTCCTACCTTGGGCAACGGCATCCCTGTGGTGTTTCTGCACGGTTACGGGCAGACGCGTACGGGCTGGCAGGCCACTCCCGACGGTCGTGAGGGCTGGAGCGACCTCTTCCTGAAGAAGGGTTACTCCGTGTTCCTCGTAGATCAGCCGCGTCGTGGTGCCGCTGCCGCCACCGAGATGATTGTCACCGACCCGGGCGACGTGGAGGGAGGCAAGTTCAAGGTGGGCGACCAGGCTTGGTACACCCACTTCCGCATCGGTCGTGTGGCTCCTGAACGTTACGAGGGCTCGCAGTTCCCCGCTGGCGATGAGGCGCAGACGCAGTTCTTCTGCCAGATGACACCCAGCACGGGCAATTACGACGAGCCGCTCTTTGGTCAAGCGATGAGCGCTGTGATGTCCGACGTGCAGAAGATGACCGGTAAGAAAGCCATCTATATCACCCATTCGCAGGGTGGTCGCGTGGGTTGGCAGACCGACACGGAAAATATCGCCGCCATCGTGTCCATTGAGCCGGGTTTCGCACCACAGGTAGGTTCGCCTGAATACCAGAAGTTCGTCAAGGCCAAAGTGCCAATGCTTTTCCTCTTTGGCGACAACATCATGAACGGTCCAAAAGACATCCAGTCGACTGGCTTTTGGCAGATGGTGCTGAACCAATGCCGCGACTTTACCGAGCATTACAATCAGGACGGAGGCGACGCCACCGTTATCCACCTGCCCGATATAGGCATCAAAGGCAACAGTCACTTTCTATTCCAAGAGATGAACAATGCCGAGATTGCCGACATAGTAGTTGAATGGTTGAACAAACATAACCTGAAATAACGATGAAAAAGACATTGCTTATGATTGTCGCCGCAATGGTGTTTGCCTCGTGCGGCAGCAAAACCTCCACAACGGAAAAGGATATGAATACGCTGAGTTTTAATCAAGAGCAGGCTGCCTTTATATCGGCCATTGCCTGCAACGAGGCCAAAGCTGACTATACCTCTCTGGCCGAAGCCATCAACGGCGGTTTGGATGCTGGTTTGACGGTCAGCCAAATCAAGGAATCTCTTTCGCAACTCTATGCCTACACGGGGTTTCCTCGCTCGTTGAATGCCCTTGGCACTTTGCAGAAGGTGTTGGAGCAGCGCAAGGCCGAGGCCAAAACCACTGAAGAAGGAGTTGAGGCATCGCCGTTGCCGGACAGCTACAACGCCCTAAAACAAGGAACCGAAGTGCAAACCAAGGTGAGCGGTCGTGCTTTCGACTATGCGTTCTCTCCCGCCGAAGACTACTATCTGAAAGCGCATCTCTTTGGCGACATCTTTGCCCGCGACAACCTCACCTATGCCGACCGCGAACTCATCACCATCAGCGCGTTGAGCGGCTTGGAGAACGTGATGCCGCAGCTGCAGGCTCACGTGCGTGGCGCTTTGAATATGGGTGTTACCGAGGAGCAGTTGCGCAATATCCCTGTAGCCTTGAAAGCAGCAGGGTTGCAGGCCGAGGCTTTGCGTTCAGAAACTGCCATTGCCATTGTCGTGGACGGCAAGACCGATGTGGTGTGTGCACAGTCACCTTGGCCAATTGGAGAACCCAACACCGCATTTGCACAGTATTTCATAGGCAATAGCTACCTCGCCGTCCTCGACCCCGCGAGCGGCCTCTGTAATGTCAGCTTTGAACCTGGCTGCCGCAACAATTGGCATATCCATCATGGAGCCGTTCAGGTGCTGATATGCGTCAGTGGACGCGGATGGTATCAGGAGTGGGGCAAGCCTCCTGTGGAACTCCGCCCAGGTGTTACTATCGCCGTTCCCGAAGGCGTGAAGCACTGGCATGGCGCAGCCAAAGACAGTTGGATGCAGCACCTCACCTACCACACCGATGTGAAGCCGGGCAATAGCAATGAATGGCTGGAACCCGTAACTGACGAACAATACAACAATAAGTGATGAAAGCAAAATCTATAATTCTCGCCATGGCCACCATACTGCTGACCGCTGGCTGCAATGGACAAAACAAACAAGGAATCAAACAATCAAACAAGTCAAACATGAATAAAATAGTCATTTTCTTCTCCCATGCAGGCGACAACTATAATGTGGGAAACATCAAAATAGGCAACACCAAGATTGTGGCTGATTATATCAGCGAGTTGACAGGTGCCGCCCAGTACGAAATAATCACACATAAGTATGACGGAATGGCCTATATGCCTTTGATTGACCTGGCTAAGAAGGAGGCCGCCGCTGGCGAGTTGCCTCCCTATGAGGGAGAAGCCCCTAACTTGGGCAAATACGACACCGTTTTCATCGGCGGCCCTGTGTGGTGGGGCACCTATCCGCAGGTGATGTTCACCTTCTTCCGCGATATCAACCTCGATGGCAAGACAATCATTCCTTTCACCACCCACGAGGGTAGCGGTCTTGCCAGCTGTGTCAGCGATGTGAAGAACGCTTTTCCCGAAGCCAAGGTCGCCCAAGGCTTCAGCATCTATGGTCACGAGGTGCGCGGTGGTAAGGCCAAGGTTGAGAAATGGATTAAAAGTGTTGTGAAATGAGTAACGTACTCCTTATTAGCGGTAGCCCCCATGCCAACGGTTGCACGGCTACGGCGCTGGGCGTGGTGGCCCAGACCCTCGAGTCCGAGGGTATCGAGACCAAGACCGTACACATTGGACACAAAGATATCCATGGTTGTATTGCCTGCTTCAAGTGTGCCGAGTTGGGGCATTGTGTTTTCAACGACGCGGTCAATGAGGTGGCGCCGCTCTTCGAGCAGGCCGACGGATTGGTCATAGGTTCTCCAGTCTACTATGCCGGCATGACCGGCACTATGTCGTCGTTCCTTGACCGTCTGTTCTTTTCCTCCCCCTTCAGCAAGCGTATGAAAGTGGGTGCAGCTGTGGTCTCGGCCCGCAGGGCGGGCACTACGGCAACCTTCGACCAGTTGAACAAATACTTCACCATCAGCGAAATGCCCATCGTCAGTAGCCGCTATTGGAATATGGTACATGGGCACAATGCCGAACAAGTCTTGCAAGATGAAGAAGGCATACAGTGCATGCGTATTCTTGGCCGCAACATGGCTTTCCTTGTTCGTGCTGTCGCCGCCGAGCGTGAGCGCAACGGGTTACCCATACAGGAAGAGACCGTCTACACCAACTTTATTCGCTGACTCTGTGGATGACAAAAAGGAGATTACCTCGCTCTACGAGACCATGTACCGCGCTATGATTGCCAAGGACAGCGCTACGCTGGCGCGCGTGATGGCCGACGACTTTGTTCTCGTTCACATGACGGGTATGCGGCAACCGCGCCAGCAGTACATCGATGCCATCCTCGACGGCACGCTGAACTACTACAGTGCCATCACCGAGCAATTGGATGTCCGTATCATCGGCGACGAAGCCATCCTTACGGGTCGCAGCCGTGTATCGGCGGCCGTCTTCGGTGGTGGCCACCACGCCTGGCCGCTCCAGCTCCACTTCCGCCTCCGCCGCACCCCCGACGGCTGGCAGTTCACCGAATCCTCCGCCTCAACCTACTGAACCGATATGGGGAAAAGTTTGTATTTTTGCAGCAGTTAAAAAATATGATACAGAACATAACTATTTAATTTTTAGATATGAAAAAAGTGTTTATGCTTATGGTAGCTGCCACTATGATGATGGTGGGCTGCAAACAGAACAATCAGCCCGTCGAGGTTCAGGAACCTGTCCAAGAGGGCGCTGTCGTGTACATGACCAAGGAAATCAGCCCCGAGGCTCTCGTGAAAATCTACGAAGCTTTGGGCGTGAAAGCCGAAGGCCGTGTGGCCGTGAAGATTTCCACCGGCGAAGCCGGCGGCCACAACTACCTGAAGCCCGAACTTATCGGCGATCTCGTGAAACACGTGAACGGCAAGCTTGTGGAGTGCAACACCACCTATGCCGGTCAGCGCCGCACCACGGAGCAGCACCTCAAGGTCATCGAGGACCACGGTTTCAACACCATCGGCGGTGTGGACATCATGGATGCCGAGGGCGAGTTCCAGATTCCCGTGCGCGACACCACCTACATGAAGTACAACCTCGTGGGCAAAAACCTGGCCAACTACGACTTCCTCATCAATCTGGCTCATTTCAAAGGCCACCAGATGGGCGGTTTCGGCGGCGTGCTGAAGAACCAGAGCATCGGTGTGGCTTCCGCCAACGGCAAGGCCTACATCCACAGCAACGGCCGCAACCTTGTCCCCGAGGAGTGGTTCAACTACGCCGAACCCGAAAATCAGGACAAGTTCCTCGAGTGCATGGCCAATGCCGCCACCGCTGTGAGCGACTATTTCAAGGGCAAGGTCATCTACATCAACGTGATGAACAACATGAGCATCGACTGCGACTGCAACGGCAATCCCAAGGCTCCCGAACTGAAGGACATGGGCATCCTGGCCTCCACCGACCCCGTGGCTCTCGACCAGGCTTGCCTCGACCTCGTCTATCAGCACCAGAACGCTGAAGGCGACGATGCCACCTCGCTTATCCAGCGCGTGGAGAAGCAGCATGGTGTCCACACCATCGAGCATGCCGAGAAGATTGGTCTCGGCTCGCGCAAATATCACATTGTGAATATCGACGAGCAATAGCCCTATGAAAAAGACCATTCTTCTTGCAGCGGCAGCCCTTATGGCTGCTGCCTGCACCACCAAACAACCCGAGAACCAACCAACCCAATACACCATGATGCAGCATCAGCAACTCACCGACGAGTGGGACAAAATCTTCCCGCAGAGCGACAAAGTCAGCCACCAGAAAGTGGTCTTCCACAACCGCTACGGCATCGAGCTCGTAGCCGACCTCTACGCCCCCGCCGGTGCCGAGGGGTGCCTGCCCGCCATAGCCGTCAGCGGCCCCTTCGGTGCCGTCAAGGAGCAGGTCAGCGGCCTCTATGCGCAGCACATGGCCGAGCGGGGCTTCCTTGCCCTTGCCTTCGACCCCTCCTACACCGGCGAGAGCGGCGGAATGCCCCGCCGCACTGCAAGTCCCGACATCAACACTGAGGACTTCCTTGCCGCTGTCGATTTCCTTTCCGTGCAGCCCAATGCCGACACCGACCGCATAGGCATCATCGGCATCTGCGGCTTTGGGGGCATGGCCATCAACGCCGCCGCCCTCGACCCGCGCATCAAGGCCACCGTGGCCAGCACCATGTACGACATGACCCGCGTTACGGCCAATGGCTACTTCGATGCCGACGACAACGCCCAGGCTCGCCATGCCCAGCGCAAGGCTCTGGCCGAGGCCCGCACCCGTGTCTACGCCACCGGCGACTATGGCCGCGTGGGCGGTGTGCCCAAGCCTGCCGACCTTCCCGCCGATGCCCCGCAGTTCCTCAAGGACTATGCCGACTTCTACTCCACTCCGCGAGGCTACCACCCCCGCAGCGGCGGCAGCACCGACGGCTGGAACCTCATCGGTTGCCAAAGCTTCCTCAACCAGCCCCTTCTCTGCTATGCCTCCGAAATCGAGGCTCCCGTGCTCCTCATCCACGGCGAGAAGTCCCACAGCCGCTACTTCAGCGAAACGGCTTTCGAGAAGATGACCGGCACAAACCCCCACGGCCAGAGCATCACCGTGGGCAACAAGGAACTGATGATCATTCCCGGTGCCGTCCACACCGACCTCTACGACGACCGCGCCGGTGTAATCCCCTACGACAAGATTGAGCAGTTCTTCCGGACCAGCTTCAATTAATCCCAGCCACACCATGATTGGTCAGCCACAAGTCTACGAGGCGCTGGAGCGGATGCAGATTCCCTTCGACTACTACGAGCACCCCGAGGCACCCACCATCGAAATTGCCTCGCAGTTCTACCGCGGCGAGGGCACCACCCTCTGCAAAAACCTCTTTTTCCGCAACCACAAGGGCAACCGCCACTACCTGGTCATCATGGACAGCCGTTTCCCCATGGACATCCACGACCTCGAACACCGGCTGCACCAGGGCAAGCTCAGCTTCGCCAGCGAGGAGAGAATGATGAAATACCTTGGTGTCAGGCCCGGCAGCGTTTCGCTGTTCACGCTTGTCAACGATACAAACCACGAGGTTACCCTCTTCGTCGACAAGTACCTTTTAGGGGCCGAAAAGGTGAGTTTCCATCCTAACGACAATCGAGCGTCATTGGTGATAACGTGCGACGATATGATGAGATTCATCCAGCTGGTCGGGAACCCCTACGAGATTGTAGAAATCTACAGTCCCCAAGGATGAGATGACGATAGCCGCCCGAACTGTCCCGTATGATACAAAGAGGGCCGGAGATTTCTCCGGCCCTCTTTGTATGGAGCAGCGTCATGGCTGCCTATGAGCGATTGTGGCTATTCGCGGTATCTGTTTCTTCGCTCATTGTTCTTTTTCTCCCAATACTCGCAGGCATCATCGTATATCCATTGGGTCAGTGTCCCTATGGCAGAAATCATCAGGGAAGAGCCCCCTGTTGTGGCAGTGTGCTTTATGCCTTCCTTGATGGCATAGTTAAGCCCGGTCTTTACAACGCGTTTTGTCCACTTGCCGCAGACAACCTTGTACATGGTTTCATTGTTGCGGTTGTCAATCCTCTCTTGTGTTATCTCAATGCTGATCGACCGTTGGTTGACTTCGTCTTCAATAACGTATGTTCCTGCGTAGTTGACAACATACAGCCAGTCCTGTATCTTCGTTTTTTGTTGAGCCAACACGGCACTGCCTGTCAGCAGAAAAGCAAGAAATAGAAAAACTGTTTTTCTCATAGCAATCCTGTTTTAATTAAAGTTGGTGTTTTTTTACTTTTTTCTTCCTCCCAATACGGAATAGCCGACACCTATGCAGAAAGAAAAGGGTTCTTCAAAGCCATTGATGGTTGCATTGATATACCATGGGGACTTGAACTTCCATCCCAGGGTAACATAGACGGGAGTGTCCTTGACAGCCCAGTTTTGGAATCCGAAACCCGCAAGGATAGCAGACCCGTTTGATAAAGTGAATTTGGCGAGAGGCCCTATTCTAAACACCCAGTCAGGGTTCTCGCCTATAGCGCCGATAGAGCCGGTCAAACCCATAGCAAAACTGCTATTGAAAGAATAGGCGAAATCAAGGCGTAGGGCAGCCCCTGCCAGGGGGTCGGAATTTCTATTGAGGCTGTCGGATTCACTATGGCTGTAGCCACGACCGCCCTCAACGCCAATTCCCAGCCAGAACTTACTTTCTTCTTGTTCGCGTTCTTCTTGTTCGCGTTGTTCGCGTCCTTCTTCGCGGAATGTCCATCCAACCTTGCCGGTGATGCCCTTGGCAACACGTAGTTCGAGCATCGTGTGGCGCTCAATCAGTGCCGCTATGATTTTTTCGAATACGCCATGCATCTCTTCTATATGGCTGATGGGATAGTAGTTGCCTCGGCCGAACACAGTTTGCATCTTTTCGACGGTGGCCTTCCAAACATTGCTGCTGGTGATGTCTTTACCCCGCATCCCGATGCAATACGACAGAATCTTCTTGTTATTGACCATCTGACGAGGATAATAATCCAAGGTATAGTTGTAGTATTTAGCGTTATTCTCGCAGCCGGTTTTCAGGTCGAGCGAGGTGTTGTCAAGCCCGTCGGTAAAAGCAATGATGATGGCGCGTGAGTAGGGCTTGCGTTGGAGGTTTTGCTTATAGTCCTCCTGCAGAGATTTGACAGCGGCATTGGTGCTGTAGTAAAGGGCGGTTCCACCCCCTGCGCTCAGCGTATCTATGAATTTGCATAGCCGAGTGCAGTTTTCCGAGGTCAATGGGAGAGGTGGGATAGTGTGGGATCGGCTGTATTCTACCGTGCTGAATCCGGTAACGCCGACGCGCACATTCCCTTTGCCGACGGAAGCATCGCACAGCCGATGCAGAAAATACTTGGCCTCTCTTTGCAAAGTCGGCAAGCTGTCCCTCATAGACTCGCTGCAATCGAGAACAAGCATAATATTTATGTTGCTGTCGATTACACTAATGATATGACCGCTGCCCGACTCTTTGTCCAGCTGCCACTCTCCTCCCATTCCGGCTTCGGGCACCCAGGTCCAAAAGTACATTGAGTCATTGAAACCGTTTGGGTGGTTGGTTTCGGCATTATGCAAAGTAAAAAACACTTGTTCCTTTTCCGCCCGTATACCTCTGTATCTCATTGATTTTTCCATAGGGATGCCGTAGTAGTGAGGGTCCCTCCTGAATTCAATATAATGTCCTCCCGTGTTACGGAAGTGTTGGGCGCCTCTTGGGTTGAGCAGTTCATATTCTGTTGTGTCCTCCGGATAGATGACCCTGCTCTCCATGCGGCCTTGGATGGCCCAGGAGGCCTCGTCGGGATTCTTCAGTATTGTGCGTTTGTTTTGTGCCACGGCAGGCAGCACCGTCGCCGTCAGCAGGACAGCCAAAAGTGTTAGTTTGTGTTTCATATACCTGTTTTTTTAATTGTTTGTACTCCAATTGCAATCAGGCATAAAAAAAAGCGCGGGTCAAGTGTTCATCGCTTATCCCGCATATAAGGCCTTCGCATTGCCCCTGATAGTGATAAGCAATGCCGAAGCCCACGCTGACGACTATATACAACGATAGTATATAACGCATCCATGGACGTTGGCTGTTGCTTTTATCGTGCTATCAGGTTTAGAAGTTGCGAAGTTCTATATGCGCAGATAAAAACGTCTAACTCAACGTCTTTTCGTTATGTCCCGTCGCCCGCCCGCTTGCCCGTCGCCGACGGCTTCGGCAGGTGGAACGACGGTGCAAAAGTACGACTATTTGCCGACACGGCAAATTTTTTTATCCATTCCGTCGAAATTGTGTACTTTTGCAGCCACCATGAAGAAACAGGAATACACCGTCAGCGAGCCCCAGGGGCTACTCGACTTCCTCCTCCACCGCTTCCCCGACACCTCGCGTTCGCGCGTCAAGGAGCTCCTGGCCCACCACGTCTACGTCGACGGCCGCCGCACCTCGCAGTTCAACTTCCCGCTGCAGGCGGGCATGAAGGTCAGCGTGGAGAACGTGAGCCAGGGCGAGCGGCTGCGTCCGCACGACCTCGACATCGTCTTCGAGGACCGCCACCTCTTCGTCATCAACAAGCACGAGGGGCTCCTCAGCAGCAGCACCCACCCCAACGACAAGACCGTCATCACCGTCCTCAACCGCTACCTCGAAGCCACCCGCCAGCGCTGCCATGCCCATGTGGTGCACCGCCTCGACCGCGACACCTCGGGCCTGATGATTGTGGCCAAGAGCAAGGAGGTGGCCCGCAGCTTCGAGGAGGACTGGAAGGCCACCGTGTTCGACCGCCGCTATGTGGCCGTGGCCTGGGGGCGCCTCGAGCCCGAGAAGGGCACCATACGCACCTGGCTCACCGACGGCGAGTTCTGCGTGCTCTCCTCGCCCGTCGACAACGGGGGCAAGCTGGCCGTAACCCACTACCAGGTGCTCCGCACCTCGCGCCGCTACAGCCTGGTCGAGCTCCGCCTCGACACCGGCCGCCGCAACCAGATACGCGTCCACCTGCGCGAGCTGCAGCACCCCGTGGTCCACGACCCGATGTACGGCTACAAGGACGACCTCTCGCCCATCGCGCGCCTGGCCCTCCATGCCGGCCGCCTCTGCTTCGTCCATCCCGTAACCGGACGCCGCCTCACGTTCGACACCCCCGTCCCGCCGCCCTTCCTCAAGCTGATGGAGCTGTAGGGTCAGCAACTGAACATGTCGAATGCGTTGCGGATGTGGTTGATCTGCGTCCCGTCGCCGCTTTTGACTATGGCCACGATGTCGAACCGCACGGGCTCCGTGCGGCGGGTCTCGGCCACATATTGGTTGGCCGCCTCGATCAGCGCCCGGCGCTTGCGGCGGTCCACCGCCTCCTCGGGCTGCAGCCACCCGCCCGAGCGCGTCTTCACCTCCACCACCACCAGCTCGCCCTCCTCGAGGCACACCAGGTCGATTTCGTGGCGGCCGTTGCGGTAGTTCCGCTCCACCACCGTCAGTCCCTGGTCGGTCAGGTAGCGCGCCGCCATCTCCTCGCCCGTAACCCCCAGCTCCTGCGCCTTCCGGCGCTGCTCCACAGGCCGGTCGGCCCCGGCAAAAAAGAACTTCGTGTTCCCCATAGGTCTGCTGTTTTCGCCCTGCAAAGATACACAAAAAAACACATCGCACCGCATTCTTCGCCCCGCACCTCCCGCCCTTTCCCCCTCACCCTTCACTTCCCCC
>ERZ842401.2369-NODE-2369-length-25283-cov-12.808348_pt1 | contig 25283 bp, 25 predicted proteins | sample MGYA00521270_ERZ842401 | MGnify/ENA primary metagenome ERZ842401 (study PRJEB31892, sample SAMEA3878208) | bioreactor metagenome | biome: Moose rumen | place: Sweden | collected 2011-10 | study: EMG produced TPA metagenomics assembly of the PRJEB12797 data set... | reverse complement strand
ACTGTTAAAAATTTCATTTCAATCCCAACTGTCGAGGTCGGCGGCGGAAATATTTTCTGCGGAAAGGAGTTTTGTAGGGAGTTTGATAATTTTCTCGACGGATTCTCCGTTCAAAATTTTATAAGCGCGGTCGGCGGCAATTTTTCCGATTTGACGCGGCGATTGCCCGGCGGTAGCTGTCATTCTGCGCGAAACATTGCAGACGTAAAGTGTTCTGTGCATGTTTTTCACTGTTAAAAATTTCATTTCAATCCCAACTGTCGAGGTCGGCGGCGGAAATATTTTCTGCGGAAAGGAGCTTGGTAGGAAGTTTAATAATTTTCTCGACGGATTCTCCGTTCAAAATTTTATAAGCGCGGTCGGCGGCGATTTTTCCGATTTGGCGCGGCGATTGCCCGGCGGTAGCTGTCATTCTGCGCGAAAAAATCATTTCCTTAGTTTCGGGCACGCCGTCAACGCCGTAGACTTTGACTTTGCCCGATAAATTTTCGTTTTGAAGTGCGGCGATTGCTCCCATGGCGGCGGGGTCGTTCAAAGCCATGACGATATTTATTTCGGGATGAGTTTTGATTAAATTTTCCATGACGGGCATTGCGACTTCCAACTGTCCGAGACATTCGGCTTCGGCGACGATCTCAAAATTTTTATCGGCGGAAATTTTATCGCGAAAACCCGCTATCCTGTCGATTGAGGAGCGGGCTTGCGAATGTTTCAGCAGAGCGATTTTCCCGCCCGAAGAATTTTTCAGCAAATGTTCGGCGCATTGAACGCCCGCCGAATAATTATCGGAAACGACGGTACAAACAACAAGCGAATCATCTTCAACGTTGGTATCAATCGCAATGACGGGAATTTTTGCGGCGCGGGCAATTTTCAATGCGGGCTCGACATTCGACCAATCGACGGGATTTATAAAAATCAATTCGACGCCGCCCGCAATCAGCCCTTGAATTTCTTCAACCTGCTTTTCGACGCTCAACGCGGGGTCTCTTGAAATTAAAATGTCGCCGTGATTTTCCACAACCGTGCGAATTTCTTCATCAATGACTTCGTAAAAAGGATTGTTCAGCGTCATGTAAACCGCTCCGAGTTTTTTTCGGTGTTCATTTTGTCTAAGCGAATAATCCGTTTCGTAAAAGTGATAAAAACCAGCCGCGAGAAGCGCAAGCCCGATTGTCATTGCCAAAAATATTTTTCGCATAAAATCACCCGCCAAGATTAATTCAGCGTCATGTAAAACGCTCCGAGTTTTTTTCGGTGTTCGTTTTGTCTCAGTGAATAATCTGTTTTATAAAAATGATAAAAACCTGCCGCGAGAAGCGCAAGCCCGATTGTCATTGCCAAAAATATTTTTCGCATAAAATCACCTGTTGCGATTATACCGCAAAAGAGCCTCAAAGGTAACCTTGAGACTCTTTGTTTTGGGGTAAGGTATGGTTAAAATGTGGTTAAAGATTTAAGCAAACAAGCCTATGGCGTAGCCGACAATGCCAATCGCGAACAAGCCGATAATTATAACGAGCGGATTCATGCCGCGTTTCAAAAGCCCCATGCAAGCGAAAGTCATCAGCAAAGCAACGATACCGGGCATCAAACTGTCAAGAATTGTTTGGAGAGTGGTAACGACGTGTTCGCCCATTGCGTTATCATATTCGGAAATAACAAGCGGCATGTTGACGGTTGTCCATTTTGCAACGAGTGCGCCCATAACCAGCAAGCCGAGCACGGACGCGCCTTCGGTCAAGAATTTCATTTCATTGCCGCCGATATTTTCGACGAGTTGAGTTCCTTTTTCGTAACCGTATTTGACGCCGTACCAATGAGTGGCGAGACGAATTGCGTTGAAGGCAAAAAAGAAAATCAAAGGACCGAGAATCGAGCCGGTAAGAGCAATGCCCGCGCCGAGTGCCGCCAAAACGGGGCGAATTGTTCCCCAGAAAATAGGATCGCCGACGCCCGCCAAAGGACCGATTAAACCGACTTTGACGCCCGAAAGTGTCGCGGGAGAAATATCGGCTCCGTTGGCACGTTTTTCTTCCATTGCGCCGATAATGCCCATAATCGCCGCCGCCACGAACGGTTGAGTGTTAAAAAATTCCAAGTGACGTTTCAAAGCCGCCTTCATTTCTTCCTTGTTGTCGCCGTAAACTCTTTTCAGAATCGGAATCATGGAGACGCAGAATCCCATTGACTGCATACGTTCAAAGTTGAAGGAGCCGAGCAGGAAATTTGAGCGGATAAACGTCCAAAACAGATCGTTCTTTGTAACTTTTTTCTCGTCCATAAAACTCACCTCACATCAAATCTGAATCGTCAATGTCGTCGCCTTCGACACCGCCGCCTCCGCCGGTTTTGGCGGCTTCTTCAATCGCAATATCTTTTTGCATATCTTTAATGTGGAAGTAAGCGCAAATGGCACCAATCGCGCCGAAGCCGATTAAATTAACGTCGGTAAAGACTGCGATTAAAAATCCCAAGAAGAAATAAACCATAAGTTTTTGGGCGTTCATAAGGTTGATAACCATTGCATAACCGACGACGACGATAAAGCCGCCGGCGACTTGCAAGCCGCGAGTAATTACTTCGGGGATTGAGTTAAGAGCGTTGTTGACGACATCTGTTCCCGCGACCATTGCTATTGCCACAGTCGGAATTGCGACGCGCAGAGCTTGCAAAACCAAGCCTGCAACGTGACACATTTCTATTCCGCGCAGATTTGCTTCTTCAGCGTATTTATCTGCCAAATGTTGGAAAAAGACCGTGATTGTTCTGACGAAAATTGTTAAGACTTGTCCTGCCGCCGCGAGCGGAACGGCAAGTGCAATGCCCGCGCCGATTGATTGATGTCCGACGATAACCAAGACGGTTGAAACTGTGGAGGCAAGTGCCGCGTCGGGAGCCATAGCCGCGCCGACGTTCATCCAACCGAGAGCCATCATTTCCAGCGTGCCGCCGAGAATTATTCCTGTTGTCGGATCGCCCAAAACAATTCCCGTCAAGGTGCAGGCGACAACGGGTCTGTGAAATTGTGCTTCGTCCAAAACTGCCGCCATGCCCGTTATTGACGCCACGATAAAAAGTAAAATTAATTCTACTCCTGACATTTAGAACACCTCGCTAAATGTTAGATGAGTCCTTTCGCCTTAAGAGCGTCCATAGCATCGACTTTCGGGTCATTGACGAGCTTGCGCATTTCAACTTCAATTCCCATGCCGACAAGCTCTTTAATCGCCGCAACGTCATCGGCATTGACGGCAACCGCTTGAGAAATGAGAGTGTCGCCGTCTTTAAAACATTTGCCGCCGAGATTGACGGATTTAAACGGAATGCCGCCTTTGACTGCGCGGACAACGTCTCTCGGATTTGTGAACAGGAAAAGCGTTTTGAAAGTGTTGTACTTCGGATTTTTGTAAGCCTCGACGGCTTTATCGACGGGGATAACGTAACCTTTGAGACCGGGCGGAACGACTTGCAACAAAAGTTTTTTGCGCAGTTCGTCTTTGGCAACCTCGTCGCTGACGCACATGATGCGATTGCAACCCGTGACTTTCGACCAAACCGTTGCGACTTGACCGTGAATCAAACGGTCGTCGATTCTGCAAAAAGCAATTTCCATGATAAAAACCCTCCCAAAAAAATTTTAAAGTTCATCGTCGTCGGATTCGACGTTCAAACTTTCGTAAGAAGAAATGACTGCGCCGTCCTTGCAAGCGTCGAGTGCCTGCGCCATAATTTCAGCGATTGTCGCCGAGCCGTCATCGGTATCCTGCGCGGCGGACATTGCAATCAGCCCCGGCAAGTTGACGCCCGCAACTATTCCGTAATTTTCATTTTCCGCAACGAGTCTGCAAGCCGCGTTGTAGGGACTGCCGCCCATCAAATCGTTGAAGAACAAAATTTTTTCCGTGCCGAGCTCCGCAATCGCCTGCTTGTATTTTTCGACGACATCATCGGGACCTTCGCCCGGCATAAGCGTAACCGCCTTGAGTTTGTCGCGCTTGCCGAAAATCATTTCACACGACTGCACGATACCCGGAGCAAATTGTCCGTGAGTGCCTACGATTATTCCAAACATTTTCATACCTCCCAAAAAACTTTTTTCATGATTAAAATTTTAGTCAAAGGCAAGATTTTTATCAGCTGAATTCAATCACTGAAAAAATTTTCGGCTTGTTACATTTGTAATAAAAAAATTCTCTCCAAAATTTTCGTGTCTTCAACTTGCGGCAGTTCAAAACTTTTTCAAGCGAAATGTTAAAAACAATTTCCTCGCCGATAAAATTTTTCGCGTCTTCAGCTTGCGGCAGTTCAAAAATTTTTTCGGGCAGAATAATTTTGCCGCCGATAAAATTTTTCAAAGCGAGTTTGAACAAAACCCTTGACTTTTTGTCTAATTGGTGTTAAGGTTGCAACCAAAAGAGAGGTGAACGACTTGGCAGAAGAAAAAAAGCTCGTCGTCAACAACGAAGACGGCGACAGCGCAGAAATAAATTTACAGATGAAAAAGACTCCGCCCGAAGTCGAAGAGGAAATTTTTGAAGAGACTCCGGACTTGGCGGCGGAGCTTGAAAAATTAAAAGAGGAACTCAACGCGAAGAACGAAAGAATTTTGAGACTGCAGGCGGACTTCGACAACTTCAGAAAACGAACTGCCAAAGAAAAAGCCGAAGTCGCGGCGGTGGTCGAGCAGGCTTTTCTGAAGGATTTACTTCCTTTGCTCGACAATCTCAGTTTGGCGTCGAAGGCGGCAGAAAATGCCGACAATGCGGACGTTGAAGCTCTTCGCAAGGGAATCGAGATGATTAAGCAAGAGACGGTTGCCGTAATGGGCAAACACGGGCTCGAACCGATTGACACTTTGAACAAACCGTTTGATCCGAATTTTCATCAGGCGGTTGGCGCAATTAAAGATGAAACTAAAGAAGACGGTCTCATTGCCGCCGAATTGCAACGCGGTTATGTCGCTCGCGGCAGAGTCATTCGTCCCAGCATGGTACAGGTTGTAAATAATTCGTAATTGAGCTTATAGGTTATAGCTTATGGGTTATAGGAAAAAAACTATCAGCTATCAGCTAAATTGAAAGGAGATAATTCTTTATGAGTAAAGTTATTGGCATAGATTTGGGAACAACAAACAGCGTCGTCAGCGTCATTGAAGGCGGCGAACCTACAGTTATCACGAACCCCGAAGGCAGCAGAATCACGCCGTCGGTTGTCGGTTTCACAAAAGACGGTCAACGCCTTGTCGGACAACTTGCGAAGCGTCAAGCCGTCAGCAATCCCGACAGAACAATTTCTTCAATCAAACGTCACATGGGCGAAAGCTACAAAGTTTCAATCGACGGAAAAGATTATACGCCACCCGAAATTTCCGCAATGGTTTTGCAAAAGCTCAAAGCGGACGCGGAAGCTTATCTCGGCGAAACAGTCAAACAGGCGGTTATCACGGTTCCCGCTTACTTCAACGACGCACAACGTCAAGCGACAAAAGACGCCGGCACAATCGCGGGCTTGGAAGTTTTGAGAATAATAAACGAGCCGACTGCTGCCGCGCTTGCTTACGGCTTGGATAAAGATAATGACGAAACAATTTTGGTTTTCGACTTGGGCGGCGGCACTTTCGACGTATCGATTTTGGAACTCAGCGAAGGAACTTTTGAAGTTAAGGCAACCAGCGGCGATACACATCTTGGCGGCGACGACTTCGATAAAAAAGTTATGGATTGGATGGTTTCCGAGTTCAAACGCGATAACGGCATTGATCTTTCCGCAGATAAAATGAGTGCGCAACGTCTTATCGAGGCGGCGGAAAAAGCAAAAATCGAACTCAGCTCCATGACTTCGACAAATATAAATCTGCCGTTCATAACTGCCGACGCAAGCGGTCCGAAACATTTAGACTTAACATTGACAAGAGCGAAATTTGATGATCTTACTCGCGATCTCGTCGAAAGAACAATGGGACCGACGCGCAACGCAATGAAAGACGCAGGCTTGTCGGGTAAAGATATTGACAAAATAATTTTGGTCGGCGGCTCGTCCAGAATCCCCGCCGTTCAAAATGCAATTCGCGAAATTTTAGGCAAGGAACCGCACAAGGGCATCAATCCCGATGAGTGCGTTTCAATCGGCGCGGCAATTCAAGGCGGCGTTTTAAGCGGCGAATTCGGCAAGGATAATAAAATTCTCCTGCTCGACGTAACTCCGTTGTCTTTAGGAATTGAAACTCTCGGCGGCATTTGCACGAAGATTATTGACCGCAATACCACAATCCCGACGCAAAAATCTCAAATTTTCTCGACGGCGGCGGACAATCAAACCAGCGTTGAAATTCACGTTTTGCAGGGCGAACGCGAAATGGCGGCGGGCAATAAAACTCTCGGACGTTTTGTCTTGTCGGATATTCCGCCGGCACCGAGAGGTATTCCGCAAATCGAAGTTACTTTTGACATTGACAGCAACGGTATCGTAAACGTCTCGGCGAAAGATAAAGGCACGGGGCGCGAGCAGAAAATTACGATTCAATCTTCAAGCGGCATGAGCAAAGACGATATTGATCGTATGGTTAAGGAAGCGGCGGCGCACGAAGCCGAAGATAAAAAACAACGCGAGGCGGCTGATGCCAAAAATGACGCCGAACACACCGTTTATCAAGCGGAAAAAACTTGCAAGGATTTTGAAGGAAAAGTTGAAGACGGCTTGATTAAAGATGTTCGCAATGCCGCGCAGGCTCTTAAAGAAAAACTCGACAGCGGCGACACCGAGACTCTTAAGAAGTTGACGGAAGAAGTTCGTCAAGCACTTTACAAACTCAGCTCGGCGGCTTATCAAGCGGGCGCGGCTAATCAGCAGGGCGAACCCAATACAGATTTCACTCAGCAACAACAACAAAGCTCGTCAAACAAAAAAGACGATGACACAATCGATGCCGAGTGGTCTGATACAAAGAAATAATTTTCGATAAATCACACGCAGGGGAGGGAGACAAATTCTCTCTCCCCCTTGTTTGTTTAAGGAGATGATTTTATGGCGGAGAAAAAAGATTATTATGAAGTGCTCGGCGTCAACAAAAATTCGACGGATGACGAAATAAAAAAAGCCTATCGCAAATTGGCGCGGAAATATCATCCCGATTTGAATCGCGACGATCCGAAAACTGCGGAAGCCAAAATGAAAGAGATCAACGAGGCTTACGACATTTTAAAGGACAAGGAAAAGCGGGCGCAATATGATCAATTCGGTTTCGTCGATCCGAGCGGAGCTTATACGAACAGCAGCGGCGGTTTCAACGGAAATATCAACATGGAAGATATTTTCAGCGGCATGGGCGGCGGCTTCGGAGATATTTTTGAACAATTTTTCGGCGGCGGCGGGGGAGGAGCTCGTGCTCGTCAAAAACGCGGTCCGGAACGAGGCGCGGATCTTCGTTACGATTTGAGAATTACTTTTGAGGAAGCGGCTTTCGGTAAGGAAATGTCTATTAAAGTTCCGCGCTTTGAAAGTTGCGAAGAATGCGGCGGCACGGGAGCCAAAAAAGGTACAACGCCAGATGAATGTCCCGATTGTCACGGAACGGGTATGCGCCAGACAACAACGCGGACGCCTTTCGGAGTAATTTCAAATGCTCGTCCTTGCGAACGTTGTCACGGCACGGGGCAGATTATCAAAAATCCTTGCGAACATTGTCACGGCGTCGGGAAAGTGAAAGTTGAACGCGACATAAAAATCAATATTCCAAAAGGCGTTGACGAAGGACAAAGATTGAGAGTTTCGGGCGGCGGACAGGCAGGCGAACGCGGCGGCAAGCCCGGCGATCTTTATGTTTATGTCAATATCAAGCCGCATAAAATTTTTACCCGCAACGATACCGAAGTTCATTGCGAAGTGCCGATAAGTTTTGTGCAAGCGGCACTCGGCGCGAAGATTGAGGCTCCGACGATTGACGGCAAAGTTGATTTGACAATTCCCGAAGGAACTCAATCGGGCGCGGTGCTCAGAATTCGCGGCAAAGGAATTCCTTTTCTGCGCGGAGAAGGGCGCGGCGATGAATTCGTTAAGATAAAAGTTCTCACGCCCAAAAATCTCACAAATAAACAAAAAAGATTGTTGCGCGAGTTTGAAGACGGCGGCTCCGACTCAACCAACAATCCCGAAAAAAAATCTTTCTTCGACAAGCTTAAAGATTTATTCGATTAAATTTTTTCCGACAATCTCCGTGTCAACGCGGAGATTTTTTTATTCGTTCGGCAAAGTCAAAGAAGCACGAATCCTTCCGACGGAATCAAAAATAAGATATTTATTTTTTCCGAAGCGTGAAGTCAAAGTTATGTGATTGCTGTTAATGTCCGCCTTGCCGTCCGAATTAAAACTGATTTTATTTTTCGGCGAAGAAATTTTTATGCCTTTTGAAAGATAATGCGGCTCGCGAATGGGGTTGTTTTCATCTGCAGCTCTGAAAACTTGGTAATAATTTTTATCGGGATAAATAATCAAAGTCGGTTCCGCGCCGGTGTCGGTTATAATTCCCGTGCCGCCCGTGCCGATGTCCGAAATTGTGGTCGAGCGGCTCATTTCCTGAATAAATCGCAACTCGCTGTAAAGCCGTTTGGTTTCATAATCAAGAGAAACGCTGTCGATAAGTCGAGCGGCATTCGGAACGGCTGAACTTGCCAAAATCGCGATTATCATTGTCGCCAAAATTATTTCCAGCGTTGCCAAGCCCTTTTGCATTTCGTCACCTGAAAAAAAATCTGTCGAAGGGAGATTCTTCCTTTTTCGGCTCATCTTTGGAATAAGCTCCTCTTGCCGCGTCGCGAATAATTTTGCCGCCCGCAATTTCGATAACGCGCCGTTGCATTTGATCTACGATCGTTTTATCGTGCGTCGCCATGACAATCGTAGTGCCCGCCGCGTTGATTCTCTGGAAAATATCCATGATGTCCCAACTTGTTTCGGGATCAAGATTTCCCGTCGGCTCGTCGGCAATGACAATTCGCGGATCATTGACAATCGCTCTGGCTATCGCAACACGCTGTTGTTCGCCGCCCGATAACTGCGCGGGAAAACTTTTGAACTTATCGCGCAAGCCGACAATATCCAAAACGGTATTGACGCTCCGTTGCATAATTTTTCGCGGAGCCTCGATAACTTGCATTGCGAAGGCAACATTTTCATAAACGGTTTTGTCTTCCAACAATCGATAATCTTGAAAAATCACGCCGAGAATTCTCCGAAGGTAAGGAACTTCTTTCGGCTTGAGTTTCGTAACGTCCTTGCCGTTGACAATGACGCTTCCCGAAGTCGCAATTTCTTCATGCATCAAAAGTTTCATCAGCGTCGATTTGCCGCTACCCGAAGTCCCGACAATAAAAACAAATTCGCCGCGCTCAATGTCGAGACTGACTTTGTCAAGCGCAAGAACATTATTTTCCTTGTAAATTTTCGTCACTTCTTTTAAATGAATCATCGAATTTTTCCCCTACAATAAATTTGTCACGTCGAAAATCGGCAAGATGACTGCGAAAACCAACGTCGCAACAATCAGCCCCGCGATAAGCGTCCCGAAAATTTCTGCCTTCGCCGGCAACCCGCGCAGGATTTCTTCAACTTCAAAATCCGCCATCGATTCGCATTGCCGCAACATGTTTACCAATTCGCCGCCCGCTTCGCCCGTCACGATTAAACCGACATAAAGCGGCGGAAAATTTTCTTTCGCAACCAAATCGCCCAAATTGCCGCCGCGTTCAACCGAGAATTTTATCTCGGTTAATTTTTTTTGCATGAAAAGATTTTTGCTCGCCGCCGCGCAGAGTTTTATCGCCTCGTCCAAAGTCACGCCGCTTTCCAACAAAAAACTCAATCGCCCGAAAAAATTTCTCAGCTCGACTTCGCGCAGGAGTTTGATTTTCATCTTTAATTTGTCCGATAAAAATTTTATCGCTTTAACACGATTATAAACCGTTGCGAAAAAAATTCCGCTCAAAATAAATCCGAAGACGATTAAAATCAAATGCTCCGAAAAAAATTTCCCGCCGTGCAAAAGAATCAAAGTCACGAGCGGCAATTCGCCGCCCTGCTCCGCGAAAAAATTTTCAAAGACGGGCAAAGTCACATTGACTAAAATTATCGCCGCGAGAAATGCCGCCAGCAATACAAAAAGCGGATAATACATTGCGCCGCGAACTTTTTTTTCCGTCGAATAATTTCTTTCAAGTTGCGCCGCAAGCCGCGCAGTTACGTCTTGCAAATTGCCGCTCGCCTCGCCGATTTCCACAGATTGTATTGCGTCGCCGCCGAAAATTATTTCATAACGTTCCAATGCCGAAGAAAAATTTTGTCCTTCACCGACCGCCGTTACAAGTTCATTTAAAATTTTTTCTGAAGGATGATTTTTCGCCGCGCCCGCCAAAGTTTTCAGCGAATCATGCAAAGTCATTACTCCCAACATGACGCTTAATTCTCTGAAGAAAACCGAGTTCCATTGCCCGCCGAGTTTCATTTTCAGCCAAAAATTTTCCAACGATTTCGCAAAACTTTCTTGAGTTTGTTCGAGTTTGACGACGGTCACGCCCTGATAATTCAAAGCGGCGTAGGCTTCGGAATAATTTTCCGCCTCCAACGTCCCGACCATTTCGGCTGACGAAGAATCATAACCCTTGTACTTAAACTTTTTCATAACCGACCGCCTTTAACGCCGCGTCCATTGTTTGCATACCCTGCGCCCGTCCGCTCATCATGACGTTTTGCAGTTGAACGTATTTTCCTTGCCGAATCAGCGAACGCGCCGCCGGATTTGCCAACAAAACTTCTGCCGCGCAAGTTCTTCCTTTTGAAGTTTTGACGAGCTGTTGAGAAATTATCGCGCTGAATTCGTCCGCGAATAAATCTCTGATGGCGTCGCGCTGAACGAGCGGAAACATTGTTTCGACGCGCATTGCGGTTTCCGCCGCCGATTTTGTATGGAGCGTCGCCAAAACCAAGACGCCCGCCGCCGATGCCTCAAGTGCCGCGTGCATTGTCGCCGCGTCGCGAATTTCGCCGATTAATAACACGTCGGGCATTTCTCGCATTGCCGTCCGCACCGCGTCCGCGAAGTTCAAAAAATCTTGTCCGAGTTCCCGCTGGCTTACGAAAGATTTTTCTGCCGAATATTCAAATTCTATCGGGTCTTCCAAAGTCAAAAGATGACACGGGCGAATTTTTATCAGCTCGTTTAAAAATGCGGCTAGCGTCGTTGATTTTCCCGATCCTGTCCTGCCCGTCACAAGGATTAAGCCCTGCGCGGCGGTAAAAAATTTTTTTAAGGCAACGGGAACTCCCAACTTATCGAGCGTCGGAATTTCTTTTGCGATAAGTCTGAGGGCGAGCGCGGGGAATTTTCGCTGATAATAAATGTTCACTCTGAATCTCCGCGACAAATTTTCTTCGACATGCGAAAAATCGACTGCCAAATTTTTTTCAAGCTCCTCGCGCAGTCTCGGCGACAAAAGTTTTTCCAAAAAACTTTCGACGTCCCGCGCAGACAAAATTTCTCCCGATTGAAAAATTTCTCCGCTTACACGAAAAAAAGGCGGTTGCCCGACCGTCAAATGAATATCTGACGCGTCGCGGCTTACCGCTTCCAATAAAATTTTTTCCAACATAAATTTTTACTCCTCAAGCGTTGGGAATGAGAAAAAACAGCGGGTGGTGAAGACACGGGCGCACAGGACGTGCGCCCGCCGGCAACGAAAACAGGATGTTTTCTTTGCCGGAAACGCCCCTGCGAGGGGTCTTTTCTTTTTGCTACTTTTTCTTTGGACAAGCAAAGAAAAAGTAGATCCTAAAAATAAATTTCATGATTGACTCAACCGAAGGAGTAGCCGAGATGGTTTTGCGCAGTCCACTTTAGAAAAAAGGGGACACTAATTCCTTCCTTTGGAGGATTCGTCGTCAAGTGAAGGCGCATCGTCAATCGCGGGCGCGGGCTCGCTGTAAACAGGTTCGGGCTCGCGATAAACGGGCTCCGGTTCATGATAAACAGGTTCGGGCTCATGATAGACGGGCTCCGGTTCGCGAATCGGTTCGGGTTCATAATCGGGGACGCCTTCAGGTTTGCGAGTATAATCCGGCTCGCGATAAGAAGGTTCAGGTTCATAATAAGAAGGTTCGGGTTCATAATAAGTCGGCTCGCTGTAGGAAGGTTCAGGCTCGTAATAACTCGGCTCGTGATAATTTCCGCGTGGTTCAGGATCATCTTCATAATAATCGCGGCGGCGCGAAGAAGAACTGTTGTCGCGAACTTCCGTAACAACATTTTTCTTGCTGCGTCTGTCGACAACCAATTCATCAAAATCATGAACGGGAACATTTAGCAGAGCATTTTGCATAAAATGACTCCAAATGGTTGCGGGCAAATCGCCGCCCGTAATTCCGTCAAGCTCGCTGTTATCATCACAACCGATCCAAACCGACGCGGAAAGATCGGGCGTGTATCCTACAAACCAAGCGTCGTGATAATCGCTGGTTGTGCCCGTCTTGCCCGCCGCAGGACGTCCGATTGCCGCGCCTTTGCCCGTGCCCTTCAAAATTACGTCTTCCAACATGCTTGTCAAATCGGCACAACTTTCTTGACTGATAACCTGCCGCCCTTCGGGAGTCGCATTGTAAATTTCGCTTCCGTTGCGGTCGAGAACTTTTGTAATTGCCGTGTGCGGAACGTGGACGCCGCTGTTTGCAAAAGTTCCATAAGCCGAAGCAATTTCAAGCGGAGTAACACCCCTTGTCAAGCCGCCCAATGATGCCGCAAGATTTGTATCGCTCGGATCTCCTTCAAGAACGAAAGTCGAAATACCCATTTCCTGCGCATAATAAATCGCCTTGTCAATGCCGAGTGCCTGTGCGATTTTGACAGTCGGAACGTTCATTGAAAAAATCGCAACCGTTCGGAGCGTAACATTTCCGCTGAAACGTCTGCTGTAATTTTGCGGCGACCAATCGCCAATCGTTATCGGGCTGTCTTCAATGACTGTGTCGGGCGTGTAACCGCTTTCCAAGCCCGCAACGAAGACAAAAGGTTTAAATGCCGAGCCGGGTTGACGTTCAGCCATTGTGGCGCGATTGAATTGATCCGTGCCGCGTCCGCCGACCATTGCTCTGATATAACCTGTTTTCGGCTCGATGGCGACTATTGCTCCCTGCGGCTGAACTATCCCGTTTTCGTCCGTGTAATATTCCGGCAGATAAATCATCAAAGCTTCTTCAGCCATTCTTTGCAAATCAAGATCAATCGTCGTGTAAACTTTCAAACCTTCTTTGTAAACCGCGTCCGCGCCGTATCTGTCAACCAAAAGTTGCGTGACGTATTCGATAAAATACATTGCGTCCTTGTGCTTTTCGGGAACATTTGGCGGCGCAAGTACAAGTTCGGCTTTCTTGGCTTCGTAGCATTGGCTGTAATTGATATAGCCGTAATTCACCATTTGATCCAAAACTGTATTGCGTCTTTCAATCGCGGCGTTGATGTTGTTGAACGGCGAATAATAATTCGGGCTCTTTGGGATGCCTGCCAACATTGCGCATTCCCCAAGCGTCAAATCCTCGACATTTTTTCCGAAATAAGTTTTGGACGCCGCCTGCACGCCGTAAGCTCCCTGTCCGAAATAAATTTGATTCAGATAGAGCTCCAAAATTTCTTGCTTGGTGTATTGCTTTTCAAGTTGGAGCGCGAGAAATACTTCCTGAATTTTTCTCTTAATCGTTCGCTCCTGCGTGAGATAAGCATTTTTTGCAAGCTGTTGAGTTATCGTCGAGCCGCCTTCGGCAATTTCTCCTCTGACAAGGTTTGTGTAAGCCGCCCGCGCAAGCCCGCGAAAGTCAACGCCCTTGTGTTCGTAAAAGCGATTGTCCTCAATGGCAACGAAGGCATTCAACAAATCGCCGGGGATTTGCTCAATCTTGACGGGAACGCGATTTTCCGTCGCATGAATTATCGCGATCTCGTTGCCGACAGAATCATAAATGTGGCTCGACGCCGGCGGCAAAATTTCTTTCGATAAATCCGTTTTGACGTTTAAATTGGCTGTCACAAAGCCGATACCCACGCCGACCGCCATTACGATTATAAAAATTATTAGTCCGATAAAAATTTTCAGGAACGTTGAAGATTTTTTCTTCGGCGTTTGCGGTTGCTCGCCGCCTCCCAAATCTGTCCTGCCCATATAATCCCTCCTAAACGCCGCTTATCTTATCATAAATTTATTTCCCGCGTCTACAAAAAAACAAGAGCGACAAAATTTTTGCCGCCCTTTAATCTTCTTGAATACCTAAAAGGTTTGTGATATATTTAAAAAAATTTTGAGAGGAAAACAAAAATGGCAATATCAAATGCGCAAAAATTAGCGAAAGCAAAATATCAACGGGAGAAACGAACTTTAATTGCGGCGGAAGTTTCAAAAGACAAAGGAAACTTTTACAGGACGTCGGCAACAGAATTAAATCTAAGCTTGTCAAAGCTGATTCAAAACGCCGTCGAAGAATTTATCGCCCGTCGCTCAACCGAAAACCTTTCGCTTGTCGACCAAGCCGCCATATCAACACCGGCACAACAACCCGAAAAACTTTCGACAGCCGAGAAAAATTTGCTCGCCGAATTTAACAAGTTGCCCGTCGAAACTCAAAAGCTTTTCTTAAAGCTGATTCAGAATTTTAATGCTCAAAACTCGAAAGGCGGTGATTAAAAATGGCGACACCGGAAGAACGAGTTGAAAAACTCGAAACAAGATTCTCGACACTTGAACAGCAATTTGCAACGACAATGGCTAAAGTCGATTCACTTCTTGAAGAAGCAAAACAGCAACGTGAAGACATTAGACGCTTACAAGACAGACAAGACGCCGACAGAAAAGCATTGGAAGCGAAGATTGATTCAAAGTTCAACAGCCTTACGAATCAAATTCATAACCTTACGATAGCGGCGGTTGTAGGTTTTAGTGCAATCGTCGTCGCAGTCGGCGGTTTATTAATTTCAGCATTGAAGTAAAATCCATTTCAAAACTCGAAACAAAAAAATTTCCCGACCGAATGTCAGTCGGGATTTTTTGTTTTCACAATTTATCTCGCGTCATCAAAGTTATCAGCGAATTTATTATCCCGAAAATTGCATAGGTTGAGAAAATCGCAGTCAACACGCCTTGAATCGGAAATTCTTTTGTCAAGAAAATTATTGCGCCAAAAATTGCCGCCGCGCAGATTTTTGCCGCGAGGAAAATTTTTTCGCCGCCGTCGCCTTTGAAATTCGGATAATGGACGTGACTGACCATCAAATACGCCACGATTATAATCGTTATCGGGTAAACGAGTCCGAAGTTTTCGGGATGAATGTCCTTTGCCAAAAATAAAAGCGTCGTCGTCGCCACGATACAGCCGCCCGCCGGAATTGCCAAGCCCATAAAAAAGCCGTGAACAACGTTTGTATTGACGTTGAATCTTGCAAGCCGCCACATGCCGCATAAAGCAAAAATTATCGCCGCCGCCTTGCCGAGCATTCCGAAATTGTGCATACAGAAAGCGTAAGCCAAAAATGCGGGCGCGACTCCGAACGAGCCCAAATCACAAAGAGAATCCATTTCCTTGCCGAGTTCGGAGGCGGCGTTAAGAGCGCGGGCAACTCTGCCGTCCATGCCGTCGGCTATCAGCGCGAGCAATATGAACACCGACGCATAAAAAAAATTTCCCTCATAAGTTGAAAGGATTGAAAGCATTCCGAAAAATAAATTTGCCGCCGTACACAGGTTTGGGAGTAGCCATTTCATTTACGCCACCTCATTTTATTTTACCGATAATCGATTCACCGCCACGCACTTTGTCGCCTTTCTTAACCAAAACTTCGACATTGTCGGGCATAACAATTTCAGTGCACGAGCCGAAACGAATCAAGCCGTAAAGTTCGCCCTTCTCAAGTTTGTCGTCAAGCGTAACCCAGCTGACAATTCGCCGCGCCAAAATCCCCGCGACTTGCGTAACCGTCACGCGAAGTTTTTCGTTTTCAATACCGATTAAATGCCGTTCGTTCTCAAAGCCGACAGAATCTTTGTAAGCGGGACGAAATCTGCCGCAAATGTATTTCTGAATTTTAATTTCTCCCGCTATCGGACTGCGATTAACATGAACATCAAAGACCGACAAAAAAATTATAACCTTGCGGCAGGGCGATTTTATAAAATCATCGCTCTCAACGTCCACAACGTCTTGGACGGTACCGTCGGCGGGCGAGACGATTAAATTTTCATCGGCGGGAATTTTCCGATTGGGATTTCTAAAAAAATAAATGCAGTAGCAGGCGATAACGGCGGGCAAAATCGCGGCGTAGGGATGAAGCAATACGCCGAGAAAAAGCGCGATAAGGAGCGCGACGCCCGCGAAATAAAATCCCTCTTTGATTATGCTCAAAATTTTTCACGCTCCTACTTTTGAAAAGTAGCAAACAGCGGTCGCGCTCCAATGAAAAAATTTTTCGGAGCAAATTACCGCGGTTGTACGCAACGCTGCGCATTGCTAGCTTAGTGATTTCATCTATTTATCTTTTGCTTATGAACTTTAAGAACAAATTTCGGCAAGGCGATTAATCTTCCTGCGCGGCTCGGTTGCAACATTGCTCTGAAAAGCCATTCGAGACGCGCTTTTTGCATCCACAACGGCGCACGCTTGACAACGCCCGCCATTACGTCGAAAGTGCCGCCCACTCCGATTGACACGGGAATTTGAAGTTCATTTTTATATTTGAAAAGCCATTTCTCCTGCTTCGGAACGCCCAATGCCGCCAACAAAATATCTGCGCGGGAATTTTTTATCTGCGAAATTATTTCGGGCTCGTCTTCGGGTTTGAAATAGCCGTTGCGTGTGCCGACGATTTTTATTCCGGGATAAAGTTGCTCGGCTTTGAGTTTGGCTTTATCGGCTATGCCCGGCGCGGCTCCGAATAAAAAAAATTTTATATCCCGCGCAGGCGCAAGTTTCATCAGCTCCTGAACCAAATCAAAGCCCGCGACTCTTTCGGGCATTTTTTTTCCGAGATGTCTCGCCGCCCAAACCGTCCCCGCGCCGTCCGGCACAACCAATTCCGCCGCGTTCAAAATATTTTTCAAATCTTCGTCGTGCGTCGCCCGCAATAACATTTCCGCATTCGCTGTCGCCACCAACGACGATTTCTTTTCGCCGATTAATTTTATCACGCGCTCGACCGCCTGCGCCATTGTTACCGCGTCAACTTCGACTCCCAAAATTTCTACACGTTCATTCATTGAAAAGCTCCCGAAAAATCCCGTCCTCCAAATCCTGAATATTATACAACGTATCGAGGACAAGAAAAGTTTCTTTCAAATTTTTCTTGGCTTTTTGCCAACCGCCGCCGTCCGTTATCCAAACGAATTTAAAGCCGCCAATGTTTTTCGCCTCTTCGGCAATCATTTTGTAACTCCGCGCAGTTTCATTGAGCTTGGAGCCGCCGCTCGCATAAAAATTCGTCTCAATGCCAAAAATTTTCTTCGCCGACTCAACGACAAAATCAAAACGCTTGGTTGAAGTTCCTTCCGCCGATATTGCAGACAAATCAAGCCCGAACATTTTTTCCACTTCGGAAAGATAAATTTCCTTATGATAAGTGACGCCCGCCTCAATCAAAAATTTTTCGACAAGATTTTCCATTTGATGTCCGCCGCGATTTTTGCGCCCGTTTGAATCGAGTCCGACTTCAATTCCCGTCACATAATCATACAAATTGGAGACAATGCGATTTTGCAAAAGATCAAAAAGCCCCGTTTGCCGCATGAAATATTTGTACTGCTCGACGCTCTGAATTTTTTTATCGAAGCGGTAATTTGTATCGCGACAAAAAATTTCCTCTGCGCGGACAGCCAAAATAATCGGAATCGCCTTCAAACATTCGGGATATTTCGCCAACAAATTTTCAAAATCTTGTTCGATATTTTTCGCGCCGACCAGTGAATTTAAAATGTTAATCTCAACCTTCAACCGTGCGGCGTTCTCGTAAACTTTTGCAAAGTCGGTGTAATAGCCGTATTCGTTAATTGATTCGCGAAAAGTCGCAAGCCACTTTTCAAAATTTCTGTTCGCAGGCATGAATCAATCTCTCCTTTGCAAGCGCGATAAATTCGGCGTTGTTATCTATCCCGATAAATTTTCTGTTCAAAAGTTTGCAGGCAACGCCCGTTGTTCCGGAGCCGCAAAAAGGATCCAAAACCGAATCGCCTTCGCGAGTGGACGCGAGCAAAATTTTTTTCAACAGGTAAAGCGGTTTTTGTGTCGGATGTTTGCCGAAAGTTTTTTCTCTGCGCGGAGTCAAAGCTCCCGTCCAAACGTCCTTCATTTGCTTGCCGCCGTTGAGTTCCTTCATAAGTTCGTAGTTGAAAAAATGTTTTGCGGACGGATTTTTTTTTGCCCAGAGAATTGTTTCCGTGCTGTGCGTGAAATATCTGCAGGCGAGATTCGGCGGCGGGTTGGTTTTTTGCCAAGTGATATTGTTCATGATTTTAAAACCTTCCTGCTCCAAAGCAAAGCCGACCGAATAAATATTGTGGAGCGTCCCGCTGATCCAAATCGTACCGTTCGGCTTGAGAACTTTTTTGCAGAGATTAATCCACTTTAGATTGAACTCGTGCTTATCTTCCAACGTCGAAATTTTATCCCAGTCGCCCTTGTTTACCGAAGTCATCTTGCCGCCCGCGCAGGTTATGCCGCCGTTAGACAAAAAATAAGGCGGGTCGGCGAAAATTACATCGACAGACTCGGCGGGCAATTCTTTTAAAATTTCAAGCGCGTCGCCGAGATAAAGCGTTGAATCTTCATCCTCAAAAAATTTTTCAATCATTGAAATTCCTTTGTGTTCCAAATCAGATTTACAAGCTGAATGACAACATCAATCCTGCGCGGAATTTCCTCCTTGCCAAATTTATCAAACGGCTCGAAGGACAAATTATTTTCATCGATAAATTTTTTGAAGCCCGGATTATTCTGATAAGTTTGCTTGCCGAGAGACGCCGCGTAAATATTTCCGTCCGTCGAACAATACTTGACAAGCTTTTGAATATAATCGCTGTCACCAAGGCTGGCATTGATAGTTTTACGCAAGATAAGCAATGCTCCGATACTGTCGCGCCAATAATCAAATTCATTTTTGTCTGCAAAGTCATTAGTGAAACGTTCAAAGTGATCGCAAATTATATGCTCAATCTCATAAGGATTTTTAGATGAAGTCATGTATTCGACGTAACGAGGCGTGCCACTCGTATGCTCCTCGATAAAGCTCGTGATTCGCGCCAAGACATTTCTTATGTATTTCCGCGTGAACTGATTTAATCTGAGCTTGTGAAATGCGGCGGCGTCATTGTAATCCAAATCGTCGAAATGCTGTTTCAACTTGTTTTTAAGCTCATCAACAGACAGATGACGAATATCCCTTGTCAAATTTGAAACATAACTTTCAATGTTATTACGCTCGACCCTTTTGTTGTTTGTAACCTTAGCATTAATCATCAAGTCGATAAAGCGCGCCGTAAGATTTATTTTTTGAATAACAGTTGCCCCATCGTCTTCAGGACAAATCGGAGCCATAAGCATTTGAGTTTGCATTGTAAATGTTAATTGTGCATTGTAGAAAATGTACTTTGTCACTTCGGAAAAATTTTTTTCGGCATGTCGTATCTTCCTGTAGATTTTGGCAAAGAATGAAAAATTACTAATGAACTGCTCGTAATCTGTCGACGTATTGATTTTCAACCTTTGGTGATTGTCGCGAATCCATTTGTGAAAAGAATTGCCAATGGCTTCGTAGTCATTATTTCTTTCAGCATATTGAGCGCGGAGCCACTCCTTGATAAACGTGTCATCATCCTTTTCTAATGCCAAAATTTCCTTTCTCCAAAGATCATTCATTTCTTCAGAAGTGAATCATCCTTAATTTCGGATAAAAGATAACCTTTCAGCATTTCGGCAGGAGTAAGACTGAGTCCGCGATCGTTCATAGTGACAAAAATTTTATGTGCATCTTGCGCTGTAGAAGCGAGAATTTGCATGAAGAAAACTTTTTCAGCAAGCCAATCGCAAAAATAAGGAATCATTTCGTCGGTTATTTCGACCGGGAACAGAGTTTCAATGTCTTTGTATCTTGCGCAAAGATTTCTGACAGATTCCGGAACGTTTATTGTATCGAAATTATCAAGTTCTTTATTATAAATCGCCGTCATACAATCTTGACGTTCGGGAACGTTTATATTGAAAGACTTTGTACCGTAAGCTTCGGAAAAAATCATCGAATCAATGATATTGGAAGTCCCTGTAAGACGATTTTTCAGATACATTAAGAGTAATGACAACGAAGACAATCTCTGTTGCCCGTCGATAATTGCTTTTTCGTCTCCGGCAAAAACAATCGATCCCATGAAATATACTCCGTACTTTGCAACGTCCTCGCGCAGATGTTCGGGCTTATAATTTTTTAAAAATTCCGTCGTAAGGTCGTCAATCAACTCTTCGACGTGCTTGCGTTGCCAACGATATTCGCGCTGATAATAATGAAGTGTGTATTTTTTGCTTTGAAGTAACTCGCGCAGACTTTTCGCTTTACCATCAATTTTTTCCATTAAAAGTTACTCCACAGTTACCGACTTTGCCAAATTGCGCGGCTTGTCAACGTCGCAACCTCTGGTTATCGCCGCGTAATACGCAAGCAGTTGCAAAGGAACAACCGTCAACAAGGGAATTAAAAGTTCATCGGTTTCGGGAACAAAAATCACATGGTCGAGATATTTTTCAAGTTCGGTGTCGCCCGCCGCCGCAATTCCTATGACAATCGCATCGCGAGCTTTGACTTCTTTAATGTTCGACAAAGTTTTTTCGTAGACGCTTTTTTGTGTGGCAAGCGCGATAACCGGCACGCCTTCGACAATCAGAGCCAAAGTTCCGTGCTTGAGTTCGCCAGACGCATAAGCCTCCGCGTGTATGTAGGAAATTTCTTTCAGCTTGAGCGCGCCTTCCAATGCAACGTCATAATCAAGAGCACGTCCGATATAAAAAACATCTTCGTTGAAGCCGTATTGCCGCGCAAAAGTTTTTATCGGCTCCACGTCCGAGAGAGTTTCCGAAATCTGCGCGGGAATTTTTTTCAAGCGGCAAATCAATTCGCGAATTCTTTCATCGGATAAAGTTTCGCAAATCTGCGCCATGTACAAAGCCAGCATGAACATTAAAATTAATTGCGTCGTGTAAGCTTTTGTTGAAGCAACGGCAATTTCCGGACCCGCCCAAGTGTGAATCACTTGATGAGCCTCGCGGGCTATCGACGAGCCGACAACATTTGTTATCGCCAAAGTTTTCGCGCCGAGTCTTTTTGATTCTTTCAACGCGGCTAAAGTGTCCGAAGTCTCGCCCGATTGACTGACGACGATAACCAAAGTTTTTTCGTCGACAATCGGATCACGGTAACGGTATTCGCTAGCCAAATCGACTTCAACCAATTTCCGCGCCAACTTTTCGATATAAAATTTCCCGACAAGCCCCGCATGATAAGCCGTGCCGCACGCCACAATATAAATTTTGTCGATGCCGTCAAGAAAATTTTTATCCCAGTTGAGTTCGTCAAGAATAATCGCGCCGCCGTCTTTGGCAATGCGTTTACTCATTGTGTCCCGGACGGCTTTTGGTTGCTCGTTAATTTCCTTCAGCATGAAATGTTCGTAGCCGCCCTTTTCAGCCGCCTCCGCATTCCAAGTCACATGAAAAATTTTTTTGTCAACCGATTTTCCCTGCCTGTTCAAAATCTGCACGGAATTTTTTTTGACAACCGCAATTTCACCGTCGTTTAAAATGTAAGTCTGTCGCGTGTGATTGATTATCGCGGGAATGTCGGAGGCGATAAAATTTTCTCCGCGCCCCAAGCCGATGATTAAAGGATTGTCCTGTTTCGCGCAGATTAAAATATCGGGATGCGCCTTCGCCATGAAAGCCAGCGAATAAGAGCCTTCGATTTTATTTAAAACTTCGCGAACCGCCTCGACAAAATCTCCGCGATAAATTTCTTCCAGCAAATGCGCTATAACTTCGGTATCGGTCTCTGAAGAAAATTTATGTCCCTTCGCGATTAAATCTTCTTTAATCGGCAAATAATTTTCTATGATGCCGTTGTGGACAACGACAAAATTTCCGTGACAATCTGTGTGAGGATGGGCGTTGCTGTCGGAAGGTCGCCCGTGAGTTGCCCAGCGCGTATGTCCGATTCCAACCGTGCCTTCCGGCAAACGATTTTTGAGCTTATCTTTCAGCGCGTCGAGCCGACCGACTGTCTTTTCAATAAAAATATTTTCGCCGCAGTCAACGGCAATTCCCGCCGAGTCATAGCCGCGATATTCCAATTTTGTTAGCCCGTCCAAAAGAATCGGTGCCGCTTTTTTCTCGCCGATATATCCAACTATTCCGCACATAAATTTTTCCTCCAAGATTTTTTTTCGTTCGAGCGCGTCAGAAGGATGCAACGTCACGTTGCTCCTCCTGAATTTTCAATGAATCAATTGCGGCGATTATATCTTATCGATTTTGCGCCGTCAACAAAGCTGTATGCAAAAAAGAGCCGAGAGATTTTCCCTCAGCTCTTTTTGATTTTTGGCAAAAATTATTTGCGGCGATAAACAATGTTGTTGCGCATGAAATATTCAAACGGGAAACTCAAGCAGTGAACAAGCCGCGTGAACGGGAACAAAATCATGGTCAGCATTGCAAGGAGCAAATGACATTTAAAAATAATCGGGACGTCCGCCATAAGTTCAGCGTCCGGGCTCATTGCCAAAACCGAACGGAACCACGGCGAAATTGTCTCGCGATAATTAAACTCGTCGCCCAAAAGTCCGACGGCATTTAAAAGAGTTCCGCCAAAGCCCGTGATAATCGTTAAGCCCAACACAAGATAAATCACGCCGTCCATTTGAGAAGTGTTGACTTTCATACGCGGGGTATCGAATCTTCTGCGCATTAAGAGAAAAAATCCGAGCAGGAAAAAAATTCCGGCGGGAATGCCGCCGCCCAGCGCGATTATGTGATAGAGATGTTCGCTTATGCCGACGCCGTCCGTCAAAGATTTTGGAATAAGAATTCCGATTATATGTCCGCCGAGTGCCATGAAAAGTCCGAGATGGAAAAGCGGTCCCGCAACTTTCAAGCTGTCCTTCGCCAAAAATTGACTGGATTTTGTCGTCCAGCCGCGCTCGCCCGTCCAATAGCGATAAGCCGTGCCCAAAACTATAAAGGTTATTGCGATATAGGGCAACGCGCCCCAAAAAAATCCGCTCATTTTGTCACCTCCAAAGCCGAAAGTTGCGCCAAGATTATATCGAGCAAAAAGACTTGCGGAAGTTTTGCCTCAATAAATCTGTCGCGCAGAAGTTCGATTTTGCTTTTTGATGTCTCCAAAATTTTTTTTGCCTGCGCGGGCTCTACTGTCGTTGCCAATTCCAAAAGTGCAGGCAGATAATCGGGCAATTCCTTTTGCAAATCGAAACCGTTTTCAAGGAAAAGTTGTTTGAAGTCGTGCATTTCATTTGACTGCTTGCCGAAATCCGTCCGATTGTGCGTCGTCAAATAAAGATTCGTGTTCTGCGAGAAATCAAATTTGCGAACGTATTCGCGCTCATATTCTTTTGCCCCGAATTGTTCAATGTAGTCAAATAAATCTTGAAAAATTTCTCGCGGCTGTTGAGTTTTGAGTTCCAAAGCGGCGGCGCGATATTCGGGAAATTCTTCCCACCAAGCGGCGTCGGGATATTCAAGCAGAAACGCAACAATTTTCAAAGTGTTTTTGTATTCCTCCATAATCAAATGCTCCTTCGGATTTTGAAATTTTTAATTGCACATTACTAATTGCACATTACTAATTAACAAAATCCTCCCGGGCAAACGTAACCTGCAGAGCCTTGCAATTCGCGAAGTTCATCATGAGTTTTGCCCTGCAAGCCCGCCGGCAATTTGATTCGCTCGGAATATTTTGCAATGGCAAGGAGCTTATACATTTTTTCATATTCGTAAATGTCAAACTCCAAATTTTGCGGCGGAGCTTCGCCGATTTCTTTTTTGCGCATAACCGTTCGCATGTCAAGGAGCCTTTGAAGAACTTGCAAAATAATATTCGTATTGCCTGCCGTGAAAAGTTCCGCAAGATATTTTACGGGTATTCGCATTGCTTCCGAGTTCGGGATATAAACTTTGTCCTCAAATTTTTTTGCAATGGGCGAAAGCGGCGGGATATACCAAACCATCGGGAGCGTCCGAAATTCGGGATGGAGCGGCAACGCCAAATTCCAACCTTTAATCAGCTGATAAGCGGGAGAAATTTTCGCCGCGTTCAAAACCGCCTCCGAAACTCCTTCTTTCCGCGCAGATTCCATGACTTCGGGATCGTTGGGATTTTTAATCAAGCCAAGAACATTTGCATAAATCATTTTCGGATCCGAAGTTTTGGCGGCGTCGAGAACTTGATCCATGTCGTAAAGCAAAACGCCCATGTAACGAATCCTGCCCACGCAAGTATCCGTGCAAACCGTCGGCAAGCCGTTTTCAAGGCGCGGATAACATAAAGTGCATTTCTCCGCCTTGTTGGTTTTCCAGTTGTAATAAACTTTTTTGTAGGGACAAGCGGGTATGCAATGACGCCAGCCGCGACAAATATCTTGACTGACAAGGACAACGCCGTCTTCTTCGCGCTTGTAAATCGCGCCGGAAGGACAAGCCGCCACACATGCGGGATTCAAACAGTGATTGCAATTTCGCGGCAAGTATTTCATGAAAATGTCGCTGAACTCAAGCGCAATTTCTTCGCCGATTTTTTTAAGGTTAATGTCTTTGCGGGCATCCTCGCCGCCGGCAAGATCGTCGTTCCAATTCGGTCCCCACTTTATCTCCATGCGCCGCTGACTTATCAACGAACGCGGACGCGCCACAGGTTGATGTTTTCTGCGCGGAGAAGTTATCAGCGTCTCATAATCATAAGTCCACGGCTCGTAATAATCGTCCATTTCGGGCTGTTGCGGGTGATAAAAAAGTTTCAAAAGGCGTCCGAGTTTCGAGCCCGTCTTCAAAACCAAATCGCCGCCGTCGAGTTCCCAACCGCCTTTCCAATGATCTTGATCCTCCCAATTTTTCGGGTAGCCGATACCGGGTTTTGTTTCGACATTGTTAAAATACATGTACTCCGCGCCGGGACGATTCGTCCAAACATTTTTGCAGGTGATGGAGCAGGTGTGGCA
>ERZ842401.2368-NODE-2368-length-25293-cov-4.293367_pt1 | contig 25293 bp, 21 predicted proteins | sample MGYA00521270_ERZ842401 | MGnify/ENA primary metagenome ERZ842401 (study PRJEB31892, sample SAMEA3878208) | bioreactor metagenome | biome: Moose rumen | place: Sweden | collected 2011-10 | study: EMG produced TPA metagenomics assembly of the PRJEB12797 data set... | reverse complement strand
GGTTATTGAGAGCAAGCCTCTTCGAGGCTATTTTTAGAGGTTACCATTAGTGATTAGTTTTCAAATAGTCTTCGTAGTAGTCGAACATTTTCTTGTACAGATGGGTACGTTCGCGGCCACGCACGTTGTGTTCATGGTGCGGATAGACAAAGTAGTCGACCTGCTTGAGGTTGTTGATGCAACGTTCGACAAATTCAAGCGAATGTTGCCAAACCACGGTGTTGTCCTCACAACCGTGGATAATAAGCAGTTTGCCGTCGAGGTACTTTGCCTTTTCGAGAAGCGAGACTTGCTCGTAGCCGTCGGGGTTTTCCTGCGGTGTGTCCATATAGCGTTCGCCATACATTATCTCATACCATTTCCAGTCGATGACAGGGCCGCCGGCGCACCCCACCTTGAATATCTCGGGGTGTGCAAGTTTCATGGTGATAGTCATAAAGCCACCGAAGCTCCACCCTTCGACGCCCATACGGTCGGCATCGACGAATGGCAGGGTTTTCAGGTATCTCACGCCCTCCAATTGGTCGGCCATCTCGATTTGACCGAGGTGTCGATGAGTGCAGCTCTCGAAGTCGAAGCCGCGATTGTCGGTGCCGCGGTTGTCGAGGGTGAAGACCACATAGCCCTGCTGGGCAAGGAACGTGAAATAGAGGTTGGCTCCGGCCATCCAGCTGTCGGTGACAAGTTGCGAATGCGGACCGCCATAGACATAGACGAGGGTGGGGTATTTCTCGCCGGCTTTCATTGCCGGCGGGGTGATAAGCCGATAGTAGAGGTCAGTCCGTCCGTCGGCGGCCTTGATGGTGCCGATATTGTAAGACGGCTGTGCAAATTTTTCAAGAGGGTTGTCGTCGGTGAAAAGAGTTTTTAGCGGCCCCTTGCTTGAGACAGAACGGTAGTCTACACGGTAGGGCATCTCCACGCTGCTCCACGCATCGATATAGTGCGTGCCCTCGTCGTTGAGGACAATGGAGTGCGTGCCATAGGGTTTGCCGTTGCGTGGGGCGGTGAGGCACTCCATCTTGCCGCTGTTGAGGTTCACTCGGTAGGCATCACGTCCGATAGGGTTGTCTTTGTTGGCATAGACAAAAATGTTTTCACCGCTTTTGTCGAAGCCGATAAATCCCTCGACCTCGAATTGTCCCTTCGTGACCTGCCTTATCAGTTTGCCTTCGGTGGTGTAGAGGTAGAGGTGCTTGTAGCCGTCGCGCATGGAGTACCACAGGAAGCGGTCGCCTTGCGGCGTGAATATCATTGCATCGACAGGCTCGACGTAGCGGTCATTGGTTTCCTCGAAGAGAACTTTTTCCAGCTTGCCGGTGAGGGCGCTGTAGCGCTCAAACCAAAGATGGTTTTGGGCACGGTTTATCTTGGCGAGATAGATGTGTTTCTCGTCGGGGCTCCATGCAATGTTGGTGAGATACATTTCACGTTCCTCGACGCTGTTGTCCTTGCGTGTCTGCAGGTAGAGCAGTTTCAACGTCATGCAGTTGTACACACCCACAGTCACCTCGTGGCTCTTCATGCCGGCCATGGGGTATTTTATAGGCCGTTCCTCGGCCTGGCGTACGGCGGTGTTGACGATTGGATAGTCTTTCACCATGCTCTGATCCATGCGGTAAAAAGCCAGCCGGTTGCCCTTGGGCGACCAGAAGAGTCCCCCCTCGATGCCGAACTCGTTGCGGTGCACACTCTCGCCAAGCACCACGTTGTAGCCATCGGCGGTGTCGACCAATTTGTTGTCCACGTACAAGTCGCCGTCCTTTACTTTTGCCCGCTTTTCAACTGCTGGCTTCGTCTGCTCTTTGTAGTATTCCTCCTCATCGTAGGTGAGTTCGCGTTGCTCAAAGCCGTCGTAGAGCCAGTGAACCCCGTCGAGGGTGTACATGACACTGTTTGTTTCGGGCTTGAATACAAAACCACGCATCGAACGTTGAGGATAGTATTTGTAGTCCATCAACTCGTCCCAGCGCAGCACTTTTTGCTGCGAGTATGCGTCCGTCAGAACAAGCAGCAGCGCAGCTATCATTAATATCTTTCTCATAGGAAATGTTTGGTGGTCGGTAATCAATATTTTTTCCAATTTCTGAATCTCAATGCAAAGACACCGAAAAAGGCCTCTTTGAAAATCTTCATGCTCATCTTGCTTTGGCCAAGGACGCGGTCAGTGAACACTATCGGTATCTCGTGCACACGGAAGCCGAGTTTCGAGGCCGTGTACTTCATCTCTATCTGGAATGCATAGCCTACGAATTTCACCTTGTCGAACTTTATTTTTTCGAGCACCTTACGGCTGTAGCACACAAACCCTGCCGTGGCATCACACACCTTCATACGCGTAACCATGCGGACGTAGACCGAAGCATAATACGACATCATCAACCGACCCATCGGCCAGTTCACCACGCTGATTTTGCCACCCACATAGCGCGAACCCACAATCACATCGCCCTCACCGCTCTCGCAGGCCTGGAACATGCGTGGCAGGTCGTCGGGCGAATGAGAGAAGTCGGCATCCATCTCGCACACATAGTCGTATCCATGCTCCAGCGCCCAGCCGAAACCAGCAAGATAGGCTGTGCCGAGCCCCAGCTTGCCTTGCCGTTCCATCATGAAGAGTCGGTCGGGAAACTCACCCATCAGCCGCCTCACTATGCCAGCCGTACCGTCGGGCGAGTTGTCTTCAACGATCAGCATGTGCGCACCGATTGGCAACGAGAACACCTTGCGTATAATAGCCTCAATGTTCTCTTTTTCATTGTAGGTGGGTGTGACAACTAAATACTTGGGCATATTCTATGGTCGTTTATATGGGCATGCTCAGGCGCACACCCTCTTGTTGGTCGGAAGTCTGACAGTCGGCAACCGTCTCAACTATGGAATTGCAAAATTATAAAAAAAAAGAGAAAATGCACACATCCCCCGGCAGATGCAATGTATTTTTGTATTTTTGCACCGTCGATGATAAAGACACCAAGCATGGAACAACTGTTCATCTACAACACTTTAACCCACCAAAAAGAGCCTTTCAGACCCATCAGTGAGGGACACGTGGGGATGTATGTTTGCGGACCCACCGTCTACGGCGATGCCCACCTGGGGCATGCGCGACCGGCAATCACTTTTGATGTGCTTTACCGTTACCTTCTGCATTTGGGCTACAAGGTGCGCTACGTACGCAACATAACCGATGTGGGACACCTTGAGCACGACGCCGACGAGGGCGAGGACAAGATAGCGAAAAAAGCACGCCTTGAACAATTGGAGCCTATGGAGGTGGCGCAGCTCTACACAAACCGCTACCATGCGGCAATGGACGCGCTGAACGTATTGCGGCCCAGCATCGAACCCCTTGCGAGCGGCCACATCATTGAGCAAATCGAGCTGGTGAAGAAGATTCTCGATGCCGGCTACGCCTACGAGTCGGAGGGAAGCGTGTACTTTGACCTGCGTAAATACGAGGAAGATTTCAAATGCTACGGTCGCTTGAGCGGACGCGTGCTGGACGAGATGCTTTCGACCACGCGCGAACTCGACGGGCAGCAAGAGAAACGTGCGACTATGGATTTCGCACTGTGGAAAAAAGCGTCGCCAGAGCATATCATGCGGTGGCCATCACCGTGGAGCGACGGTTTTCCGGGATGGCACACCGAGTGCACCGCCATGGGAACGAAATACCTGGGCGAGACTTTCGACATACACGGAGGCGGCATGGACCTTATGTTCCCCCACCACGAGAGCGAGATAGCGCAGCAGACTGCGGTATGCGGACACGGCCCCTGCCGCTACTGGATGCACAACAACATGATTACCATCAACGGGCAGAAGATGGGTAAAAGCCTGGGCAATTTCATCACGCTCGACGAGTTTTTCACAGGCAGCCATAAAGGAGACGACGGAGACGAAATGCTCGACCAGGCTTACTCGCCGATGACTATACGCTTCTTCATCCTACAGGCTCACTACCGCAGCACTGTCGACTTCAGCAACGAGGCGCTACAAGCCGCCGAGAAAGGCTACACACGTTTGATGCAGGCCTATCGCACGCTGAAAAGCCTCACCCCGTCGAAGAGTTCCTCGGTAGACATCAGCGGCTACCGTGCAAAATGTGCCGAGGCCATGAACGACGACCTGAACACACCCATCGTAATCAGCCACCTTTTCGATGCCGCAAAGGTCATCAACACCGTCAACGACCACAAGGCAACTCTCACACAGAGCGACATCGACGAGCTGAAGTCGCTGTTCGCCACCTATATGTTTGACATCATGGGTCTGCGCGATGAGACGGAAGCAGCCGCCACAAATCTTGTAGACGGCCTGATGCAGATGATACTCGATATCCGGGCTACCGCCAAGTCAAACAAAGACTGGACCACCAGCGACAAGATACGCGACTCGCTCGGCGCGCTCGGTGTCGTGGTGAAAGACGGAAAGGACGGCAGCCAATGGTCGTTAGCCTGACCGCCCACTAATCACGAATCACTAATCACGAATCACCGACATGAAAAGAAACATCGTTATCAGCCTCTCGCTCATCGGACTCCTGGGAGCGGCGTGCAACAATAACCGTCAAAACGAGACCACAAAGAGTGCCGATGACATCGCACCCATTTTCACCTACAAGGTAGCAGCCGACAACGGCGACAGCATCTCGCTGGCCGACTATCAAGACAAAGTGTTGCTGATAGTCAACGTGGCCAGCAAGTGCGGTCTCACGCCGCAATACGAGGGACTGGAAGCCCTTTACGAGAAGTACCACGGCCGCGGTCTCGAGATACTGGCATTCCCTTGCAACCAGTTTCACGGCCAAGAGCCAGGCAGTGCCGACGAGATTCGCTCGTTCTGCACGCTGAACTACAACGTCACGTTCCCACTGATGGCGAAAATCGATGTCAATGGCGAGAACGAGTCTCCGCTCTACACCTACTTGAAACAGCAGGCACCCTACAAAGGCTGCCCCGAGGAGCCCGAAGAGTACCGCAATTTCTGCGAGGCCATAAACCAGATACACCAGGCCGACGGCAACGGCTGGGACCAAGGCGACGCGATAAAGTGGAACTTTGGCAAATTTCTTGTCAGCCGCGACGGTAGCGAAATTCTGCGTTTCGAACCCTTTGTCAGCCCCAGCGACCTGGAAGCCGATATCGAGCGGCTGCTCCAATAATTGACATTGCACGCAGCCATCGCGAAAAGAAACAGACAAAGAACCATCAATCCGCAATGGAAGAAAGCAAACAATTGTATATCATAGCCGGATGCAATGGAGCTGGCAAAACCACCGCGTCGTTCACGGTGCTGCCCGAAATCCTGGGATGCCAGGAGTTCGTCAACGCCGACGAAATAGCGCGCGGGCTCTCGCCGTTCAACCCCGAGAGCGTCACCATCCAGGCAGGCAGGGTGTTGGTAAGACGCGTCGACGAACTTTTGGCGCAGGGAGCGACCTTTGCCATAGAGACCACCCTTTCGCCCCGCACCTACCGCACACTTATCCTGAAAGCGCAACAACAGGGGTACCGATGCAGCCTACTCTATTTTTGGCTTGAATCGCCCGAACTTGCCGAGATGCGCGTGGCCAAACGCGTTGAGGCAGGCGGACACAATGTGCCGGTACACGTTATCCACCGCCGCTACCGGTTGGGGCTGGAACACCTTTTTGACCTCTATATGCCGTGTGTGGACTACTGGGTGCTGTTCGACAACTCCACGCTCAACCGCGTATTGGTAGCCGAGGGCGGCAAAGAGCTGCCCACATCCATCCACGACGAAGAAATCTTTCAAAAAATCGAGGAATATGTCGGAAGAAGAAGCTAAAGAATTGCGAAGCAAGATATGCTACGGACTGGCTCTCTCCGACTGGCGTATGCTGAAAGAGAAGTCGTCGCGCGGAGAACAGGTCGTTACCTCTCGCGGGGGGAAAATAGCGGTCCACTCGGCCAAAGCCCTCTACAAGAAACTCTACGGCAACAGCAAGGAATTTGTACCCGTAGTCAGCGATGTGCGATACACCGTGAAGTAGCATCCCACCGCTCTGACGCAGCAAGTCTGTACAGTGTCACGTGCGGGATGCCTGTGCACCGTTTTCAGCCTGGTCGAGAGCTATAACGGCTTCCTCCCATTTGGCTATGGAGACTTCGAGCGAGGCTTTCAGCGACTGGTAGTCGTTGAAGGCCGCCTGGTCGGGTACTATGCCAGACGACAAGTCCTTTTCGAACTGTGAGACTTTTAGCTCGATCTGTGAAATTTCATCCTCGAGGCGCGACACCTCGGCGCGCAACTTGCGCAGTTCGCGTTCGCGTTCCTTCGACTGCTGGTATGCAATCTTTGACTGAGAGAGCGGTTGCGGCGATGGCTGCCCTGCGACGGAGGAGTGAGCAGACTTGCGCGAGGCGGCGACATCGAGGCTTTCGCGCCATTCGAGGAACTCGAAAATGTCGCCTTTGAACTCATGCACCTCGCCGTCGCGGAACTCATAGAGCGTGTCGGTCAGCCCTTGCAGGAAGTCACGGTCGTGCGAGACGAGTACAAGAGTGCCAGTGTATTGCAGCAGTGCGTTTTTAAGCACATCCTTCGAATCCATGTCGAGATGATTTGTGGGTTCGTCAAGGATTAGCAGGTTGGACGGTGTGAGGAGAAGTTTTGCAAGAGCCAGTCGTGCCTTTTCGCCACCAGAAAGCACTTTCACTTTCTTTTCAATGTCGTCTTCGTCGAAGAGAAAACTTCCGAGTATGTTGCGTATTTTGGGACGTATGTCGCCGAGTGCTATATCGTCGATGGTTTGGAAAACGGTTTTCTCTCCATCGAGCATGGCGGCCTGGTTTTGTGCATAGTAGCCTATGACAACCTGGTGTCCTATCCTGCAAGAGCCGCCATAATCTTTGATGTCGCCCACCAGGATTTTGGCAAAAGTAGACTTGCCCTCGCCGTTCTTCCCCACCAGTGCAACTTTGGTGCCGGCAGTAATCAGCAAGTCGACATCCGAGAAGACACAATGGTCGCCATAGTGCTTGGAGAGTTTTTGAGCTTCGACGACTATTTTGCCGCTGTGCGGAGCCGGCGGGAAGCGGAAATGGATGCTGTCGGTGCTCACATCATCAACCTGGATGGTTTCCATCCGCTCAAGCATCTTGATGCGCGACTGCACCTGCTTGGACTTTGTGGCCTTGTAGCGGAAGCGCTCTATGAAAGCCTCAATCTGCGCAATCTGCCGCTGTTGGCTGGTGAGCGAGGCCATTTGCGAGGCGCGCCGCTCCTGCATAAGCACCACGTAGTCGGAATAGGAGGCCTTATAGTCGTAGATACGTCCGGCTGTGATTTCTATGGTCCGTGTGGTGATATTGTCGAGGAAAGTCCGGTCGTGCGACACAAGCACCACGGCACCGTTATAGGAAGCCAGAAAGCGTTCAAGCCATTGTATCGAGACAATGTCAAGATGGTTAGTGGGCTCGTCGAGGAGGAGGAAATCGGGGTGTTGGAGCAGCAGTTTTGCAAGCTGTACACGCATCTGCCAACCGCCGGAGAACTCGGCAATCGGACGCTGGAAGTCGGAGTGGCGGAAACCCAGTCCGAGCAGGATTTTCTCGGCGAGTTCGTTGCGGTTGTTGCCGCCAAGTATGGAAATATGTTCCGAGAGGTCGTTGTGGCGTTGTATAAGCCGCATGTAGTCGTCGCTCTCATAGTCGGTCCGTGCGGCTATCTCGTCGGTCAATGACTTCAGTTTTTCTTCCAGGGCGTCGATATGTTCGAACGCCCTGAGTGAGCCTTCGAGCACTGTCCCCTCGCGGTCGGGTATCATTTCCTGCGGCAGGTAGCCGGCGGTCTGGCCGGAGGCTATGATTATGGTGCCACTTTCGGGCGGCAGCTGTCGGCAAAGGATTTTGAGGAGGGTTGATTTTCCAGCACCGTTTTTCCCGACGAGGCCAATGCGGTCGTTGTCGGCGATGTTGAAAGTCACGCCCGAAAAGAGGTTCTGCCCTGTGAATTGGACAGAGAGGTTGTTGACTGAAAGCATTTTTCAAAAAGACAGGCTGCCTGACGGGGTCGGGCAGCCTGTGGCTGATTTTTCAATGGCTTATAGCGTTACTTCAGGATGAAATTGATGGGGAGGATGAACTGCGAGCGGACTGTGCGGCCACCGACTTTGCCGGGTTTCCACTTCGGCATGCTGCGGACCACGCGTTTGGCCTCGTCGCCGCATCCACCGCCGATGTCGCGTTTCACTTGGATGTTGGTGATGGAGCCGTCTTTCTCGACCACGAACTGCACATACACCTTGCCGGTGATGCCGCCGTCGCGAGCCAGGTCGGGATAGCGGATGTTCTCGGAGAGGTACTCATAGAGTTTGGCTTCGCCGCCGGCGAATTCGGGGTTGACATCGGGGATGATGACGACCTCTTCCTCGACCTCTTCCTCTTTTTCTTCAACGATCGGCGCACTCACCTCGCCATTGACGACTTCCTCGGTGAAAGCATCCATGTTGATGTCTTCGACGACAGCGTCGTTTTCAACGACCTCGATGTCGGTGATGACCTGTTCTTGCTGAGGCTCTGGCTCAGGCGGTTTCTCCTGTTCCTCGGTCTGGATGATGGTTTCCTCAACCTCATCGATGACCGTACGTTCAATAGCTTCGACCTGGTCGCGATCGTAGGATTTGATGTTGAACGCGAGCAAGGTCACAGCGAGTATCACCACCAAACCGATTTCCAGATAAAGGCCCTTGCGGTTTTCAAGGTCAGCCTTTGGTGATTTTTTTGCTTCCATAATATTGAGTTTTAGATTGATAATCAACTTTTGCCAGTCTATCGACCCTTATTCTTTCTCGTTGCTAAAGTATGAATTATTTTTCAATTATCAACAATCGGCTGTAAAAAAATGTTATTTGCAGTTTATAATCGCTTGCTTTTTACTTTTTTAGTACCTTTGCATTCCAAAAAAATTGCAGAAACAGTATGAAAACGATGAAGGACGATGACCGGTTACAGGACAGTGCGCGCTTTATTGTTTCGAAAGCGTCGGCCGGGTCGGGGAAGACATTCCAGCTTGTATTGATATATCTCACCTTGGCACTCTCGGTGGACGACAACCTGGACGAAAGGAGCAAACGCCGTGCGCTTGAAAAGCGGTTCACCCGCATTTTGGCCATTACATTCACCAACGCGGCGGTGAACGAGATGAAGCAACGCATACTGCAAGAGCTCGCCGCCATTTGCGACCTCGACACGGCAAAACGACCGCTGATAGAGGAAAAGCTATGCAAGACAACCGGACTTGCCGTCGACGAGCTGAGGTGGCGTGCAAAGATAGTCCACAACGCCATCCTGCACCACTACACCGACTTGGCGGTGAGCACCATCGACAGTTTCTCGAACCGCATTGTGAAGACCTTTGCGTTAGACTTGAACCTGCCGCAGAACTTTGATGTGAGCCTCGACGAGCAGGAACTGATAGACAGAGTTAGCGACAGCCTGCTCGCGCTTGTAGGTTCCGACGACGAGAGCGAGCTCACCACGTTGCTCTACAGCTACAGCGAGGAGAAAATGGAAGAGGATGGAAGCTACAATATAGAGCGCAACCTCAGGGAAATGATACCCTACGTCCTGCGCGAAGACGCACCTGAATATATCAAAAAAATCGAGAACCTGTCGTATGACGACTGCCGCAAGATACGCCGTGAATTTTCGGCGGCCAACAAAGCCTTTGAAGCCCGTATTGAGGCCAAGGCCCGCGAGGGTGTCGAACTGATAGCCCGGAGCGGAGTGAGTGAGACGCTGTTTTATCAAGGCGCATCATCGGCACCGGCCTATTTCAAAAAGACGTTGGAGAAGAAATACACCGACGAGTTCAAAAAAGCGAAGGCATTCTTTGAGACCGACAAAGTGGCGTCGTCGAGCTGCGACGCCGCTTCGAGGGATGCGATTGCCGCGATAAAACCGCAACTGGTTGCACTATACAACGAGATAGAGAACATCAAACAGAGCGAGCTGAAGCAGTATTACTCGCGCAAGCGGCTGATGGCAAACCTCTACGAGACATCACTTATGAAGCGGATAAGCGAGGTGATGGAGGAATACTATCAAGAGAACGACCTGTTGCACATCTCGGAGATAAACAAGCGGATTGCGCAGGTGGTGGGCGACAGCGACGACGCCCCCTTTATCTACGAGCGTATCGGAAACATCTACCAGAACATACTGATTGACGAGTTTCAGGACACATCGCGCCAGCAGTGGAACAACCTTGTGCCGTTAGTGGAGAACTCGGTGTCGGAAGGACACACCTCGCTCGTGGTGGGCGATGGCAAGCAAGCCATCTACCGCTTCCGCAACGGCGACGTGAGGCAATTTGTTCGTCTGCCACACGTCGACGGCCACGCCAACCTCAACATAGAAAATCCGGCGATACACGTTTCGTTCCCCAAGAAAGACAACTGGCGCTCATGTCCCGAAGTGGTGCGATTCAACAACAATTATTTCTCCTATATCGCCAACAGCGGCTATGCCGACAATCACGACCTGCGTGATATATATATTGGCACCCGTCTTGACGGCGAGGACGACCTGGTGCAACACTGGAAAGAGAACCCAACGAAACCGACAGGCTTCGTGAAAGTGTCATTCAGCCCTCGTAACGATGCTTTGTGGGAACAAGTGGCCGACGAGGTGGATCGCCAGCACCAGCTGGGATTCCAGTATAGCGAGATATGCGTGCTGGCGCCGCAGCACAAGTATCTGACAAACATATCAGACATCCTGCTGGAGCGCGGTGTGAAAATCGTGTCGAAAGAGTCGTTGCGTCTTGAAAACAGCCACCTGGTTCGGCTCGTGCTCGAGACGATGCGATGCGTGTCAAATCCGGGCAACAAATGTGCAACGCTCCTTGCGCTCATGGAGCTTGAATACATCGGGCTAATTGGCCCGACCTACAGGCAACGCCTGATGATGAACGATGGCGACATAACCCTGCCGGCGTTGGCGCAGGAGAGCGGCATAGAACTCGATTTTGGCTTGCTTGAAAGCCTTTCGCTCTACGACCTGTGCGAAACTCTGCTGCGCATCTACAACCCCGACGGCTTCGAGAACGGCTATGCCCTGAAGCTGCTGAATATTGTGGCCGACTACAGCCGTGTGCATCGACAGGACCTGGCCGAGTTCCTGCAATGGATGGACAGCCATATAGAAAAGGAAAGCCTCGCTATGGCCGGCGGAGCCGACTCCGTGCCTTTACAGACCATCCACACTGCAAAGGGTCTGCAATGGCCGGTTGTGATAGTGGTGCTTCCGAAGAAAGCAGGGCGTAACGACAAAAAAATATGGGTGGCCCTCGACAACGAGTCGTTTGGGCTGCCAGTAGGACTGGTGACACCCACAAGCACAGTCCCCACGCTGTTTGACACACAGTTTGACGAAGAGCAGAGATTGGTTGAGATGGACACCACCAACATGGTATATGTGGCACTAACACGACCCGAACAAAAACTGATAATCTACGCCACCTGCAATGATGCATCCAGAGGAAGCGACACCCATCAGAAATTCCTGATGCGTTTTGCCGAGGAATACCTTGACAGCAACACAGCAGCCGCAAGCGGAAAGAGCAAGGAAGAAGAGACATTGCTATATTTTTTCGGCGAAGACCATCCAGCACCCGCGCCGTCGTCAACGGACAGGCATGCACCGCTTACCGACACCATCGAATCGGTGTCGTTCCCCGACTACCAGTCACGCGTCAGATATGCCTGGCACGCCAACGAGGAGCGCAGCACCAGCAGCGAGCGTGAGTTCGGGACAATGGTCCACGATATGCTTTCGAGGATTGACAGTGCCGCCGATATCGAGCGTGAGTTGGAGCGTTATGCCCGACGCGGCAGCATAGCCGAAAGCAATTTGTCAGCGTTGCGCCGGTTGCTGGAGAGCACAGTGAACGGCAGCGAAAGCCGCAGGTTTTTCGACAGCAGGCATAAGGTGCTGAAAGAGGCGACACTGATGTGCAACGGTGAAGAGCGACGGCCCGACAGGGTCATCCTGTGTGACCAGGAGACCTGGGTGGTGGATTTCAAGACCGGTGCGCCCCACGACAGCCACAAAGCGCAAGTGCAGCAGTATTGTGAAGCGATGGAGGCCATGCACTACCCCGCCGTGAAGGGCTATCTGCTGTATCTGAGCGAGCGCGGCTGCACAGTCATGCAAGTGTGACATAAACATCTGACGACCGTTTCGGTATAATCAGCTCGCCGCCCGAACAATAAAACTCATCAATCAAATCAAAAAAGCTTCTTGTCGTCGCCATCGGTTTGTTTATTATAAATTTATTATCTTTGCGCTTTGCACACAGAACTAATAATAACACACAACATAATGGAAGACAATAAATTGTTCAGCGAATTCCCGCCAGTTTCGACCGAAGAATGGGAAGCAGTAATCAACAAAGACCTCAAAGGAGCCGACTACGAGAAGAAACTTGTATGGAAAACCATCGAAGGTTTCAAGGTAAAGCCCTACTATCGTGCCGAGGATTTGCAGAACCTCGAGTATCTCGATACCAATCCTGGGCAAAAGCCTTTCATCCGTGGCAAGCAGGTTGCCGACAACGTGTGGGACATACGGCAGGACATCACCGAGAAGAACCCCGCAAAAGCCAACGCCATTGCGCTCGATGCACTGAAACGCGGGGCCACATCGCTGGCCTTCTGTGTGAGGGAAGTCAAGAGCGAGGCCGACATGGAAACGCTGCTGAAAGGGATTTATGTTGACGCGATAAAGGTTAATTTCACCTGCTCCGACGACTACCTTGCGACGCTTAGGCTCTACACAGCTGTCGCGAAGAAAAACGGTTTCGACACCACGAAACTGGAGGGTAGCTGCAACTTCGACCCCTATCGCCATGCCTTGACGCACGGCGACTTCCAGCGTGGCGAAGAGGGCGACTACAAGGCTGCTGCCGAGTTGCTGGCCTACGCCAAAGAGACGCTGCCGAAATTCAAGGTCTTCACCATAAACGGCAGCCTGATACACAACTCCGGCAGCAACATCGTGCAGGAGCTCGGTTTCACGCTCTCGGCGGCCAACGACCTGATGACGCACCTCACCGATATGGGCTGCGCGGTCGACGACGTGGCATGCAACCTGAATTTCTCATTTGGCACAGGCAGCACTTATTTCATGGAAATAGCCAAGATAAGAGCCGCAAGGCTACTTTGGAGCAAGATCGCAGAGCAGTACGGGCCGAAGAGCGATGACTCATGCAAGGTTTTCATCCACTGCACCTCGAGCCGCTGGAACAAGTCGGTATTCGACCCCTACGTGAACATGCTACGCACCACCACCGAGACCATGTCGGCGGCCATAGCCGGTGCCGATGCCATAAGTGTGGCCCCGTTTGACACAGCCTACAAGGATGCCGACGAGTTCGGCTACCGCATAGCCCGCAATCAGCAAATCCTGCTGAAAGAGGAGTCGTATCTGGACAAGATTGTCGACCCCGCCGCCGGCAGCTACTATATCGAGAACCTCACCAACTCGATAGCCCAGTATGCCTGGGAGCTCTTTGTGACCGTCGAGGGCAAGGGTGGCTTTGCACAGGCCATCAAGGACGGCTTTGTGCAGGACGAGGTTTCGCGTGTAGCCGCACAGCGCGATATGGACATTGCCACACGCAAGACCACGATACTCGGCACCAACCAGTACCCCAACCTTCTGGAGAGCATGGGAGACAAGATAGCGAAGCGCGGCAAATGTTGCTGTGGAAAGTCCGAGGGGCCTATCAAGACCCTGCGACTCTACCGTGGCGCCGAGGCTTTCGAGCATCTGCGCCTGGCCACCGAGAAGTCGGGCGTGAAACCCAAAGTGTTCCTGCTGACCTACGGCAACCTGGCCATGCGCAAAGCACGTTCGGGTTTTGCCACCAATTTCTTCGGTGTTGCCGGCTACCAGATTATCGACAATCCCGGTTTCAAGAGTGCCGACGAGGGTGTCAAGGCCGCACTTGAGGCCAAAGCCGACATCGTGGTGATGTGTTCGAGCGACGACGAGTATCCCGAAATAGCCGAAGCCGTGTGCCGGGGCTTGAAGGGAAAGGTGAAGAGCATCGTGCTGGCCGGCTATCCGAAAGAGCAGATAGAGATGTACAAGGGATTCGGTGTAGACGAGTTCATCCACGTGAAGACCAACGTGCTGGAGTCGCTCACGACATTCCAGAAACTGATGGGCATAAGCCTGTGATTAGATGTTGCGTCGTTAGTGGGCAGGCAGCATAAAACACAACAACCGGACAAAGGGGCTCTCAAACACGAGGTGTGAGAGTCCCTGTTTTTGGAAAACCATTACCAAAGATTGCAAATTGGCTATAAAGGCGAGACAGCGGTGGAACTACAAGTTGATTGACGGGTATATCCTGAGGAAGTACCTCAAGACGTTCCTGTTGGCCATGGCACTCATCATAGTCATAGTCATCACCTTCGACATCTCGGAAAAGCTCGACGACTTTCTGCGCAACCATGCGCCATTGAGCAAGATAGTGTTCCAGTACTACCTCAACTTCATACCCGGTTTCATCAACCTCTACAGCCCGTTGTTCATCTTCATATCGGTGATTTTCTTCACGTCGAAGATGGCGGGCAACACCGAGATCATTGCCATCCTCGGCAGTGGCTTGAGCTACCGGCGTTTGTTGCAGCCCTACCTGCACGGGTCGATAATAGTGGCGTTGCTGGTGGTGGTGATGAGCAACTTTGTGATACCGTGGAGCAACAAATATTTGATGGATTTTGAGGACACCTATTTCCGGACTATCAGGCGCAGCCACTACAGCAGCATCCATTTCAAGTGCGACGAGAACACGCTGGTCTATGCAAACTCTTACAGTACCGATTCGCGGTCGGCAGGAAGCGTCTGCATCGACGTTTTGGACAGCAACCGCTCGCTGTGCCGGCGTATCGTGGCCGACCGTATCGTGTTCGACACAACAGCCAACCAGTGGCGATGCGAAGGATTTTCGGAGCGCACAATCGAGCATGGGCGTGAAACGCTTGTCCAGCACCCGTCGTCCATGCAGACCCTGCCGGTAACGCCCGACGACTTCCGCTATTCGTCAAAGCAGATACAGGTGATGAACACACCCCAGCTCTACCGCTACATACAGGACGAGCGGCTGCGCGGCTCGTCGACCGTGGTGACCTCGTCGATAGAGTTTTGGCAGCGCATTCTGAACCCGCTGGCCATCGTTGTGATGACGTTCATCGGAGTGGCCGTGTCGTCGCGCAAGAGCCGCGGTGGCATCGGTCTGCACCTTGCAATCGGCATCTCTATTGCTTTCGCGTTCATAGTCTTCATGAAGATTACAACCGTCTTTGCCATCAATGGCAACCTGCCGCCCTTCTGGGCGGTGCTGCTACCGCAGCTTGTGTTTGGCGTGGCTGCGGCATTCCTCGTCAAGGCGGCACCGAAATAAAAGAAAGAAACCTATTCAACAGCAAATATACAAAAACATGACCATACAGGAAATCGAACAACAAATCATAGACGAGTTCGCCAACTTCGACGAGTGGCTCGACAGGTACGCCTATATCATCGACCTGGGCAAGGAGTGCCCCGCGATAGACGAGAAAGAGAAGACCGAGGCCAACCTCATCAAAGGTTGCCAATCGCGGGTGTGGCTTGGCTGCGAGTATCGCGACGGCAAGGTCTATTTCAGAGCCGACAGCGATGCCGTCATCACCAAGGGCATCATCACGCTGCTTATCCGAGTCTACAGCGGGCAGACGCCGCAGGACATCCTGGCCAACGAGCCCGTCTTTATCGACCGGATAGGGCTCAAGGAACATCTTTCGCCCACGCGTTCCAACGGTCTCACCTCCATGCTCAAGCAAATCAAGATGTACGCACTCGCCTTCTCGCTAAAAAACAAACAAGACGTATGAAGCCCAGCAAAGAGACACTGCACAGCGCCGTGGTCAACGCGCTGAAAAACATCTACGACCCCGAAATACCGGTCAATATCTACGACCTGGGGCTTATCTACAAGGTTGAACTGGACGATGACTTCAATCTCAAAATCCTGATGACCATGACCGCCCCCGACTGTCCGGAAGCCGAATACATGTTTCTCGAAGTCAAGCAGATGACCGAGTGTATCGATGGCATCAAGTCGGTCAATGTCGAGCTCACTTTCGACCCGCCGTGGGACTTTAACAACCTTTCCGACGACGTGAAGCTTGAGCTTGGCCTTATGTAACCCATTTCTCGAGATGCTGCTGCACGACATAGTCAATCCCGCACACCGCCATTTTGTGCGTCGGCAGGCCACTGGTGGGTCGCTTTCGCCGACGCGCCTGGCATGGCGGCGTTTTCGCTGCAACGGACTCTCTATGGCCAGCCTTGTGGTGATAGGCCTCTTCGCTCTGATAGCCGTGCTGGGCTACCTTATCACGCCCGACCATACGCCCGACTGCAACCAGCAATACCTCGAACTCGCGCTCAAGAAACCCTTCTCAAAAGCCACATTCCTCTGTTTGCGAAACGACAGCCAGGCAGACTGTCGGCCAGGCTTCTTCAAGCTTATGGTCCACGGTGCACCGCTGTCCTACACCGCCATACCCATCTACAGCCACGAGGCGACAGGCGACAGTATACGTTATGAGACCTATACCGGCTCCACACCCAACGACGGCGAGGTGAAGAGCTGTCACAAAGACGATGTAGTCCAGATTAAGAGCCGCACTTTCCTGCTTGGCACCGATGCGTATGGGCGCGACCTGCTGAGCCAGATCATGATTGGCAGCCGCGTGAGCCTCTCGGTTGGTTTCATAGCCATAGCCATCGCACTGCTCATAGGCATCACGCTCGGTGCCGTTGCGGCCTACTATGGCGGCTGGGTCGACAACCTTATTATGTGGCTTATCAACGTGGTGTGGTCTATACCGACAGTGCTGCTTGTCATAGCCATCACTTTTGCGCTCGGCAAGGGGTTCTGGCAGGTGTTCGTAGCAGTAGGACTCACCATGTGGGTCGACATCGCACGCGTGGTGCGCGGCCAGGTCTACTCCATCAAGGAAAAGGAATATGTTGAAGCCACGCGCGCCCTGGGGTTCTCCACGTTCCGCACAATATTCCGGCACATACTTCCCAACATCACCGGCAGTGTTGTGGTGGTGGCCGCATCGAACTTTGCATCGGCCATATTGCTCGAAGCCGGCCTCTCGTTTCTGGGCATAGGCGTTCAGCCGCCCACGCCGTCGTGGGGTTCTATGGTCAAGGAAAACTACGGGTTCATACTGCTCGACAACGCCTATCTCGCCCTGCTGCCGGGTTTCGCCATAATGATAATAGTGCTCGCATTCATGCTTTTGGGCAACGGCATACGCGACGCCCTCGACATAAAAAGCTGAGACGTGCATCCGTCCGTCACGGGCCGGAGCACTCATGCATAAAGAAAAACACAAAAGCACAGATATGACTATAGCGGCATTGGTTTCGGGAGGTGTGGACAGCTCGGTGGTGGTGCATCTTCTCAAAGAGCAAGGGCACGACCCCGCGCTTTTCTATATCCGTATAGGCAAAGAGGAGGAGGATGGCTATACCGACTGCCCCGCCGAGGAGGACATAGAGATTGTCTCCTGGCTGGCGCAAAAATATGGCTGCCGCTTCGAGGTTGTCGACCTGCACAAGGAGTATTGGGAGAAAGTCGTGTCGTACACAATCGACACCGTGAGGCGTGGGTTGACGCCCAACCCCGACGTGATGTGCAACAAACTAATCAAGTTCGGAGCCTTCGAAGAGCGGTGCGGCAAGGACTTCGACCGCATCGCCACGGGACACTACGCCACGACAGACATTGTTGACGGGGTGCAGTTCCTGGCCACAGCCAAAGACCCGCTCAAAGACCAGACCGACTTTCTCTCGCAGCTCGACAGCCGCCAGATTTCGAAGCTGATGTTCCCGATAGGCCACCTTATGAAGTCGGAGGTGCGCGACATAGCCCGCTCGGCACACCTGCCCAGCGCGGAGCGCAAGGACTCGCAGGGCATCTGTTTCCTCGGCAAGATAAACTACAACGATTTCCTGCGCCGCTATCTCGGCGAGCGCGAGGGCGACATCGTCGAGTTGGAGAGCGGGCGCAAACTTGGGAGACACAAAGGCTATTGGTTTCACACCATAGGGCAACGCAAAGGGCTGTACCTCAGCGGCGGCCCCTGGTTTGTGGTGAAGAAGGACATCGGCGAGAACGTGCTGTATGTGTCGCAGGGCTACGACCCGGCCGCACAGTATGGAAACACAATAGACCTCAAAGGTTTCCACTATCTCAGCAAGGATATCTGGGGCGACTTCACAGAGAGGCGCGTGACGTTCAAAATACGCCACACACCCGATATAGCCACAGCGACCCTTCGCCACACAGGCGAATCGGCAAGAATTGTGTCAGACAGCATGATACAGGGTATCGCCGCCGGGCAGTACGCCACCATCTACGACGAGGAGGCACACCTTGTGGTGGCGGCGGGTGAGATTGCCTGAGCAGCTTGTCTGCCGCGCAGTCAGACAATACCCCAATATTGCCATGAAAGCTCCGCCTGGAGGCGCAGCATCTCCAAGCCGTCGGCCACATGCGCACCGGCGGCTGCCGCCTCGCGCATAAAGCGGGTTGGGGATGGGTTGTAGATCAAGTCGTAGACAAGATGCCGCGCCGACAATTTTTCGGGACAGGGCCAGGGCGAGGAGGCAATGTCGGGGTACATGCCTACTGGTGTGGCGTTCACAATAAGCGACACCTTGTCGACGAGCAAGCAGGCCTGGCTGTAGGAGATGACAGAGGCGGAATGGTTGTCGGTTTTATGGTCATCGGGATGTCGCGACACAAACAGGTAGCCTATTTTCGCCCGACACAATGCACTGGCGACGGCCAGGGCCGCGCCGCCTGTGCCGAGTATGAGAGCCGTAGTACCACTGTTGGCAGATGCCGTGGCCAGGAATTGTGGCGTGAGCGTTTGGAAGAAAGCCTCAGCATCGGTGTTGTGGCCAGTCAAAGAACCGTCGGGGGCAGTTTTCACACAGTTTACAGCCCCGACGACAGCGGCCTCGTCGGTCAAGCGGTCAAGATAGGGGATTACAGCCGTTTTGAAAGGCGTGGTGACGTTGAAACCGGAGAGATGCCCTTCTGCAACCAGTTGCCGCAAGTTGGTGAGCGATTCTATGCTGAGCAGTTCGTAGCGGTGCAGCCCCTTGAACCGGAGGTCGAAGAGCGACTTGGAGAATGAGCGGCCCGTATGGCGGCCCAGCAGTGCAAAATGGCTCATCTTGCTCTATGGCGAGGAACGTCTAATGTTTTTTTACGGTTTTGTCGTTCTTGCGCGGTCTTATCAGGTCGTGAGCCTGCCATTTGCCGTTACGTTTTCTCAACTCGATTGTCTTCGAGTTTTTCTTTCTTGGGGTTTTCTTGTGCCACACCGCAGTAGCCGTCGTGTCGCTTGTCAGCTTCACATTGGTTATCCTTACCTTTGCCGGCAAGTCCTGTTCAATAACCTTACGGTCGACATTCTCCATAAACGACTTCGCCACCTTCAGCGTTTCTCTTTTCGTCTCCTCCGTGGCATACCTTTCGGCCTTTGTCACATTGAAATTCGCGAGAGCCCATATATATTCATAGGCCACTTTTTTTACAGCTTTCTTTTCGGATTTCCTATCGTTGGCGCAGCCGCTTACCAGTATAAGCGTCATGGACAAGAAAAAAATTGTCTTCTTCATATCATTCTCAAAAAACAAAAGCGACCACATAACTGCAGCCGCTTTTGCAAGTTTTAATTAAGACTTTTCTGATATCAATTAGCGACGTCTTGGTTTGGCAGTAACAGTACCGTCATCTTTGGTCGTGACCTCGATTTTGCCGCTGTTGTTGACCTCAACCTTGGTCTCGCCGGCGGAAACCGACACAGCACCTTCGTCAGCCTTTACTTCAGCCTTGGGCTTGGAAGTAGCCTTGGGGGTAGTAGCCTGAGCTGCGGGAGCCTGCTCAACAGCCTCGACGGCCTCGGCGACCTCGGCAGGAGCCTCTTCCACAACCTGCTCTTCCACGATTTCCTCAACAGGAGCTTCGGGAGTCTCGGTGGTTTTGTTGTTGTTGCAGGCCACAGTCAGACCCATGATTGCAACGGCAAAAGCAAATGTTCTTACGATTGTCTTCATGATGTAATGTAAATTTATTGTTTGAAAAAATTAAAATTTATCTTCTTCTGAAACCTTTCACGTAGACGGCAGAGTCAACTGTCCATTCAGCATTCTTCATAGTGATTTTGAGGTCGGCGTCATCCTGACCATCCTGTTTCAGTGTCTCAACCACCTCTGCATCAACAGTGTGAGCTGCCAAGTCAATAGCGGTCACTTCCTGGCTGTGAGAATCAACAGTCCAGTTAGCATTACCATCGGCATCCACATCATCAGCATTTTCAGCATAGTAGAAAACGTAGTTGTTGTAGGTTCCTTCTTCGGTTCCCAGCGTACCCCACACAGAGGCGCAGTCACGATCTTCGAAGTTGGTCTCGTAGGCTTCCATGCCAAGAATGCTGCCAACTTGGTTGCCAAGAACCTCACCGGCCACCCACGACTCTTTGTTGAACTTAACTGTCAAGGCATTGTCTTCAGCCTTGTTGCAGGAGGTGAACATAGCACCGGCTACGAGAGCAACAGCGCAAAATGCAAAAATCTTTTTCATCGTTTTGATAATTTAGGTTAATAAATTGTTTGAATGAATTCGTTTCTTTTGTACTGCAAAAATACAACTTATTTTCGTTTGACACGATTTTACGCGCTTTTCTTTTGTTAAGAATTATTAAATTTTTTCGTATCGCACTGTTTGGCAATAACTTGTGTAATCAGATGTTTTACGGTCGGTCGTTTCGTCTTTGATTGATAGTACGAGGCTGCCTGCAATGGTCACAGGGCTATGCGTCGGTCCGCTTGATGCCGGTTATGGCCTCGGAGACGTTGATCACATAGTCGCCCAGTTTCTCGTACAGGGCATAGAGGCCGCTATAGGCGTTGCCTATGGAGTAGTCGTAGGTGCCTTGCTTGAGTGCGTTAAGGTGTCCGGTGCGAAGCTCGTCGCGGTACTGGTTAATGTCCTTTTCGGCTGCGTAGGCGGCGTCGAGGTCGGCATTGTCGTAGTCGTGCAGGTTGGCATCCATCACGTCGAGGGCTTTCTGCACAAGGTCGGTCATGTGGTCAAGGTTGGCATTAAGGGTGTCGTCGAAGTGCACGGCATCCTCGCGTTTGTTCTTGCGCGTCATGCCTATTTGGTAGATAGCGTCGCCGATGCTTTCGAGGTTGTCGATGATACGCAGCATGGAGCTTACGCGCTCGGAGGCGTGCTGGCTGACGTCGCCCGACCCGACACGAGTCAGGAACTTGGATATCTCCATCTCCATGCGGTCGGTGATACGCTCGTATTTGGAGATGTGTTCCATCACGGCATCGAAGTCCTTTTCAGTCTTGGCGGTGCGCAGCCCCGGCAGGAAGGTGTACATGCGCAGCACGCGCTTGGAGAACTCCTCGATTTCGCTTTTGGCGCTCTGCAGGTTCAGTTCGGCCGTGGAGAGCATCTTGGGTTCGATGTAGGTGAGGCGGAATTCCTCCTCGCTGTCCTCGCCTTTCTTTTCGGGCACCATCCATTCCACTATCTTGACAATCTGCGGGATGAAGAAGGCCAAAATCACAGTGGTGCCTACGTTGAAGAGCGTGTGGAATATGGTTATAGCCAGCGGATAGCGTTGCTGGTTAAGCGGGTCGGTTATGTCGTCGGTTATGCCAGTCATATACATTATGGCCTTGCTGATAGGAGAGAGAAGGATGAGGCAGAAGAGGACGCCGGCCACGTTGAAGACGAGGTGGGCGCGGGCGGCGCGTTTGCCGGTGGTGCCCGTTGTCATGGCCACCACCTGCGCGGTGAGCGTGGTGCCGAGGTTCTGCCCCATGACCAGAGCCAGGGCCATGTTGAATTCAATCCATCCCTTGCTTGCCATCAGCAGTATAACAGCAGTCATGGCCGCCGAGGTCTGGAGGATTATGGTGAGGATGGCGCCAACCACGATGAAGAGGAGCACAGACCAGAAACCCCAGTGACTCCACGTCGATATAGTCTCAATCACGCTTGGGCTCAGTTCGGGGATAGCCGCCTCGAGCAGTTCCATGCCCACAAGCAGGAGGCACAAGCCGATGATGGTTTGCCCCAGATACTGCAGCTTGTCACGTTTGCTGAAGATGAAGAAGAGGCTAATAGTGCCGAGCAGCATAGGCAAAGAGAAGCTCACGCCCTCGGCGCCGCTGTTGCCTATGCCGAAGAGAGCGATTATCCATGCGGTGATCGTGGTTCCGATGTTGGCACCCATAACGACAGCGACAGCACCGCCCAGTGTGAGCAGTCCGGCACCGGCAAAACCAACAACCATGACTGTTGTAGCCGTAGAGGACTGGATGGCAGCCGTGACGCCGGCGCCGGCCAGGATGCCGCTCAACGGTTTTCCGGTGATCTTGCTGAGCCAGTGGCGCATCTTGCTGCCGGCGAACTTCTGCAGACCCTCGCTCATGAGCTTCATGGCGAAAAGAAAGACGGCCATGGCACCGGCGAGGTTCAGGAGGATGAAAACAATGTCCCAGAATGACATAGGAGATAGTAATTGTTTAGTAGAAAAAGAATCTGAAAAGGGGGCGGTTTTTGAGGCCGTCCCCTTTAGAAGTCACTGTTGGTTAGCGCACGATGTCGATTTCGTCGATAAGGTTCTTGGCACCGGCGTATTTGTCGATGACCCAGAGCATATAGCGCGAGTCGAGGCAGATGCAGCGTTGCAGGTTCTCCTCGAAGTCGATGTCGCCGCTCATAGCCTCGCTGTTGCCGTCGAAGGCGAGACCGATAAGGTTGCCATAGGCATCGATGACCGGGGAACCGGAGTTGCCGCCCGTGATATCGTTGTTGGTGATGAAGCAGGCAGGCAGCTGTCCTTTGCTGTTGGCGTAGGGACCCCAATCCTGGCCGTAATAGAGAGTTTTGAGGTGGACCGGCACTTCGAATTCACCGCCTCTGGGACCCTCTTTCTGGATGACACCGTCGATGGTGGTGTAGTAGCCATAGCTGACAGCATCCTTCGGGCTATAGGCCTTCACGTTGCCGTAAGTGAGGCGGATAGAGGAGTTGGCATCGGGGCAGAGCAGGTTCTTGCCCTCGTTGATTTGCAGGATCCCGTCGACAAAGTCGCGGATGCCGCGGGTCAAACCTTCGCGCGAGGACTGCGGAGCCATCGAGTAAGCCTCGCGGTATTTGTTGTAGGTCTCCATTGCGGCGGCAAATATCGGGTCGTTGTCGAGAGCCTTGCGGCTTGGTTTGTCGAGAAACTTGTTGAAAGCCTCCTGGTTGGCAAAGATGCTCTTATTGAACAACGCCTCGGTGTATTTTGTGAAGTCGCCCTTGTATTTTTTGTCGGCCTGCTTGAGGAAGTCGGGGCAGTAGTGCTTGTCCATGTTGGTGAATACATATTCGCTCATGGCAGCGAAGACCTTCATTTCGGTTTCTTGGTTGTAGTCCTTGTAGAAGTCGGCAGCTTCTTTGCGTACCTTGCCCAGGGCCTCGTCGCGCTGGTAGCGGTCTTCGAGGTCGAGGATTTGTTGCAGACCCAGGCCCGTGCCAACAGCCTGCCACAGGATTTCAGGGCCTTCGAGCAGACCCTCGTCGAGGTACATCATTGCGGCGCGGTAAGGACGGCGAGCATTGTAGCCCTCACTGATAAGCTGCAGGGCCTGCTGGTATTTGGGCTGCTGGCCCAGCGCCCACTTGGAGTACTCCTGCTCGGTCTGGCGTTTCACGTTGAGCGTGTTGAGCTGCTTAAGAGCCTTGTTCTGTTCGTTGCTGTACTTCCAGTAGTTGGAACAGGAGGCATATTTCGAGGCATATTGGATGCGTGTTTGCTGGCTGGCGGCCATCTCCTTGCGCAGGATGTTGATTTTCACGGTACGGATTTCATAGCGCAGCTTGTTGGTGATGTTCATGGTTTCGTCCAATCCGTAGGAGGTGAGGAAACGGTCGGTGGTGCCAGGGAAGCCCATAACCATGGCGAAGTCGCCCTCGTTCAGTTCCTTTGCGCTGACAGGCAGGTGGTGCTTGGGTTTCAGCGGCACGTTGTTCTTGCTGTAGTCGGCGGGAGAGCCGTCGGGGGCGGTGTAGATGCGGAACAGCGAGAAGTCGCAGGTGTGGCGTGGCCACGACCAGTTGTCGGTGTCGCCGCCGAACTTGCCCATCGATGAGGGGGGTGCGCCCACGAGTCGCACATCCTTGTAGATGCGGTGCACAAAGAGGAAGTACTGGTTGCCGTTGAACATATCCTTGACAGTAGCCTCGCAGCCGGGGTTCTGCCTTTTTGCACGCTCGGCAATATCCTTCGAGAGCCGTGCGACAGTCTTGGCGCGGTCGGCCTCGCTCATATCGTCAGAGAGAGCGTCGAGGATTTCGCGAGTCACATCGTCCATGCGTACAAGAATCGAGGCGGTAAGGCCGGGATTGGGCAGTTCCTCGTCCTTTGAATAGGCCCAGAAACCGTCGCGCAGATAGTCGTGCTGCACGGTGGAGTGCTCTTGCAGTTTGCCGTAGCCACAGTGGTGGTTGGTCGAGACAAGACCTTGGTCAGAGATAATCTCGCCGGTGCAGAAGTGCCAGAATGGGCGTCCGTCGTTGCCCAGGCCCACGATAGCATCCTTGAGGCAGCTGCGGTTGACGCTGTAGATATCCTCGGGGGTGAGTTTGAAGCCTGCTTTCTGCATATCGGCGTAATTCTTGCCAATCAGCGAAAGGAGCCACATGCCTTCGTCGGCCTGTAGTTTCGGCATTGCGCAAACCAATGCCAAAAGAGCTGTGATAAAGATTTTTTTCATTGTAGAGTTTTTTTATTTGTTATTGATTTTTCTTTTTTTAGCCATGAGAAGATGTCTCGCCATGTTATCTTCTTGCCGTAGAGTAGGATGCCTCGCCGATAAACGCGTCCGGCGACCCAAGTGTTTAGAGGCACACTGATTAGCAGCAACCCCACGGAAAGGATAGCCTGCCAGGTTTTCACACCGAAGGGGATGCGAATCATCATGGCCACAGGCGAGGTGAACGGTATTATAGACAGCCAGGTGGCCAGCGAGCCGGAGGGTTCGTTGATGATAGCCGGCATCATGATAATCACGAGCAGAAGCGGGATGGTGACCGGCAGGGAGAACTGCTGAGCGTTGGTGTCGCTATCGACCAGTGCGCCGATACCGGCAAAGAGAGTGGCATAGAAGA
>ERZ842401.2367-NODE-2367-length-25301-cov-12.021390_pt1 | contig 25301 bp, 17 predicted proteins | sample MGYA00521270_ERZ842401 | MGnify/ENA primary metagenome ERZ842401 (study PRJEB31892, sample SAMEA3878208) | bioreactor metagenome | biome: Moose rumen | place: Sweden | collected 2011-10 | study: EMG produced TPA metagenomics assembly of the PRJEB12797 data set... | reverse complement strand
CAGAGATTAGAATGACGGACTTGCAGAGATTAGAATGACGGACTTGCAGAGATTAGAATGACGGACTTGCAGAGATTAGACCAGTGAGGAAACCGATGGCTTCCTCACTGGTCTTGCATTTTTTCAGGCTGAAGCCTTACAAAAATGCAGATTTTTGAGGTTGCTGATTCGGAAACTGAAGTTTCCGAACAGCTTTATTAGGAATGACGCAAGTGCAGAGATTCCAATCTCTGAAATTTACGTGCCGTTTGCAACACACCGGTGACAAAATTTCCCACTTCCCCTGGCATATCCGCAAGTATCTTCTATAAAAATGCAAAAACTGCTATACTGTTTTCACTTTTTCAAACACGTTCAAAAGAGGTTTTAACCATGTCCTATCCATTCAATGAGATTGAGCCGAAATGGCAGAAATACTGGTCTGACAACAAGACTTTCAAGACAACTGAAGACACGCATTTTCCCAAAGATAAAAGACGCTATGTCCTTGACATGTTCCCGTATCCGAGCGGAGCAGGACTCCATGTAGGACACCCGGAAGGCTACACAGCCACTGACATTTACTGCCGCTACCTGCGCATGAAAGGCTACAATGTTCTGCATCCAATGGGCTACGATGCATTCGGCCTTCCCGCTGAAAACTATGCAATCAAGACGGGAACGCATCCTGCAGCAACAACATTCAAGAACATCGACCACTTTACACAACAGATAAAAGCCCTCGGATTCAGCTACGACTGGGACAGGGAAATCCGCACCTGCACGCCTGACTATTACAAATGGACGCAGTGGATTTTCCTTCAGCTGTACAAAAAGGGACTCGCCTACGAAGCCGAAACACCAATCAACTGGTGTCCAAGCTGCATGACAGGCCTTGCAAATGAAGAAGTAAAGGAAGGTCACTGCGATCGCTGTGGTGCACAGGTGACCCACAAGACCATCCGCCAGTGGATTTTAAAGATTACCGCCTATGCAGACCAGCTTATCAATGACCTTGATGGTCTGGACTGGCCTGAAAGCGTAAAACTCATGCAGCGCAACTGGATTGGACGTTCAGAAGGTGCGGAAGTTGACTTTACAGTTGCCGACAAAGACGGAAAACCAACAGACACAAAGCTTACTGTATACACTACACGCTGCGACACATTGTTCGGAGCAACATACATGGTTGTATCTCCAGAACATAAGGACATCGAAAAACTGACAACGGAAGAGCAGAAAGAAGCGGTAAAAGCCTACCGCGAACAGGCAGCAAAGAAAAGCGACCTTGAGCGCACAGACCTTGCAAAGGACAAGACGGGCGTGTTCAGCGGAAGCTACGCCATCAACCCTGTGAACGGAAAGCTCATTCCCATCTGGGTGGCAGATTACGTCCTCATTTCATACGGAACTGGTGCAATCATGGCAGTTCCTGCCCATGACACTCGCGACTGGGATTTTGCAAAGAAATTTAATCTTCCAATCATCGAAGTCCTTAAAAGCGAAGTTGACGTACAGAAGCAGGCTTGGACTGAAGACGGCATTCATGTGAACTCAGAATTCCTTGACGGACTGAACAAGAAGGATGCCATTGCAAAAATGATAGCCTTTTTGACTGAAAAGAAAATCGGAAAAAAGGCCGTAAACTACAAGCTTCGTGACTGGGTTTTCAGTCGACAGCGATACTGGGGAGAGCCAATTCCATTGGTACACTGCCCTCACTGTGGCACGGTTCCTGTTCCAGAAGACCAGCTTCCTCTTGAACTTCCGGACGTAAAGACATACCAGCCTACAGGTACTGGCGAAAGTCCGCTTGCAGGCATTGAGTCATGGGTCAACTGCAAATGTCCAAAGTGCGGTGCAGAAGCTAAGCGCGAAACAAACACAATGCCTCAGTGGGCGGGCAGCTGTTGGTACTACCTGCGCTACCTTGATCCAAAGAACGACAAGGAATTTGTTTCTAAAGAGGCTGAAAACTACTGGATGCCAGTCAACCTGTATGTAGGCGGAGCAGAACATGCCGTACTGCACCTGCTCTACTCCCGCTTCTGGCACAAGGTGCTGTATGATATTGGAGCCGTTAGCACAAAAGAACCTTTCCACAGGCTCATAAATCAGGGAATGATTACATCCTTTGCGTTCCAGAGAAAGAACAAGTCCCTTGTTGCCGTAGACATGGTAGACGAAAAAGACGGTAAGTTCTTCTCTAAGGAAGACGGTGAGGAGCTGGAACGCGTCATTGCAAAGATGAGCAAATCCTTAAAAAATGTCGTGAACCCAGATGAAATGATTAAAGCGTATGGTGCAGACAGCGTTCGCATGTACGAAATGTTCATGGGACCTTTAACCGTGTCAAAACCCTGGAACACTCAGGGACTGATTGGCGTAAACCGTTTTCTTGAAAAGATTTGGGGCATTGCACAAAAAACGTATTCAGACATTGACATTACAGGCAAACTTGAAGACGAAGCTTTGGTTTCACTGCGCAAGACCTATGCCAAGACAGTAAAAAAAGTATCGGACGATACTGATACGCTCAACTTTAATACAGCAATTAGCCAAATGATGATTTTCATCAACGAATGCTCAAAGCTCGAATCCATTCCACGAGCAATGTGGGAAGGATTCGTAAAGATGCTTGCCTGTTATGCACCACACCTTGGTGAAGAACTGTGGCAAAAGCTTGGACATGACAAGACTGTTGCTTATGAAGCATGGCCTACATTCAGCGAAGAATTCTGCAAGGAAGATACAAAAACTATCGTTGTCATGATAAACGGCAAACTGCGCGACAAATTTGAGGCTGCACCTGGTACAGACAAGGATACGTTGCAAAAGACAGCTCTTGAGACTGAAGGGGCAAAAAAATTCCTCGATGGTAAGACAATCGTAAAGGTTGTCATTGTTCCAGACAAGCTGGTAAATATCGTAGCAAAATAAAACTGAGAAGATGGGACTTTACAGGATGTTTTAGAGGTTTCCAATAAAAGTTGATTCCTTGTAAAGTTCCATTGCATCAGATACCTTTTAACAGCATATCCGAATATAAATTACTTTTTCCTAATCCTTTACTTTTTGCTATACTATAACACATGGAAATGGAAAGTTTCAGAGCACACTACATTAAAGTCGCAGGCGCAATAGCTCTTCTTGGCAATGCAGTACTTGCCGCCATAAAAATTCTGTTTGCATACCTTTCAGGTTCTCTTGCAGTCATGGGCGACGGAATAGACAGTTCCACCGATGTACTCATTGCAATCGTTACACTTGTCATCAGCGATATGATAAGCAAACCGAGTGATGAAGATCATCCATGGGGTCACGGAAGGGCAGAAACAACAGCGACTATGATGCTTGCATTCATCATCTTTTTTGCAGGTGCACAGCTTGTCTTAAAAAGCATCATCAAGATTATACATACAAATGAACTGCAAGAGATTTCCCATTATGCACTGACAGCAGCTGTCATTTCCATCTGTGGAAAAACACTCCTTGCAATACTGCAATATCATTTTGGCAGAATAGCGAACAGCGACATTGTAAAGGCAAATGCACAGAACATGAAGAATGACATCATCATGTCGGCAGGAGTCCTTGCAGGATTGCTGCTGTCAAGCCTATTCAACTGCCCTTTGCTGGATCCAATCATAGCACTGGTGGTAGGTCTTTGGGTCATCAAAAATGCTGCATCATTGTTTAATCAGACAAATATGGAATTGATGGATGGAAATGTTGACAATGTCTTGTACAAGAAACTGTTCCATGCTGCCATTTCCGTAAAAGGAGTGTCAAATCCTCACAAGGCACGCATCAGAAAGATGGCAAATTTAATTGACATCGATTTAGACATAGAAGTTCACCCAAACCTTACGGTCTACGAAGCTCATGAACTGGCAGAAAAAGTCGAAGAAGCTGTCCGCACTGAAATTCCAGAGGTTTATGACATTGTCATACACATTGAACCGGAAGGTTCTGATTCCCACCAGCCCAAGGAACGATTCGGACTTACTCCGCACCATTTAGAGCAGAAAAAGTAAGCTTGAACATTATTCTATGCAGAAAAATCTGATTCAGAATCTTTTTTCCAGGCATCAATAAATTCAAGCATAAACTGCTGGATGTTGCCAAACCATTTTTTCTGAAACACGCAGGCAGCCTTTCCTATATAACGGAAATGCCAGCATTCCCACATATAGCCGGTTACGTCTTCATAGTTTCTGGGAAAACTCAATGACCAGCCATAATCAGCAGCATGTTCATATACCCATTTTCCCATTTTCGTATCGCCCCAATCATCGGTGATTGAACCAAAGTCAACAGCGACTCCCAACTGATGCTGGCTCGTTCCTGGACGAGCACTGTAGCGTTCTGCCAGTTCAACACCGTCTTGTGCTACATATCTTTTAAAAAGACCGTCCTGATACGTGTATGATCTGTAAGTAGAACTTACCAATAACTTTATTCCATCATCCAGTGCTGCACGTGACAGCGTTTCAAGAGCTTTGTAGGCTTCTGGACGCAGAGACAAGTCGTTGCGGCTTATAGCAAACAAATCGTTTTTTTTAAGGGGTATCAAATCTTTTGGAACATAATCAGAACCAACCGAATGCTTTTTATCTATGAGGTAGAAAAGACTTAAATCGTCGTCTCGAAAGTTTTCTTCTTCACGAAGGATATCATTCAAGTCTTGCAAAAACTCTTCAACATCAGATATATGTATCTCTTCTAAAAAGCGAGGAGACATTTTAGACAGGACTCTCGAAAAACGTTCTAATTGAGGATTGTAAGAAAGTGCAGCTGGCTGCGTTGCTTTTGCAGATACGACTTCATTCGAAACCGTTTTATCGGGAACCAAACCTTCAGAAGAGACTTCTGCAGACACAACTAATCCTGTTCCATTGCCTTCAGCATGCACCTTTGCAAATCCACAGCTTAAAAGACAAGCACTAAAACCAACAAGCACGGAAAAAAAACACCACAGTGTCGTTTTTTTACATTGCATCAGAAACCTCTGTTACGGAATGGATAATGTAAAATGTATTCCAAAAACCCGTTCTTGTCAATGAATAGTGGGCTGCATCAGAAGGGTTCATGATAAACAGCTTCGTACCGAATTTTTCACCGTCATTGATGCCTGCAAGGATAATGCCAAGTCCCGATGAATCCATCGAAGATACCGTTGACATGTCCAAAACAACATTTGTATCAATGATATAGCGGTAAATCTTTTCCTGCAGTTCTGAAATTGTATATGAGTTTACATCTCCTACAAGTTCAAGCAGCACATAGTTAGGACCTATTTTTTCAGTCAAAGACAGCTGGTTCACTGTTTCACCTCCTTTTCCTCTGTACTAAGATACTTCAACATGAATATCGTTATGTCATCTTCAAGCTGTGTCGATGTAAACTGACCGAGGGATTCGTATGCAAACTGGGCAATCTTGTCTGCAGGAAATGAAGAGTTGTCCATCATTTCGTTCTGAATACGGGACTTACCGAACTTTTCGCCACGGAGAGACTTTGTTTCAATCAAACCGTCGGTACAAGCAAACACCATGTCACCAGGTGCAAGCTTTACTTTTTTTACTTTGATAAGATTGCTTATGTCATCGGCAAAGCCAAGAATGTATCCGTCACCCTGAATTTCAATGACATTGTTATATGCCCGTGTATACAAGAACAGGACTGGAGCACCACAGTTTATGTAATACATGGTATCTGTCGTTAAATCCATCAGACCGAACAATCCGGAAAAGAATACGCCTTTTGGAAGACTGTCCTTAATAAACGTATTGACCTTCTGAATCAAAAGCTTAAAGTCCGTTGTTTCTGCAAGGAATGTACGAATGATAGACTTCATGATGACCATATTCATGGAAGCTGCAATACCCTTACCGCTCAAAGAACCAATGATATAGATGTATCTGGTATCTGTCAGACGTATAATATCCACAAATTCACCACCGATATTACGTGCAGGAACCATTCTGTATCCAACATCATACTTTTCGTTTTTAATGCGGTCCATATTTTCCTGAATTGACGTAATAATCTGAGCAGACATTTTTATTTCTTTGTTTACCGTTCCGACAACAGATTCATTCAAAATGTTTTTCATATAGTATCCAATAACGAAAAAGTTTGAATACAAGCTGTTGAATACCTTCAAGTCGTAATCATTATAAATGTTTCCGCTTGACTTTTTGCCGAGCGTAATAAGACCGATAAGCCTGTGGCCCTCACTAATCATGATGAAAGCATCACTGTCAGTCAGCTTAAAAATATTAAGCAGATCCTGTCTGACGGGAGCTACAGACGAGTCCTTCATGGCGAAATCCTTGAAAACAACCCGTTTCTTGACGTTCATCAACTTATCAAACAGTTCCGAATGAATTTCAATCGTTTTCTTTTCATCTTCGGGAACGGAACTGTATGCATATTCAAAGTATCCGTCTCCTGAATCAACCACAACTTTAAGAGAAGAAGAGTCTACATATTTATTGAAAATGCCGAATAGCTTCGATGTAATCTCAGAAGAATCCTGCTGAAAATTGATTGCCGAAATTTCTTCAGAGAATGCCTGTGCATAGCGGCTGTCCCGTACAAGCCCCTTTTTGTCAATAAACTGATTCGTAATGAACCACAGTGCAAAGATAACGCAGCATTGAAAAATAAACAGGCTGTAGAAAAGCACTTTGTTATGAGAGTAGATTGGCCATGACAGCATAAAGAACAGAGCAATGACAGCTGACGGAATAAGATAGGTAAATGTGAATTTGATGCCGGCATTTACGGCAAGCTTTTTATCCCATATTTCATTGTTCCTTTCTGCAGCAAGAAATCCCAAAATCTCAGGAATGAATCCGACCATGAAAAGCGAACGGAGCATTGGCTGATACACGGAAGAAGCCTTTATGAAAGTCAACACGATAATTGAAGCAAACACACCCATGGTTGCAATATTAATTTTCTGGCGTGGAATGATGGCATCGGTATGTTCCCCTCGAACAAGAACCATCAGGCTGATAAATATAGGAAGTGCAAAAAGATATAAGTAAACATAAAAGTCAAATATAGTAATCATCAAGGCTCTGCCGACAGAACCTTTGAATATCAGACCTGATGCAATTTGGAAAGTATTGTCATACGTAATGGAAATATTGGATATTCCGCCACCCTTTACAAAAAATATAAGGAACAGTGCTATTACGTTCAATGTCCACTGAATGATGTAATGGACACGCTTCTTTTCTTTATTTGGGAACAGATACAAAAAAATGCAGCAGTTTACACTGAACCATCCCATAATCAGATAGGTAAGCTTACCTATGGACAAAGCCAGCTGCTGAGGTGCATAAAAGCACAGTGCCAATGTAATGGCCATCAGTCCAAACAATGCCGCCAGAAAAAGAGTGCTGTTTACAATCATGGCAGTATTGTTGGTCTGAGACTTCTTTTCAGTATCAATCGTAAAAGAAAATGCAATGAGTGAAATACTTATAATGACATTTAAAACTAGAAAAACCATAACCTACTCCACAATTTTAGCAACCATCATTGTAACATCGTCATGCAATCGCTTATTTCCATTATACGACATTATCAGGTTTACAATATCATCAACAAACTGTTTCGGGTGCTTTTCGGCACTTGTTGTAATAGTCTTATGGAACAACTCCGTGTCGCCAAGCTCAACACCTTCATCGTTCATGACTTCGGAAACACCATCGGATGACATAAAGATTACGTCACCACGGAACAAGCGCTGCTCAGCAACTTCAATATCATCAGGCAAATCAATAATTCCGACAACAGAACAGTTTGACGTCAATGGTCTGATGCGGTATCCATTGGCAGCCTTGGTAATGACAATCGGATCAGACATAGAAGCATTAACATAGCGAATCGTCATCTTTGACGTATCAACGATGCCGAGGAACAAAACTGTATATTTATCCTGCAAGTGCATTCCCTTGATAGCCTTGTCAACAGCACGAATCATGCCAGGCAAATCATCTTTATCTTCAAGAATCTTTACCGTATTCATAACAAGACCCATAACCAAAGCAGCAGCAAGACCTTTACCTGAAACGTCACCAAGCATCAGAAGAGTCTTGGATTTCGTAATGGGAAGAACAGAATAATAGTCTCCAGAAACATTTATCAATGGACGGAAATATGCAGCAAGTTCCAAATGATCAATATTAGGCATGACAGCAGGCAAAAACGAACGCTGCGTATTTGCAAGCTGCTGCCATTCCTGAGAAAGGGCTGCAATTTCTGACAAATCACTTATTGTCGTTGTTCTGTTCAAGAAATTGCAATACTCTTCATACAAATCCCTGTAGATGGCTGCATCAAAGGCCTTTGTATACTTGCAGAACACAAACAGATGCTTGCCTTTATAAACAAGAAAAAAACCGCGTGCAACGCGAGGACTGTTTACAATGCCGAAGTTTTCCCCAAGAAAATAATAGCCGTCATTCCAGCTTGCTGAAAAGTTCAGTTCTATGGTTCCCAAAAGGCTCTTGTCTATCGTCAATCTGTCGGGGCTGTTATACAAAACAAAGTTTTTAAGCCTATCCACGAACAGAATGGAACAGTCGCCTTGCATTTCAAGAACTTCACCTAAAATCTTATAGAATTCATCCAGCGAATAGCAAAATTTCAGTCTATCTATAAAATCGGAAAGCAATTTCGTTTCATTTTTCAGAAGGGCGTCTCTTTTGAATTTAGCATCAACTGACATATTGATTTTATAGAACACTAGCAAAACAGAAATAATTAAAGCTGCTGTAGTTATCCATGTAAAAAAATTAGAATAACGTTTATTTTCATCTACAGCAGGAATAATGCTGACGGAAAGGAATATGATGAGTGCAATGACAGTAATTTCTGTCAAAATAAAAAGCACCCGATGTTTCGATTTATACATATAGCCCCTCTATAAAATGGTATCTAGTTTATACACTTATCGGCATATTCTATAACATTTTATAGAGGGTTTTTAGTCTTGCGGGATTTTCCTCAGTTTGAAAGCTCTGACAATGCAATAGGACTTGGAGAATCAGATGGATTTTCCAGCTTAAGGTATTCCTGCAGCAACTGGGACTGCTGCCGTGAAACATGAGACGGCAACTGTACAATAATTTTTACGTACAAATCACCTTTTCTTGAACCACCATTATACGGAACACCCTCATTCTTAATGCGAAGCATTTTTCCATTCGCCGTAAATGCAGGAATCTTAATGGTAGCCTTGCGGTTGTCAAGTGTTGTAATCGTAATGTCAGCACCAAGAATTGCCTGGGAAAAACTAATTGGTACAGCACAATACAAATCGTTTTCATTGCGTTCAAAATAGCGGTCATTCCGAACATGAATCACAATAATCAAGTCACCCGTTTCTCCACCAGACTCGCTCGCATCACCCTGATGAGGAATCGTGATGCGCCTTCCATCATCCACTCCAGCAGGAATATTTATGCTGATAACCTTGTCCTTTGGCTCAAGACCAGTTCCATGACACGCAGAACAAGGATGATCAATAACAGAACCCTTGCCACCACAAGTCGGACACGTCTGTTGCACAGAGAAAAAGCCTGCACTCCGGCGAACCTGCCCCATTCCCTGACATGTTGGACACGTCTTTCTGGTAGAACCCGATTCTCCACCAGTACCATTACATTTCTGGCACACTTCCTTGTGTCGGAAACGAACTTCCGTCTTGCAACCATACACGGCATCCTTAAAATCTATTTCCAAGTCATACCGCAAGGATGCACCGGCATTGCTCCGTGAACGGGAAGAACGAGAACTGCCACTGAATCCACCGCCAAACAGATTTTCAAAAATGTCTCCAAAACCACCAGCACCATTGCCAAACAAATCGCTAAAGTCATGGAATGCATGGCTATAGCCTTGACCGCCACCGCCTCCCATGCCATCGAGACCGGCAAATCCATACTGATCATATATAGGACGTTTCTGCTCATCGCTCAAAACTTCATAGGCTTCCGTAGCCTCCTTGAATTTTTCCTCGGCTTCTTTATCGCCAGGGTTTCTGTCAGGATGATACTTTACAGCAAGCTTACGGTATGCTTTTTTTATTGTTTCCTTATCCGCACTCTTATCAATGCCTAAGACTTCATAATAATCACGTTTTGTAGCCATGTTCGTTTACTTATCCTAAAAGTTTACCTCCGCATGCACGGAGGTAAAAAGTTTTTTTGCACTTTGAAATTTACAGCAGAGACTTATTTGTCGTCATGAACCTCATACTCAACATCATCGGCACTGCCTTTGTCAAAACTAGAAGCCGAACCCGTTGATCCAGCAGATCCAGAAGCACCTGCATTACCAGCATTTGCACCGGCACCTGCATTAGCTCCCTGCTGAGCAGCCTGAGCTTTGTACATCTCTTCTGCAATCTTGTAAGATGCCTGTTTCAAAGCTTCAGTCTTCTTCTTAATATCTTCTATATTGTCGCCCTTCAAAGCTTCTTTCAAATCATTCAAGGCAGCTTCGATTGAAGACTTATCACCTGCAGAAACCTTATCACCCATATCTTTGAGAGTTTTCTCTGTAGAATAGACAAGGCTATCAGCTTCATTCTTTGCATCAATAGACTCACGCTTCTTCTTGTCTGATTCGGCATTAGCCTCGGCATCCTTTACCATGCGGTTGATTTCATCCTCACTCAAGCCGCTTGAAGACGTAATCTGAATGTGCTGCTCCTTGCCGGTTCCAAGGTCTTTTGCAGAAACATGGACGATACCGTTGGCATCAATGTCAAAGGTAACTTCAATCTGTGGAACACCACGAGGAGCAGGCGGAATGCCAACCAAGTCAAAGCGTCCGAGCGTACGGTTCTGGTCAGCCATTTCGCGCTCACCCTGCAAAACATGGATGCTTACGGCAGTCTGACCGTCTGCAGCAGTTGAGAACACCTGGCTCTTCTTTGTAGGAATCGTTGTGTTGCGGTTGATAAGGCGCGTAAACACACCACCCATTGTTTCGATACCCAAAGAAAGAGGCGTAACATCAAGAAGAAGGACATCCTTGACATCGCCTGCAAGAACGCCGCCTTGAACGGCTGCACCGATTGCAACAGCTTCATCAGGGTTAACGGCACGGCTTCCCTCTTTTCCAAAGATGCTCTTTACAATTTCCTGAACCTTTGGCATACGGCTTGAACCACCGACCAAAAGGATTTCGTCAATCTTGTCTGGAGTGATTTCAGCATCCTGCATTGCCTTGCGGCACGGATCGCGTGTAGCCTCAAACAAGTCATCGGTCATCTTTTCAAATTCCGCACGGGAAAGACTCTTCTGCAAGTGCTTTGGACCTGTTGCATCAGCAGTAATAAACGGAAGGTTTATGTCTGCCGTTGTCTGGTTGGAAAGCGAAATCTTTGCATTCTCGGCAGCTTCGCGCAGACGCTGCATTGCCATAGGATCGCCAGAAAGGTCAATGCCTGTGTCAGCCTTGAACTGGTCAATAAGCCAGTTAACGATGCGGCGATCCCAGTCGTCTCCTCCAAGGTGAGTGTTACCGTTGGTAGACTTAACTTCAAACACCCCGTCACCGAGTTCAAGGATGGAAATATCGAAAGTACCGCCACCAAGGTCATAAACGGCAATAGTCTTTTCTTTCTTTTCGTCTTTGTTAAAGCCAAATGCAAGGGAAGCTGCAGTAGGCTCGTTTATGATGCGCTTTACATCAAGACCTGCAATCTTGCCGGCATCTTTTGTAGCCTGACGCTGGGCATCGTTGAAATATGCAGGAACTGTAATGACGGCTTCCGTTACTGTTTCACCAAGATAGTCTTCAGCTGTCTTCTTCATCTTCTGAAGAATGAAAGCACTGATTTCCTGTGGGGAATATTCCTTTGAAGCACCGTTTTCCTGAACTTCAACACGAACATCTGCACCATGGTCTTTGATTGCATAAGGCAACTTTGTTGCTTCGCCCTGCAAGTCACTGAATTTATGTCCAATAAGACGTTTTACAGAATATACAGTATTCTTTGGATTTGTTACCATCTGGTTTTTTGCAGGAAGACCAACAATCCTGTCTCCCTTTGCCGTAAATCCAACGATTGATGGTGTTGTGCGTCCGCCCTCTGAGTTCTGAATAACTACAGGCTCACCATTTTCCATTACTGCGACACATGAGTTTGTCGTTCCAAGGTCAATACCAATAATCTTTCCCATAATATGCTACTCCTCTAAATTACAATGAATCGTTCAGTCTTTTTTTTCTTCTGCCTGCACCGTTCCGTCAGGCATGGAAACCATTACCTTTGCATGTCGGATAACCATATCCTTCAATTTATATCCCTTTAAATATACAGCTTTTAAAACTGGTTCGGCTACAGGATCATTAGAAGAACCAATGGCCTCGTGAATGTCCGGATCAAATGCATCTCCTACAGCACCGTAGGAAACAAGATTATACTTGTTTTCGAGCATCGACACCAAACCGATGTTTATCATCTTTACGCCGTCTGCAATCGTCTTTGGGTCAGTAGCCGTTGCGGCAGCCTCCACAGTGCGGTCAAAATTATCAAGGCTGTCAAGCAAATCCTTCAAGAGATTCGTATTTGCATAATCAAAGGCATCCTGCTTTTCCTTAAGCATACGCTTGCGATAGTTTTCAAAGTCAGCTGCCCTTCTCAACACCTGATCCTTCAAATCCTCGTTCTGTTTCGTCAGCTCTTCAACCTGAGCCTTAAGGGCAGTCAGCTCATCTTGCACAGACTCTTCTGCCTGACCGTCAACACCTGCACAGCCATCAGCATCCTGTACTGATGCATCCTGATTGTCCCCAGACACAGTACTGTCAGCAGCATCAGTTGTAGCTTCTTCTTTAGAAGCTACATCAGCATCCTGCTGTTCTGCATTCTGGTTCTGTTCTTCTTCCATGCTCATATATATACCTTAAAATGTAATTATAAAAATATTCTTTTATTACACTGAAAGATAATAAAAGATTAGTTAAATAGTCAACAAAAACTTTTAGGAAATGCAACAAGTCACTCCTGCTGCCGGCAGAGCACAAAATAAGCCCCGCACACGCAACAGGGAAGGTTCATGACAGAACGAGTTCATGAACCTGCCAAAGTAAAACACAACTAGTCAGAAGGACAGCTGGTGCGGACTTCTTCATCAACGGCAACAACAGGCGAATATTCCGTTGCAGTGCGCTGGTCAATAGGAACATACGTCCGTTCTGCAGAAACATTCTTGTATGCAGGACGGTAAATGCGTCCGCCTGCAACAATTTCCTCAATGCGGTGGGCACTCCACCCTGCAATACGTGCAATCGCAAACAGAGGAGTATACAATTCACGTGGAATATTGAGCATGGTATACACAAAGCCAGAGTAAAAGTCCACGTTCGTGCAAATCTTCTTGCTGTCGCCATGAAATTCTGCCAAAATCTGTGGCGCAAGCCGTTCAATGATGCGGTACAAATTGAATTCTTCCTCGCACCCCATTTCAACGGCAAGCTCTTCGGCCTTGTCGCGCAACAAAGTTGCACGGGGATCACTAATCGTATAGACTGCATGTCCCTGACCGTAAATCAATCCAGTATGGTCAAAGGCTTCTTTTCTTGCAATCTTGCGCAGATATTCTGCGATTTCGTTTTCATTGCTCCAGTCCTTTACATTGGCTTTGATGTCGTCCATCATCTCAATGACGCGGATGTTTGCACCACCATGACGGCGACCTTTCAAAGAACCTACGGCAGCTGCAATGGCAGAATATGTGTCAGTATCGGCAGAAGAAACAACATGGACGGTCAAGGAAGAGTTGTTTCCGCCACCATGTTCGGCATGAAGAATCAAGGCAAGGTCAAGAATTTCCGCTTCAAGGCGCGTATATGACTTGTCGCTGCGGATAAGGCGCAGGAAATTTTCTGCAGTACTCAAATTCGGAGACGGATTGTGTATGTACATGCTCTTGCCGTCATAATAGCGTCGCTTTGCTTGATATCCATAGGCAGCCAGAGTGGAAAACCTTGAAATCAACTCAATGCACTGGCGCAGGACATTGCCAATGTTCCGGTCTTCTGGATAATCGTCATAGGAATACGATGCAAGGACGCCTCTGGCAATCTTGTTCATTATGTCGCTGGAAGGAGCTTTCATAATCATGTCTTCCGTAAAATTAGGAGGAAGCGTCCTCAAACTGCCAAGATACTGGTTGAAAGCATCAAGCTGCTCCTGGGTAGGAAGTTCACCAAACAGAAGGAGATACACGCACTGCTCGTAGCCAAACTGGTGCTTGCTTTCAACATCGCGAACAATGTCTTCGACACTATATCCGCGGTAAATTAATTTTCCAGGCACAGCTACCTTTTTTCCTGTCGGATCGACTTCGTAGCCGACAACATCACCTATGTGGGTAAGGCCAACCAGAACACCACGCCCGTCTGCATAGCGCAATCCGCGCTTTACATCATATTTCTGATATAAAGAAGGGTCGATAGGGTCATTGTTCTGAACCTTTAGAGACAAATTATTGATAATATCCTTAACATCAACAGCCATATTGCACCTCTTTTGTGGATTGTGAGTAAAATTGAATAATTATACAAAAATAAAGCAATTGTTGCAATTACATACGCGTTTTTTTGGCACCATCAACAGAAGAGATTAACGCTTCAGAACAACTTTGTTAAATGCATTTTACAGTTTCCGTACAGCCGCAGTTTGATTTCCGAAAAAGAAGCAGCCACCATGGTGGCTGCCTGCAGGACGTCTACAATCTCGAAAAAATCACGAAAGTAAGCTTTTCGAGATGACCTTCTACATTCTGTCAAGATAAGGAACAAGAACAAGTTCCATTGCACTCTTTAATACAGTAAGCGTACAAGAAGCAAGTGTAAGACGAGCCTGTGCAAGTTTTTTATCCGACTCTGCAATAGAAACAATCGGGCAGTCCCGGTAAAATGCACTAAAACTCTTGCATACATCATACAGATATGTAGCAATGATGCTCGGATCAAGCTCTTCTGCAGCCTTTGCCACCAATGCAGGGTATCGCTGCAAATCCTTTATCAAAGCCCATTCACTTTCATGAGACAGCAAAGACAGACATTCATCGCTGCCATTTGCAGAAAGCCCCTGTTCCTGAGCCTTTCGCAAGATTGAGGCAATGCGTGCTCCCATGTACTGTAGGTAAGGACCTGTATTACCGTTGAAAGAAAGGCTTTCTTCAGGGTTAAACATCATGTCTTTTACAGGTGCAACCTGCAACAGATAGTAATGCAATGCAGCGAGTGCAACTTTTTCTGCAACATCATCGGCATTTCCCACTTCGCCATCCCGTCCACGTTCTTGAATTGCCTTAAGAGCATCTTCATGCAGGTTCTGGATTAAATCGTCTGCATCTACAACGGTGCCTTCTCTGCTCTTCATTCTTCCACTCGGAAGATTTACCAGTCCATAGCTCAAGTGATACAGCTTTTCGGCCCAGTCAAAGCCCAGCTTACGTAGTATATAGAAGAGAACCTTAAAATGATAAATTTGTTCACTGGCAACAACATAGACCATCTGATTGTACGGCCAGTCTTCGTGACGTTTAATTGCAGTTCCCAAGTCCTGCGTAATGTAAACGGATGTTCCGTCCTTGCGCAAAAGGACTTTTTCCTGATTATTGCCATCCTTGCCTTTTCCTGTCACTTCAGTGACATCAATGCGGACAGATCCATCCTCTGCCTTAAAGAAAATGCCCTTTTCAATTCCTTGTGCAATAACTTCTTTTCCAAGAAGATAGGTATCGCTTTCAAAATAGAGCTTTTCAAAACCTACACCCGTTCGGTCATACGTTTCCTGAACACCGTTCAATGTCCAGTCATTCATTTTCTGCCACAAGGCACGGACATCAGAATCACCACGTTCCCATGCAATGAGCATTTCTTCTGCCTGAGTCTGTGCTTCTGGATGTGCAGTTTCAGGCTTGTCTTTTTCGCCTTTCAGATACTTGTCAAACTCAACATAGCACTGTCCTACAAAATGGTCGCCCTTTATGCCAAGGCTTTCTGGAGTGTCACCCTTTGCTTCATGAAACAGCTTATAGGCAAGCATTGATTTACAGATGTGGATTCCACGGTTGTTGATGATATTCGTGCGGAACACTTCTGCCCCAGCTTTTTTCAGGATGCGGCTCACACTTTCGCCCAAGGCATCATTGCGCATGTGACCAAGATGCAGCGGCTTGTTTGTGTTCGGGCTTGAAAATTCAACCATGACCTTTCGCCCAGCAAAAGGCTTTACTCCGCTTTCATTGCATGAGCCGTAGCTGTTCCCCTGTGCCATGATTGTTTTTAATATGTCTGCAGAAGCATTTGCCTTGTTCAGCTTTACATTGACATACGGACCTACGGCGGCAAAGGTTCCTAAAGCTTCTGCTTCTTTCGTAAGATTTTTCTGGATGCAGTCAGCAACACCAGCAGCAATTGCAGGAGGAGCCATTCGGAAATCCTTTGCAAATGGAAACATAGGAACACCAAGATCTCCCATTTCCGGTTTCGGAGGATTTTCTACACGGACAGATTCAACCGTAATGTTGTTTCCTCCCAATGATTTTTCTGTTTTAAACTGATTGAGTGCGGCTGCAACTACTGCACGAAAGGTTTCTTTCTGATCTGCCATAAATTCTTCCTGATAAATGTAAAAATGATGTAAGTCCTTATACTATCAGAAATATATCAGAATATCAATAAAGGTTGAAAAAGAGCTTTTTCGGCTGTAGCCATTTTTAGGCAGTCAAAAAAGACCTCATTTTATCAGTTTTTCTGATTTTTCCACCGCAAAGCCAGGCATCGCCTTTCCGTCAATCCCATATTTTCCGATTTATATGGAATTACAAACAAACGAAAATGGTTAACGTTCAGGGAACTTGTTCTGCGAACATCGAAAAACTCTCTTTCGGCGATTTTTCGAATGAGCCCAATAAACATTTCGTCTACTGTCTATTGATCGTTTCGTCTACTGTCTATTGATCGTTTCGCCTACTGTCTATTGATCGTTTCGTCTATTGTCTATTGATCGTTTCGTCTATTGACAGTAGACGTTTTCATCTGAAGTTTTTGTGTACGTTCTGTGTCTGAAGCAAGTTATAGCACAGAATTTGCCAATGATGTGGAAGATTTTTTTATCTCTCATATACCTTTCCTTTTTATATGGAATTACAAACAAAAATGGTCAAAAGCGACAGGCTTTTTCCATGCTCGAAAATCTATCCGTGCCATTGAAATAGACACTGTTGAAAAACAATTAAAAGAAAACATAACAAAAGCTTTTGACAAATTTAAATAAAATTCCACATAGACAAACAGAACCAAATAGCCTATCATATCTGCATGAACACTGATGAAGTAATTATAGATGACATTTTCATAATAAACAAAAAGGCAAAGCATACGCTGGCAGAGTGCCTTTCATGCTATTCAAAGGATGTACTTAAAATTTTGGCGGCCACAAAAAAGGCAAGTGACAATTCTGACATCCTAACTCTCAAAAAAACAGAAATTGTAGCTGAACTTGAAAAAAGCATCACTGAAAAATTCCTCTATGCATTCAGATTCTGGGATGTAACCGTCTTTCAAGTATTCTTCCTTCTATACTCTGACGACGACAAATTTAATGAGGCTGTCTGGAAAAACTTTAAGGAAAACTCAGGAGAAGACTTTATCGAAGAAATGCAGCAAGCTGCACTGACAGTCCTCTTTACAAGCGGATTCCTCTTTGCATTCAAAACACCGTCTTCAAAGGAAGTCGAATTTGTCATTCCAAAAGAAATTACTGACATGATTCCAAAGCTGTACGATACTATCAATGTCAAAGGAAGAAAGATGGTACCAGGAGGCTTGAATATGTTTCCGTGGTACGCAAAAACCCTTGCTTCCCTGTACGGAGTATGTACTCCAGAAGTTTTCATGGAAATCTTCAACAGGGATTTTCCAGAGGCAAAGATAAAGGATACTGAAGAATGCATTCGGCTGATGAAGCAATGCGTAAGTTCCATAATGCCTTGCCGTTTTGTCCAAAACAAACTTATTGACATGTCAATTACAGAAGACTTCATGATTGAGGCAGTAGAATTCAGGAGAAATTCTTTCAAGCCGCACATCCCCTCAAAAAAGGAATTAGTACTACACGAAGATCTAGATGACTATGACGAAGAAAACCGTTACATTGAAGAATTTGCTGAAATGCTCTGTACTCTATTCAATGACGATGAATATGGATATACGTTCCTGTTCGACAATCTGAAACTCATTAAGATTGGAACATCCCCAGAGGCATTTATAACACCACTGATTGCTCATTTCAAAAATCAGATTGACAGCAAAACCAAGGAAAAGCTCTTCGATGCGTACGAAAAGATACGAAAAAACTGCCACATGTGGGACAAATGGGGCAATACGGGAGCAAATGCAGAAAAAAACAGTTCAGAAGAAAAGCAAAAAAAAATACTTTACAGTGACAGATGGCTAGACAACATAAAAAAACAGAGGGAAAAGAAAAGCCGCATAAAGCTTACGGAAGACTGCCAGATTCCTTCTGATGCAGAGATTGCAAGCCTCATGAAAACATTTGACGACTACTGGGGTGGAGGCGACAGGGAACCTGTCTGGTACAAAAACGAATACAGCAATTCCTCAATAAGGAAGATGTACAAGAAACTCTATAAAAAATACAGTTTAGAAATGGAGTCTTTTGGAACAAAGCTGAAAGGGTTGCTTTTAGATCAGCTCATAGCGTCAGTCTACCACGAAAATCATGGTGACGGGGAATTCGGAAGACAGAAATGGCGGTATTCAGCTTTTGAACCTGTAAAACGAATAAGAAAAAACGTGTTTCTTTGCCTTCGCACCGATGGCACTCCATTTTTTCTTTACAGTCCAATGATTGACAACCTCTTTGATGAAGGAATTTCAGCCTGCATTTCAATACTTATCGACATGAATGGCTGGTACTGTACATACGGTCCAATTCTGACGTGGCTGGCATTCCGACCTACAGATTTTGAAATTCTTGCAGAAAGACTAATGCCCGGAACTTACAGGGAAAAAGGACTTTCCGCCGTCATTCAGTCAAATCCTTTTCCTTTTTGGCTCGCATACAAAGACAGAGAGATTCTGCCGGCCTATGAAGATGAAACACCCCTTCTTGCATGTGAGGCAAGAGGACGCTTTAAAAACGGAAAGATACCGGCCGTACTAAATGAATGGGAGCATCAGGAATTTGGAAAATATGAAAGGTGGGGAATCTTGGATGTGTCCCAATTCAAGGGTGTAACATTGTATCATGACAAAAACAGTGATACGATTCTGTTGGTATCCTTTTCAGAAGAAAGCTTTGACAGGGCATTTAAAACCCTGGCGGACTTCATTGATGAAAAGACACTGAAGGTTGAAAAATTCTCCAAGCAAATGTCGGATATTCTGGATAGATATCCCGTAAAGGGCATAGCCACATGTAAAGTGGAAGCTTTCTTTGACAGGATGACTCAGTAGTTCTCAGAATGAGTTCTCAGAACAAAGCGTCCAACCTGCCTCGCAAGCGGTACAGCACCCAAACAGAAAAAGTCCATTCCTCACGAATGTCATTGGCTTCAATCAAAGCCTTTGCCTTGGTCTTACAGAAATAATTACATCGAAATTGTGATATTCTATAGACTGCCAGGCCTCATCGCCATCCATTCTCGTGCAAGATACAACGGCACATTCGTAAGCCAGTCCTGTTCCCTGTAATCTGCCATAGAAAAACGGCAGGGTTTTAATGCAGGATTCGTATCATAAATAACTTTCAGGCTTTTTGACCGTAAATTTTCTTCCGCCTTTACTTCAATCGGATATAGTTCGTCTCTTTGAATAATAAAATCAATTTCCAGCGAAGAATTTTCCTTTGAGTAGTAATAGACATTCTTATTCAACGTAATCAATTCCTGAAGAACATACTGCTCGGTAAAACTTCCCTTATATTCTATAAATGCATTATTATTTACAAGAACATCTTTTGAAGAAACCTGTACCATAGCACCCAAAAGACCTAAATCAACAATAAACAGTTTGAAAGCATCAAAATCTTCGTAAAACTTCAAAGGCTTTTCAATTTTTGAAACACGCAAAACTTTATAAACAAGGCCTGCATTCATAAGCCATTGAATTGCGTTTTCAAATTCTTTTGCACGCCCACCTTTTTTGATTGCACTGTAAACAAATTTTTTATTTTCCTTTGAAAGCTGAGAAGGTATCGCATCCCATACAATATTTACTTTTGGAAATATTTCCTTTGGTACATGCTTTGAAAAATCTCTTTTATAATCTGCAAGAATTTGATTTTGAATATTACGAACTTCCTTCAGATTTTGATTTTCGCAATAGTCTTTTACAACTGCCGGCATTCCACCAACATAATAATACTGCCGTAAAAGCTCAATAAAAGTATGCGATAAAGAAGAAAGTTCATTCCATCGGTGCTCTTTCACCTGCTCCATAAGAAGATTTTTTCCAAGAGCATTACAAAACTCTTCAAAAGAAAGAGGATATAAATTTATTTCATCAACTTTTCCAACAGGGAAACCAGTTCCTTCATGCAGAGAAATTCCTAAAAGGCTACCTGCAACTGCTATATGATATTCTGGTGCATTTTCACAAAAATACTTTAATGAAGTAATAGCAAGCGGAACTTCCTGAACTTCATCCAGTACAATCAAAGTTTTTTCTGGCTGTATCTCTATGTTGCAGAGAGAAGAAAAAGTCCTAATAAGCCTTTTTGTATCAAAGTCATGAAAAACCGTCTTCATTTCTGGCGTTTCATCACAGTTTATATAGGCAAAATATTCAAATTCTTTTAAGCCAAACTCTTTTAAAAGCCAAGTTTTTCCAACTTGACGAGCTCCGTTTAAGATAAGAGGCTTTCGATTCTTTTTATCCTTCCACTTTAACAAATCTTGATATACAATTCGCTCCAAAAAACGCTCCTTACAAGCAATATTACATTTTTATGAGGGAAGTTTCAAGGAAATGTAACATTTTTAATAGTGAACTTTTGTTTAATTATCACATTTTTATGAGGGAATCTTTACAAATTAAAGAAAAAGTCCTTTTTGGCTATGGAGATAAGGAAAGTCTTTTGAATGGTAGTCTATGTAAGTTCTGTAGAACCTAAAGAAAATTACAATCTCTTCATTACATTTGAAAATGGCGAGCAAGGCATTTTTGATTGCATGCCTTTGCTAGAAAAACCTGTATACAAGCCATTGAAAAACAAGTCTTTCTTTAATACTGTAAAAATGAAATATGGAGCTACGACATGGAATGATCAGATAGACATATCTCCAGAACATCTTTATGAGAACAGTGTAAAGATAAAATGACAGTTATCTAAACTATTTTTAACGTGCAAAAAAACGAGAATCCGGTTCAAGTTGAACTTCTTTTCCACCTCGTACAATTCCATAAACAGGACGACCACTGTTATCAGTCCAAGTTGGGTCTACCCAGTAAACAATGCCGTCTGTAGTTTGTACCCAGAACCAAGCATGATTTGTTACACCATCATGAGCTAAAATATGATTATGAGAGAACACAAGTACAGGAGTTTTGTTGATTGTCATTGTTGAAGCTTCTCCTGCTTCTGCAACTTTGTATGCAACAATGTCAGAAGAATCTTTGAATATGCCAACCATCCAGAAATTTGCTACATTCGGATATTCCTTTGTATTGTCTTTCAGTTCTTGATATGCAAAATCCGCATAATCAAAACAAATTCCTTCAAATAATGTCGTACCTCTCGATGCACTTCCGTCATTGTTTGCAAGATAACTCTTTATAAAGCTTGTTTTGTAGAAATCTTTTGGATTCGTTGCCTCAAAATCACCAGTGTATGCCATGTCGTATATTCCTTTGCATGCTATTTTCACAGCAAGCCACTGCATGCAATAAGCAAAATTTGCATCATAATAATATTCACCTTTTCCTTTAGGTGTAACAGGCTCAAGATTACTATTTTCCATAGAAGTCTTTAAGATTGCACAGAAAATGGACGGATTAGAAAAAGATGAATTAGCAATAATCACAAGTCTTATTGATTTATTAAAAAGAAGAAAGGCGTAAATATATTTTCACGTATGGCAGGCTTGCATTTTTGCTCTTGAGCATATAAAATTATTGAAAATGTCAGCTAAGAAAAAAACAAAACGAAAATCGCCTAAAATAATTCTTGAAAAGAAAAAGGTATTCATTCTTACAAGTTCAATAATAATACTTTGCATTCTTCTTCTATTTATAAATATACTTTTTGGATCTGAACCACAACCTGCAAAACCTGTTACACCACCAAAACCAGTACAGACAGAAAAGATTGTAAATACAGAAAAAAAAGCCCCTGTTACGCCCAAGCCAAAAACAGAAAGCCCAACAAAGCCTACAGTAAAAACACAAGAACCTGTAGAAAAACAGTCACAGGCAAAACCACAAGTAAACACCTGCCCATATGACATTCCACAAGCAGAAAAAGGCAGCACCCTTGTATTCATAATAGATGATGCAGGACACAGCCTTGAAAACCTAAAGAAATATACGGCTCTGCCGTTTCCCATTACCATCGCAGTCCTGCCACGCGTTGCAGAAACGGAAGCCTGTGCCAGACACATTGTTGCTGCCAAAAAAGAACTCATCCTACATCAGCCCATGCAGGCAGAAAACCTGTCAGTAAACCCTGGTCCTGGCGCAATCACCCAAAACATGAATCTGGGAGAAATCAAGGCTACCGTTAAGGCAAACCTTGCCCAGCTTGGATCGGGTGTCAAGGGGCTGAACAACCACGAAGGTTCCCTCATTACCGAAGATGAAGTCCGCATTGGAGCAGTGCTGGATGCAGCACGGGAATACGGAGTTTATTTCATAGATTCAAGGACAACAGCACAGACGAAGGCAAAGGAAGCAGCCGACATTCGGGGCATGACAATCCGGCACAGGGATATATTCATTGATAATATAATAGATAAAAATGAGATGCTAAAACAGATTTATCACGGTCTTGCCCTTGCAAATAAAAATGGAACGGCTATAATGATTGGACATGTAGACAAATCCGTACATGTCCTGCCGGACTTGCTCATGGACATGTATCCGTATCTTACAGAGAAGGGATATACACTTGAAGTTCCTTCCCGCTTGAAATAGAGGTTTTTGCGTATGAAAGTCTTAGGAATAGAAAGCTCTTGTGACGAAACAGCTGCGGCTATCGTTGAGGACGGCCACACCATTTTAAGCAATGTCGTTGCCACGCAGATTCCCTTTCACCAGATTTACAAAGGCGTTGTTCCAGAAATTGCAAGCCGCAAGCATGCCGAATGGATTTTACCAGTTGTACGACAGGCTTTGAGCGAAGCAAACCTTACACTTGATGACATTGATGCGATTGCCGCAACAAACCGCCCCGGTCTGATGGGAGCTTTGCTTGTAGGACTCACGTTCGGCAAGACCCTTGCATGGTCTGTCGGAAAACCTTTTATTGCAGTAAACCACATGCTTGGCCACATGTATGCAGCCCACTTGGTAAATGACATCCAGTACCCGTACATAGGGCTTTTGGTGAGCGGCGGACACAGCATCATTGCCCGCGTGGACGGCGTTGACCAGCTGGAGGTGCTCGGTACGACAATCGATGACAGCGTGGGCGAAGCCTTTGACAAGGTTGCAAAGTATTATGACTTGGGCTACCCAGGAGGAGTCATTATTGATAATCTTGCAAAAAAAGGCGACCCAAAGGCATTCAGCTTTCCTGTTCCAAAAATGGATAAGGGCGACCACCGTTACGATGTATCGTTCAGCGGATTAAAGACTGCCGTAATTCATCAGGCTGACATGTTCCTTAACGATGGCTACGAAAAGTCTGTGGAAAACATAGCAGCTTCGTTTCAGGAGACGGCATGTAAGACGCTCGTCTCGCGCCTGATGCGGGCCGTGCAGGACACGGGGCTTACCACGGTGGTGGCAGGCGGCGGTGTTGCAGCAAACTCTCGGTTAAGGGCTATGCTTGCAGAGCATAAGGAACTGGAGTGCATTTTTCCTCCATTAAAGCTGTGCGGAGACAACGGGGCAATGATTGCCGGCGTTGCATATCATTTCTTAAAGCGCGGTGAGACTTCGCCCCTCAACACAACGGCATGCGCCCGGATTCCACAGTTCAAGCGAGGGCTTGCAAACTTAGAGTCTTTCGGTAGAAGATAGAAAAAATAGTATAAAAAATGACTCAAGAGAAACACAGAAGAACAAAAAAAAGCGGTGCCGACCTACATTCAGGGGCAGCACCGTATTGTACAGAAAAGCTAGACAGGCTTATGGTTTAGGGCGGAAATAGTAGGAAACACCTCCGACAGCAGCAGCGAGTTTTGTATAATCAATAGATGAAGCAGAAATATCATCCTCTATGACAACATCATCGGATACTCTCACAAGCTGCCATGCTCCTGAGTTCGCAAATGTTATATTCGTAGTTGATGCAAACTGGATAGCTCCAAGGTAAGTTACGCTGGCTGGAATATTAACGCTTGAAACATTGCAATCGGCGAATGCGGCCCAGCCTATTTTAGTAAGGGAATCTGGAAGTGAAAGGGAACCGGTAAGTTTGCTTAGATTAAATGCCCGGCCTCCAATTTCTGTTACGCCATTTGGAATTGAAATGCTTGTAATATTACACCCTACAAAAGCACCTGCTCCGATAGTTTGAACGCCACTCGGGAAAGAAAATCCTGTAAGATAGGCACAACTACCAAAAGAAGATTCTGGAATCTCAGTCATGGAACTTGCCGACAAATCAATGTTTGCATAGATTTCTTTTGTATTCAGTTTTGTTTTTATGGAACTTATCTGAGTCGCCGTTATTGATGAATCTGTAATCGTTATATCGTAAGCTGTTGCAATCGTATTGTTAGGCTTAAATTCTGTGGCAAGGAAGTCTGTTATTGTTCCTGTAAATTTTGTGCACTGCCACTTTGCATAATAAGTTTTAACACCTTTTGTACCTACAGGAATGGAAGTTATCTTCTTTGACGCTGTAAAAGCGGCATCTTCATACCAGCCTTCCAAAGAGTAATCGCATCCGCTAATGCCTGTTGCTGTCGGAGCTGGCAGTGTAGACATTCCAATCTGTGAGTCATACGTATTATAAGACGAGGCAACCGTTACACTTGATATATTTGTTGTCCACGTAATGTCATATATAGTAGAATCAAAAACAGCATACAGATTTTTATCACTGGTTATGCCAGAACTAAAGTCAAACCGTGCAGAAC
>ERZ842401.2365-NODE-2365-length-25304-cov-8.691156_pt1 | contig 25304 bp, 16 predicted proteins | sample MGYA00521270_ERZ842401 | MGnify/ENA primary metagenome ERZ842401 (study PRJEB31892, sample SAMEA3878208) | bioreactor metagenome | biome: Moose rumen | place: Sweden | collected 2011-10 | study: EMG produced TPA metagenomics assembly of the PRJEB12797 data set... | reverse complement strand
TGCAATGAAGCCCTGCGTGAACTCTATGGCGATGACCACGAAGGAATAAAGACGCGCACACTCCGCTCTGACATCAATTATATGCGTACACGCGCGTCCGAGGAAGGTGTCGAGGTGGAAGCCATCGATGATGGAAACGGCTTCTATTACCGCTATTCAGAGCCAGACTTCTCCATCTTCAAGCGTGGCCTTGGCGAAGATGAACTTGCCCAACTCAAGGAAACCATACTGATGCTCCAGCGTTTCAAGGGGATGCCCAACTTCGACTGGATGTCGGAGCTGGTGGTGAAGTTGGAAGATCGTCTTGATTTGCGTGGCGTATCTCATAGCGTAGTAGGCTACGACGATAATGAATCCTACACCGGTCTTGATTGGTCCCAAGAACTCTTCGATGCTATTATTAACAAGGCGGTGCTACGCATCCAATACAGGACGTTTTATGATGTTTCTCACGATTGGATATTCCACCCATATTATATCAAAGAGTATAACAATCGCTGGTTCCTCTTCGGCCTGAACGAGGAGAACCATTCCATTCACAATATAGCTCTGGATCGCATAGAAGAGATTGATCAGGTTAACAGGGAATACATCCCGACAGACATTGACTTTGAACGGTATTTGGATGACGTTGTCGGAGTAAGTGTTTCCGCAAGTGAAAAATTACCGATCCAACTTCAGTTCTCGGAACATAGATTCCCTTATGTATTGACCAAAGCTCTCCATCGGTCTCAACGTGTGGTCGATCTCGACAATCGTATAGTTGAAATCAACGTCATTCCTAACAACGAACTGGAAGCCCTCATCCTGTCGTTTGGGAAAGATGTTGAAGTGCTTTCCCCGTTGGAATACAGAAAGCAGATTCAGGAAGTAATTCGAGAATCTTACGAGCATTATTTGCATGTGTAAATTGATTGCATAGGCTATACATAATTTTGTGCCGCGAAACGAAATAAAGACGAAAGAATCATATGAATCAGATTGGATTTAAGAATTTCAGAAGGTTTAAGGAACTTCAGCCTAAGGATTTAGGTGACATCACTATTTTGGTCGGTGCCAACAATGCTGGTAAGTCCACCCTCGTAAAGGGCCTTCTCCTGATCCTAGACAACATTAAGGCACTAAAGATTGGCGGAGGCGATTCCCTCCAGGAACTTAAACCAGAGTTCCGTTTCGATGCAAATGAGTATCATGACCTCGGTATCGGAACATTTAAACGTGCACTTTGTAACAAAAGGACAAAGGTGGAAATCGGTTTCTGCGTTCGTTTGCAAAGGGACTTGGACCTGATGGATGATTCAGGTAATCGCACGAAACGGAAGGCTGATTTCACCATAACGCTTTATGTCACTGGCAATGAAGACGCAGACGAGACAACCGGAACGATTTCTCGCATTCGAGTCTGGGACAATACCCGTGGGGTAAAGTTCGATTTTAATTATGATGCAGGCGAGACTGTAGTAGAGTTCGCATCCAAAAAGGCAACAACCTCTGAGATGAAAAAGAACTTGGAAGAAAGGGTTGCCATGATTCAGGCAGAATTGGATAGCCTATATCATGAGAGCAAGATGTTGAAGGAAGAGATTTCAGATCGCCAACGCATGCTTCGAGATTATGCGGAGATGGAGGCCTCTGTACATCAGCAGATGGCTAATTTAAGTATGGAAAATGCTCGTTTGGCAGAACGGATGTCCAGAATTCAGTCGAATTCCCCAGACGCTCTCATCGAAATGCAGCAGTTGACTGAGCAAATGGAACAATTGCGACACGAACAACTAGAGCTGCAGGATAGAATGGCCCACGAAGATAGTCGTCATATCAAAGAGGATCTTTCACGTTTGAACTCTCTTAGCAATAGTATGTTAATGAGGATTGCTGAGAGAAATGCAGAGCTCGATAAACTCCGGAAATCCCAGGAAATGCTCACCAAAGAGTCTCCTAGTAGGAATCAGGCTACCAAGATTACCCTGGATATCAACACAGTTCTTGATAACTCTGGCGTAAACTATATTGTTAATCAAATTGAGAGTGTTATTTCTGTTTCAGGGATGACAGAAGTTCTTTCCGATGAAGACAAAGCAAATCCTGTTGTTTATGAAAAGTGGCAGGATAAGGAGGCGGATAAGGCCTTCATCCACGAAAGGTCGGGTATGCTTCGAGATCTTTCCAAAGATTTGTCTTTTGTGATAAATGGAATCTCAGCTGAGTACATCTACGCACATTCCGTTTCTCAGAATATCTTCTACAATACTGATAACAAAAACGATTATTTGGCAAAATCCATTCATCGTTTCTGTCGTTCGAAGATTGTGGAAGGATCTACTGCTCATACTTTTATCAAGACTTGGATGAAAAAGTTTGATATTGGTGATGATTTCAAAATTGAGTCTTTTGGTGGAGAAGCTTATCGTTTTTATATCTCTGACGGAGGGAAATGGATGGATCTTGCTGATAAGGGTATGGGGTCCAACCAGATGATGATTCTTCTTATAAATCTGGCCTCAATTATTCGTAAATATGAGCATACGTATGCTAAACCCTTCATTGTCATCGAGGAGCCGGAGCAGAATCTTCATCCTGATCTTCAGCGCATGCTTACTGAGTTGTTGGCGTATGTAAATAGCAACTTCAGGTTTAAGTTTATCGTCGAGACTCATTCGGAGTATATGATTCGTCGTTCTCAGGTCCTTGTGGCTGAAAGTGGCTACAAGAATGAGAAAGACCTGGAAGAGAATTGTCCTTTCAAGGTGTACTACTTCCCGAAGGAGGGTGACCCCTATGATATGGAGTATTCCATTACCGGAAGATTTGGGAAGCCGTTCGGCAAGAACTTCTATGACGCTTCTGCTCAGGACTCCATCGCCCTGAATAAACTAGAAATGGCATCTCGTAATAAGTAATCGAATGGACTCTAAAGCAACAATATACGCTGAGAGGACAGCTTTAACGGATGTCTTAAGGAAAGCCTTTACAAAAGATGGCCTGGATAATATCGTCGAGATTTTAAAGAGCCATTCCAACATCTGTATAGATTTGACTGATGCCGAGTTGGATGGTATTTTTAATCCTGCTGACTTGGAGAATCTTGATGATTTGTTTACCATTTTTAATGCCTACGACATTTCTGTACCAATAGCACTAAAGGACTTCTTTGAATTAATGAAAGCCCAAGAAGACACCATTATTTCGAAGCCTAATGCATTTTTCTTAAGAGACTGTTCTTCAAAAGATGCACAGATGCTCCGGGATAAATATGGTGTCTGGGTAATAAGTAAAGAAGAGGTAAATAATCGTATGTTTGAGTCACTGTCCTTCAAGGATGAATTTGTGCCCGAAACAAATTATGGTAAAGGTAACAATGGTTGGAAGAATATCATTAGTAGTAATGGCTTGCAATTGCCCCCGAGCAATAGTCTGATTATTTCGGACAATTTCTTGCTTAGTAATGAGCGTAATGGACATATTCTGGGGCTGGCGAACCTGACGCATCTTCTTGATGCTATTCTTCCTCATAAGCTCAGCATACCTTATTATATTCTAGTATTGGGCCAAGGGAAAGACGATAAAGAAGCAATGCTAATTAGGCGTGTGACGGAATGGAAAGATAGCCTTTCTGCCGCACTTAACAGAAGTTATGATATTCACGTTGAATTCGTTTTTTCGAAGAATCTTATTCATCGAAGAATTCTGTATATGAACTACTCTTTCATCGGTACTGAGAAAGGTTTTAAGATATTTGAACCTCTATCCAATAGAGTATACCGAGATGGAGATCAAAGGAATTCTGCATGGGCTTACACTTTTTTCCATGATCCATTTAGGGCTGGGCGGCGTGAGCATCAATTAGCTAATGATGATATAGAAGGTGTTAAAGCTATATATAAGACGGCTCGATCAAATTATGATAATGGCCTCAACATCGTAGGGATACCCAAGTTTGTTGGTGTACCATTGGGAACTACTTTTTCTCCCAATCGCATTTTCGATTAGTTGTGCATTTACATTGCACACCCTGTGCTTACCTTTGCATCGTCAAACAAGAAAAGAGTAAAAACAATATATGGAGAACAACAAGAAACCGGACGTAAGCTTTGTTTGGAAGATAACAGACGACGTTCTTAGAGATACCTTCAAGAAGAACGAGATTGGTGATGTCATCCTGCCTTTCGTGGTGATTCGCCGCATCGACTGTATTCTTAAGCCTTACAACGAAACCGTCAGGAAGAACTACGAGCAGTTCAAGGATAAGATTGCCGACCAGAACCTGGAAAAGGTCCTCTTCAAAGCTGCCGGTGGAAAGAAGTTCTACAACACTTCTAAACACACCCTCGTCACCCTTCTGGATGACGCCCGGAACTGCGAGATCAATTTCAAGAACTATCTCAACGGTTTCAACAAGGAGGTCCGGGATATTCTGACCAACTTCCAGTTCGACAAGGTTATCGCTAAGCTCATCCGCAATGGCCTCCTGTACCAGATGATCCAGGAGATTTGCGTGTTGGACTTCTCGCCTGAGAAGATCGACAACCACGACATGGGTTACATCTTTGAGGAACTCATCCGCATCTCAAACGAGAATAGCAACGAGACCGCTGGTGAGCACTTCACTCCCCGTGATGTGATTCGCCTGATGAGCGCAATCATGTTCACCCCGGATAAGGATGTTCTCAATAAGAACGGTATCATCCGAACAATTTACGATCCCGCTTGTGGTACCGGTGGTATGGTCAACGTTGGCAAAAACTACATCCTGGAGAACATCTGCACGGAGGGCAATACCCCGACAATACGCACATATGGTCAGGAACTCAACGAACAGTCTTATGCTATCGCCAAGTCAGAAGCCCTGATCACCGGTGAGAACGCCGACAATATAAAACTCGGCAACTCTTTTACTCAGGATCAGTTCAAATCGAACCGTTTCCACTACATCATGGCAAATCCTCCTTATGGTGTCACCTGGAAAAAAGATCAGGATTTCATCCTCAACGAATCCCTGAATCCGGACGGCCGCTTCTATGCTGGAACCCCTCGTGTAAGCGATGGTCAGCTGCTTTTTATCCAGCATATGATTTCCAAGATGGAATCCGATGGCGCCCGTCTGGGTGTCGTAACCAATGGTTCGCCACTGTTCTCCGGTGGAGCAGGTAGTGGTGAGAGCAATATCCGCAAATGGATTATCGAAAACGACTGGCTGGAATGCATAGTTGCTCTTCCTAAAGACCTCTTCTACAACACTGGTATCTTTACATACATTTGGTTTATCACCAATAAGAAGAGCGCAGAAAGAAAAGGGAAGGTTCAGCTGATTAACGCCGTGGACTTCTGTGCTCCGGCTTCAAAGAGTCTGGGGAACAAGCGGAATGATATACGCCCTGTAGACATTGATAAGAGTCTCAAGCTCTACCTGGATTTTAAAGAGAACGAGTATTGTAAGATATTCGACAATAGCGATTTCGGTAGCTTCCAACTGACCATTGAACAGCCTCTTCGTGATGCAGATGGTAATCTCGTCTTTAGGCGGCATGAAAAACAGGCAGACTCTAGCAAGAGGATATTCGAATCTGTCACATTAAATTGTGACTATCAGACATACTTCGAGGAAACTGTTCTGCCGCATATTGATAAGGATTCTTGGATTGATGTTTCTAAGACAAGGGTTAATTATGAAATAAACCTGACAAAATCCTTCTTTAAATATACTGTTCCGGAAAGTTCTGCCTCCATTGCTGAAAGATTCAAAGAAACGGAAAGAGAGGTAAGTAAAGCTATTGACAAGCTTTTTGGCTGAATGAAATCAAAATGAGTCGTTATTCATCATATAGATACAGTGGCATTGAATGGCTTGGTGAGATCCCGGCACATTGGGAGATCTCCAAGTTAAAATGGGTGGCAAGTGTGGTCCTTGGCAAGATGCTGGAGGAAAAAATGCCGCAAAATGTCGAGTCTGCTGGCTATACACTAGAATGTTACCTTAAATCCAAAAATATTGGGTGGCTTGAGCTATTCGTAAACGAAAATGATGTCGAACAAATGTGGTTCAGTCAGCGCGAGAAGGATATGTACCTTTTACGTGATGGCGATATAGTAATGAACGAAGGTGGAGATATCGGTAAGGTCGCTCTCTGGGTCGATACTGGCTTTAATTGTTACATACAGAATTCTGTCCACAAGATTTCTGTAATCGATAGCCTTGTGATTCCGGAATATCTTCTATATCTGATCTATGCTGCATCTAAATCAGGATATTACTGGTCTATGGTCAACCAGATCAGCATTGCTCATCTGACTAAAGAGAAACTCGAAAACACTTCCGTCCTCTTGCCTCCACTCGATGAGCAGAGGACCATTGCAGAATACCTATCGGAAAAGGTTGCTGATATTGATGCTATTAAAAAAGGTAAAGAAGATGAGCTTTCTTTTCTCGTGGCATATAGGCAGGCTATTATTTTAGAGGCAATTACTAAAGGCATTCGTCCTGATTGTGAATTGCATGAAACAGGGGTTGAATGGATTGGACAAATACCGGAGGAATGGAATGTGGCTAAAGTAGGTTGGTTGTTCGACATGATTGGAAGCGGCACAACCCCTAATACCGACAATTGTGACTATTATACAGATGACTCGGGAATTCCTTGGCTACAAACTGGAGACTTGAACGATTCATCAGTTGTATCTACTTCAAAGTTTGTTACTCCTAAAGCAGTAAAAGAGTGCCATCTTACTCTTTATCCCCGAGGGTCAGTTGTTGTCGCCATGTATGGCGCTACTATCGGGAAAATAGGGCTTCTCAACATAGATTGCTGTACCAATCAGGCTTGCTGTGTGCTAGGGAAGAGCCAGTTGTTGACAAACCGTTACACCTATTATGCTTTTTTAGCATCTAAACAAAGTTTAATCAACAAGTCCGTTGGCGGTGGCCAGCCGAATATTAGCCAATCGATAGTCAGAGAACATATGTTACCCGTTCCTCCTTTGACTTATCAAAATGAGATTACGGCATATCTCGATGAAAAATGTGTAGTAATTGACACAGCTATAAATGCCATCGATAAGCAAATTAACGACCTATCTGATTATAAGAAGGCTTTGATTTATGAAGTGGTAACGGGTAAGATGAACGTATAATTATAAGAGAATTATGCCAGGAACACCCGACGAATTGTATATGGAAGGCCAGATAGAACAGTATCTGACCCACCGATTTATACAGGAGGCCGATGGTTCACTTACCGACCTGCCGGAATATCACTCTGTCGAGCCCGGGGCCTTCGACAAGAAGCTCTGCGTTATCCCCAATGAGGTGATAGCTTTCCTTCAGGGATCCCAACCGGACACCTACAAGGATCTTGTGGCGGCTACTGGAAGCGAGGCGGCTGCACGTAAATCTATTCTTAGTCGTCTTGACTCTGAGTTGAAGCGCGGTCCCCTCCATCTCTTCCAGGGTAATGCGAAGTTTGAAGCCGGCTATGGAGCACGCTTTAATATGGTGTACTATAAGCCCGCAAGCGGCCTTACGCCTGAGCATGAACTGCTGTACGAAAAAAACCGTCTAGCCGTTGTCCGTCAGCTCCGCTATTCGGAGAAGAACGACAACGAAATTGATATGGTTCTCTTTGTGAACGGCATTCCAGTCGTAACAATGGAACTAAAGAATTCGCTGACTGGGCAGCGCCACATCAATGCCATCCGACAGTATATGTGCGACCGCCCGGTAGAAGGGGAGAAGTTCCTGGAGTTTAAGCGGTGCCTTGTTCACTTTGCTGTCGGCACTGAACAAGTATTCATGACCACCAAGTTGGCTGGCGAGAAGACCCGTTTCTTCCCGTTCAATATGACATATGCTAACGAGAAGACTGAGTCTATAGGTTACAAAACTTCTTACCTGTGGATGGATGTTCTTTCGAGAGATAACCTTTTGGATCTGTTGCAGAACTTCATCAATCTACAGACGGTTGAAGAAAAATACTACAATGAGCGAACAGGAAAGATTGAAACCAAATCAGATGTTCGCCTGATTTTCCCTCGCTACCATCAGCGCCGCGCTGTGCTTAATCTGGTCGGCGATGTGGAAGAAAGGGGCGCTGGCCATCGCTACCTTATCCAGCATTCCGCTGGTTCGGGCAAGAGTAACACTATTACCTGGCTGGCTTTCCGCCTTTCCAATCTCTATAAGGCTGTCGAAGATAAGAAACCCATCTTCGACAGCGTGCTTGTCGTTACCGATCGTCGAGTCCTGGACCGTCAGCTCCAGAACAATCTCCGTCAGTTCCAGATAACTAAAGGTGAGGTCAAGTATATCGACAACAAATGCAATTCCCAAGACTTGAAGAAAGCTATCGAAGAGCGTAAGCGAATTATAGTGACGACGCTACAGAAGTTCCCGGTCATTTCGGATACTATCCAGCTATTCCCGGATCGCAAGTATGCAGTCATCATTGACGAGGCACATAGCTCCCAATCCGGTGAAGCAGCTCGCCAGATGAGAAAGGCACTCTCTCTGGAGGAAGCAGAAGCCTTCGATGCCGAGGACGCTAAGGACGCAGATCCGGAAGACATCCTGAATAATATCATCGAGGCCGAGATTGACCGTAAGGGCTTCAAGCATAATATCTCGTTCTTCGCTTTCACTGCCACGCCAAAGCAGAAAACAATCGAACTCTTCTGTGAACGGGAGAATGGGCAGAAAAAACCTTTCGATGAGTACACAATGGAAGATGCTATCAAGGAAGGTTTCATCCTGGATGTGCTCGAGAACTACATGTCCTTCAAGCGGTATTACGAGCTCGTCCGAGACCCTAAGTTCCCGGATAAAGAGTATGAGAAAAAGAAGGCCGTAAAGTTGCTGTGCAGCTATGTGGACCTGCAGGATGTCGCCATTGAACGCAAATCCCGTATTATGCTGGAGCACTTTGTGACCCAAACCAGCAACCAAATCCAGGGCAAGGCCCGTGCTATGGTCGTGACCCGTTCTCGCCTTCACGCCGTGCGTTACAAGCGGAAGTTCGATGAACTGATGCGTGAGATGCGACTTCCTTACGGTGCCCTGGTTGCATTCTCTGGTTCCGTGTATGACGAGGATACCGGTGAGACTTATACCGAGACATCAATGAACAACCTGGAGGGCAACGTTGATATCCCTGAGGCATTCAAAATGCCGAAGTATCGGATACTTATCGTCGCTGAGAAGTTCCAGACTGGATTTGACGAGCCTCTTCTTCACACGATGTTCGTGGATAAGAAACTGGCCGCGGAGAGCGCCGTGCAGACGCTAAGCCGACTTAATCGAACTTGCGCCGGCAAGGACTCCACTATGGTCTTGGACTTCGTCAATGACCCCGAGGTCATCAAGCAGGGCTTCCAGGATTATTACGGTGGACTCTATATTAACGAGGAAGACGAAACCGACCCTAATAGCCTGTACGACCTTAAAAGCCGCATCCAGGACTTTGATGCATTCGATCAGATCGACGTAGACAACTTCGCCAGTTATTACTATCCCGACAAAGTCAATAAAGAACTCGTTTATGGCGTTCTCTACACCGCTGTAGACAAAGTAAAAGGCCGTCTGAATGAAGAAGACCTGTATAAGTTTAAGAAGACCTGTAAGCAGTATACAAACCTGTACAAGTTCCTTTCCCAGATTATCACGTTCAAGGACATCGAACTGGACAAACTGTATGTGTTCCTGATCGCCCTTGCCAAGCTCCTCCCTTACCAGAAGGATGAAATGCCCAAGGATATTCTGAATGAAACGGAACTCGACAGTTACAAGGTCCAGTATCAGTTTACCAAGAAGCTTAATCTTGACAGCGGTGACACCAGCGTCACCGGTATGCGTCCTGGTCAGGTGACCGGTCCAGATGAACCAGAAATGGACTTCTTGAGCAACATAATCAAGCAGCTCAACGACACCTTCGGCCTTGAGATAACCGAGGATGACCGGGTAGACATTCAGAAGATGAAAGAGCATGTGATGGCCAACGAAGAACTGATGGCGTTCTTCAATAAGGACAATACGCGAGACAACATCCAGGAGAAGTTCTTCGAGGAAGTTGATAACGAACTGATGACCTTCATCAACACAAAGCTTGAGCTCTACAACAAACTCACGGAAGACCGAGCGAATGAAATGTTCAAGCGCCTATGGTTCAACGAGATATACGATAGACTGGTCAGAGGCTTTAGATAGACCGTTTTTTTATCGTAGCGACTAAGTAACTTGAATTACTCGGATTTAAAGAATGGCGGACAATTTAGAATCATTTTCGGTAGACGGAATACAACTGGATCGTGACAACCAGGAGTTCATGATGGCTCTTGAGTATGCCTTGTATACCAACGCATCCTTATATCTGACAGGAAAAGCAGGCTCAGGTAAAACCACATTCCTGAAGTATCTGCGGGAGGTTACGGAAAAGAATATGGTCGTTCTGGCTCCGACTGGAGTGGCGGCTGTTAATGCAGGTGGCCAGACCATCCATTCATTCTTTAAAATTGCCCCGTCACTGTACGTCCCCAATGACAAACGCCTTCGGACCTCTGCACCAACAGGTGATCCGGATCAGTCAACGGTCTATGAAAACTTCCAGTACAATAACGATAAGAGGAAGATTATACGCAGCCTTGAGTTACTGGTAATAGACGAGGTGTCCATGGTTCGCGCAGATTTGCTGGATGTCGTGGATACACTCCTTCGGGTTTATCGAAGGAACAGTCTGCCGTTTGGTGGTGTACAGGTAATTCTGATTGGCGATACGTTCCAGCTTCCTCCGGTTGTGGTTGGAGAAGAGCGTGATTTGCTCTATCGATTCTATGAAAGTGAGTTCTTCTTCAGCGCAAAGGTTATCCAGCGCAATAAGCCTCTATACATAGAACTGAAGAAAATCTATCGTCAGAACGAGAAGGATTTCATCGACCTTCTCAACCGGGTTCGTGTAAACCAGCTAATTCCCGATGATTTCGGAACTTTAAACAGGAAACTCAATCCCAACTTCCGCCCCGGGGAGAATGATCACTACATTATCCTGGCGACGACAAATAATCGTGTCGCTGAGGTTAACGACACCAAATTGGAGGAGTTAACGACACCTCTTAAAACGTATGTTGCCGATATTGAAGGAGATTTTCCCTTGAATACCCGTCCAACGGATACAGACTTGCGTCTCAAAGTGGGTGCGCAAGTGATGTTTGTAAAAAACGATCGCGACAAACGTTTCTACAATGGGAAGATAGGGACTGTTACTGCGACCAACGAAAACGAGGTGAAAGTAGAAGTCGAGGCCGAACATGGAGAACGAAAAGAACTTGTTGTCAACCGTGAGATATGGAAGAACGTCGTCTATAGCTGGGATGAGGCCGAAAAATGTATCAAGGAAGAAGTGATCGGGACCTTTACGCAGTATCCTCTTCGTCTTGCATGGGCCATCACTGTACATAAGAGCCAGGGCCTCACATTTGAGAAAGTGATAGCGGATATTGGAAGTTCCTTCGCCTCCGGTCAGGTGTACGTTGCTCTCAGTCGCTGCACCTCGATGAATGGTCTGGTCTTAACGTCCCAGATATTCCCCTGGTCTGTAAAAACCGACCGAAGAGTCATAGAATTCGCCAAAAACGAAACCCCGGAAACTCTTTTGACCGAGCAGTTATCTGGCAGCAAGGCAGACTTCTACTATGCGGAAGCCAGAAAGGCCTTCCGTGCCCGTAAAGTAGAGGAGATGCTTGATAACTTCTTATCTGCCCTTAAATACAGGAACGACATAACGACCGATACTTTCCATCGCTATGTTTCTGTTTGGGCAACAAAGCTATTCAAATCGGAAAAGGAAAAGGCCGAATTAGAAGAGAGCCTGGCTGAACAAGCCGAGACACTTGAGGGACTGGAAGAATCTGTCAGCTCCCTTAACAGCCAGATAGATTCCCTGAAGCGGAGCGTGAAAAGCAAAGAAACAACGATCGCCCAAAAGGATGCTGAGATTGTCTCGGTAAAAAAGATCTTGATAGAAAAGAATGGCGAGTTGAAAACCGCCAACGAAAAGATCAAGAGGCTGGAGGAGGAGGTTAAAAAGCTTGAGTCCCAGAACAGGGCTCAGAGCAAAGAAATAAAACGCATCTCATCGATTACGTGGTACCAGAAACTATTTGGAAAGAAATAGATCTACTTTATCATATGAGCAAACAATACACCCCCGCACAAAATGCTGTAATTAATATCGGCAGAGGATACAACATGGTGCTTGCCGGTCCTGGCTGTGGCAAAACGGACATTCTGGCTGAGCGAATTGCTCGCGCTTCCGAAAATGACCGCGTTCAACTTAAAGACATCCTTTGTCTTACGTTTACAAACCGTGCAGCAAGGGGGATGTATGATAGAATCCAGAAACGACTTGGGGAAGAAGCCTCCGATTTATTCGTGGGCAATATTCATCGTTACTGTTCCCATTTCCTTTACGATAGTGCTGTGATTCCTGCGGAGACATCAATCATCGATGAAAATGATGCCAATGATGTCAATCAATCCGAGATTACTGATGAGGAGATTCAGGAAATGATTGACTATGAGATTGAAGCTTACTCAAAGATGACGTTGGTTTCCCTCAATTGGAGGATCGTCAATGATCTCTTGGGTGTTGACATTCATCCGTCTGGTAGTACTGGAAAGGTGACTGAAAAAACCGGGAAAAAGATTATTGCTCAGTGCAAGGTGAAAGTCCAGGAATTGGAACACTTGATGTACCAGGTCAACAATAACCATCCTCGGAAAGACTTAATCTACATTAGGTTGCTGGAAACAGACCAAATGAAGTACTACTTCCCGTTCTTCGACGGTTTTAGGGATAAGTGCCGGAGGGCTTCTTATGATAAGAATACCTATTCTTCACTGCCACATGTAGATCAGTTTTTTGCCCTTGCAGCGAAGCTCCGAGACTACAAGGACCTGAACAATCTGTTGGATTTCGATGATCTGCTTCTCCGGACATATACTGCGTACGCAACAGACAACGAGCATCAGTATAAGCGGTTCCCATGGGTTCAGGTCGACGAGATTCAAGACCTTTCCAATTTTCAGATCTCCCTTGTGGATTTGCTGACGGATACATCGAATGATTACGTAGTCCTTTACCTGGGCGACGAGCAGCAGGCAATCTACTCTTTTATGGGTGCTTCGCTGGATACCCTAACGATGCTTAAGAATCGTTGTCAGGGACATATCTATCGGTTGGATAAGAACTTCCGTTCTCCAAAGTATCTTCTCGATCTCTATAATGAATACGCCATTAAGGAATTACATGTCGATAGAGATCTGTTACCCGCGCCCAAGGACAACAAAGCTGCTGGTAGATATGATATTGTTTTACACACATATGACAACGAGGTAACTGAGACTGGGAGAATCTATAATTCTATCCTTCCTTTTTTGCGGAATGATAACAGGAAGGAAGAGAGGACAGCTTTGCTTGTCCCTTGGAATAGAGATGCTGATGAGATTAGCGATCGCTTGAAGCAAGATAATATATCGCACTTCAAGATTTCCGGCACTGATACGTTCCAGACAGTCCATATTAAAACTCTGCTTGCTCATTTTAACGTCGTTTACAACGAGTTCAACATGATCTCGTGGTCAAGGATTCTCAAGCAGACATATGCGGTTGACACATATTCGGATGGGCGTCATCTCGTCGAAGAGATGAGAAAGATAGCGTTGACTCCGGATGACTTAATGCGTGACGATGGAACAACATATCTTGAGCACTTTTGTCAAGTATATGACAACCAGGAGCTTGTCGTTTTTGATACGGAAACAACAGGCGTTGATATTGTCAATGATGATATAGTTCAGATAGCTGCTATAAAAATCCGGAATGGGCGAATTATTCCCGGTTCTCAATTCGTAATGTTCCTTTATACCGAGAAGGAAATTCCTCTGAAATTGGGGACGAAGGATAATCCCATGGTTGAAGCGTACAGAACAGCCAACAAGCTGTCTCGGCGCGAAGGGTTGAATCGATTCTTAGAATATATTGGTAACGATATACTTCTCGGTCACAATGTCAATTTTGACTACAATATCTTGATCAATAACCTTCGTCGAGATTGTGGCATTGAAGAGGGGCGGTTCGTTAGAAAGACTTTAGACTCCCTTAAGCTTGCTCACCTACTTCATCCAAAGTTTCGAAAGTATAAGCTGGAGTCCCTGATTGAGAGACTAAATCTTGTCGGTGTTAATAGTCATATGGCTGATGATGATATTGTCGCTACTTTTGAACTAGTCAAACACTGTCGTGCTTCAGCAAATGAATATCTGCCAAAACAAAAGGCTTTTCTCCAGAAAGCCGAAGTTAAAACGGCTATAGAAGAGTTGGCATTCTCATATAAAGAGTGTTATCAGCATACTAAAAACGAGCTGTACAAGGTGCTCGCCGAGGAGACTCCTGCACTTATTTCAGAACTAATATATGCTGATGATGTGCTCACTCAAAAGTGTGAGATACTAAGAGTCAATCGTTTTGATCTTCTATTGACCTTTTTGAGTGAAGATGTTATCACTGATGAGGAACCCAATTGCTTGTTCTCTCATCTGTCAAATCATCTGATGGATATGAGCACGTACCGGGAAGCCGACATATGTGATAGTTCAAGTATGAGAGAAAAGCTGTTTATTTCAACAGTGCACAAGGCTAAGGGGTTGGAATTTGAGAACGTCGTTGTAATGAGAGCGGTTTCTGGACGTTATCCTCATTTCGCGCATACCGAAGAGAAAGATCAGGAGGAGGATAAGAGGTTGTTCTATGTGGCAATTTCTCGAGCTATGAAGAAACTTATAGTCTCAACTGGTGATTATACTATCACACCTTTCTTGTCCTCGATAATCAATCGTTTCTGTATCCGTTTTGAAATGTATAGATACATGCAAACGGTAGTTTTTGCGGAAATAACCGCTGACTCTCTACGCATTAGACGTGAAAGGACTGGTATGAGAGAGACTTATGATTTCTCTCCCACAAGTAGAATAGTATTTGTGCTTGGCTGTGGAAGTATGCTTGGCTTAAGAAGGATTTTGCTAAACGATTATGCACAACCGGAATGCCTTGAGATGTTAACCTCAAAGCTTAATGGGCAAGGGGTTGTTGTAAAGCGACTCGTTTAGAGCTTCTCGAACTCTATTTCGCAAAACGGACGATCCATATAGATGCCGCATCCAACCACGGTTATCTTATAGTTTGCCCCGCGACGTAGCGAAGGAGAAACCGTGGCCGCAAGAGCCTTTTCAAGAAAACCGATTTGCTTATACTGACCGCCTTGAGATACAAGGACCTTGACAGCATTACTGTCATACGGATTATAGGGATCTCTTTCAAAAATGACCTTGTCAGTGTCGCTCATGTGGCTGATGATGTCTCTCCTGGAGCTACCATCCGGATTAGCGAATGTTACTCCACTTACGTGTGTTCGTGTACCCATAAGAAAAAGTATTTGCTTTCGGTAATGTGCAAATTTACAAATAAAACGCTGGATAATAATGATAAAACGAACAATTGCCTATATTTCCTTGTCAAAACTGATATACGGACGATTAGGATATTAAACTTATCAAAGCCTGTGCAGATTGGCTGCACATACACATCATACCTTTGCATCGTGAACAGATAACAACCCGTTTAACAAACAGAATCGCATATGCACGAACTTATTTGCCCAAACTGTAAAAAGCCATTCACTGTCAACGAAGACGATTACGCTGCCATCCTTAACCAAGTCAAGGGTGCCGAGTTTAATGCTGAGGTAAACCGCCGTATTGCCGAGCTCCACAAACAGCAGGAAGCGGAACAAAAGGCCCGTGAAGCCCAGGCCGGTCAGGAGCACCAGAAGGAGTTGTCCGCCAAAGACAAGGTCATTGGCGAGAAGGATAGCGAAATCCTTCGCCTCAAGGAACAGATTACGGCCATGAGTGACAAGCGCGAGTTGGAACTCAGCGCTGCCGTAACTGAGAAAGAGAAGGAGATTGCGTCACTCCGGGCAACTATCGAACAGAATGCCCAGGCCTTGGAGATTGCAGTCCTTCGTGAGCGCCAGCTGGCAAAGGATAAAGTGCAGGCCAAGGAAACCGAGATTGCCGACCTTAAGTCACAGGCCAAGCTCGCAGCTTCGGAAGCGACAATGCGTGAGCAGAGCATTGTAAACGATTACGAGGGGAAATTGCAGGTTGCCAAGTCCGAGGCATCCGTACGCGAGAAAGGGCTGAAGGACGACTATGAATCCCGCTTACGTATTGCCAACGAGGAAGTTGAGCGGCTCAAGGATTTCAAAGCTCGCCTATCTACCAAGATGGTCGGTGAGACCTTGGAGGCCCATTGTAGCAACGTGTTCAATGGCGAAATGCGCCCCATGTTTCCGAATGCTTATTTCGAGAAGGACAATGACGCTTCCAGCGGTTCGAAGGGCGACTTCATCTTCCGTGACAAAGAAGACGATACCGAGTATATCTCCATCATGTTCGAGATGAAGAACGAGATGGATGAAACGGCCACCAAGCACAAGAACGAGGACTTCTTTAAGAAACTGGATCAGGACCGAAACGAGAAGAAGTGTGAGTATGCCGTACTTGTATCCCTCTTGGAGCCTGAAAGCGAACTGTACAATACCGGTATCGTGGATGTTTCCTACCGCTATCCGAAGATGTTTGTCATCCGTCCGCAGTTCTTCAAGTCGCTGATAATGCTTCTTGTTAATGCGGCCAAGAACACGGTCGGGTACAAGAAGGAACTCGCCCTTGCCCGCAGCCAGAATGTTGATGTGACCAATTTCGAGAACAAGCTTATTGAGTTCCGGAACAAGTTTGGTGACCACTATACCCGCGCCGCAGGTAAATTTGAAGACGCCATTAAGCAGATTGATGATACCATCAAAAAGCTACAGGCCGTAAAAAAGAGCTTTGAGCAATCAGAGAACTATCTCCGCCTGGCCAACCAGGACACCGAAGAACTGACCATCCGAAAGCTCACATACAAGAATCCTACAATGAAGGCCAAGTTCGAGGAGGCACGACGGCAATCGGCAGATAATAAGCCTGAAATTCAATAATATATTGCATCAAGAGTTCCCTGCGGGGACGCCAACCGAGTCACAGATACCACGGTGGTCCAAAGATGCGGATTGTTTAATCAAAATAAATCTGTAAACATGTGTAAATCTCACGACCGATTTGCAAAAGTAGAAGCGGAAGCCCTCCGTCTCAACGATGAGCTCTGGCTCGACACCATCTGTTTCTTCCGGAACGCCCGGGAAATCTACCGTCGTTTCGATGACTGGAAGACCCTTGACCGCTACTACTTCATTCCGCTCAAACTCAGTATGACCTACTGCATCGGTGGACTCTCCATCAGTATGGCCGACGGCCCTATACATCTGGGAACTTTCATCCGCAATACCATTGAGCACCCGGAACTATTCACCTTCAAGTGTCCCCATTGTGGGGAAACGCTATACCCTTATGGGTACAACGGCTCACCTCTATCGGGCCGGGTTGACCTACAGGCCATCTGCGACTGTGGCTGGGGCGGATTTGAGATGGTTTCAGGTTGGCATATTCGAAGCAACACCCTCAAAGAGACACAAAGCCAGGATAAAAGGAGACATAGGCACTTCAAATTCTCATGTCAGAATTCTTCCACGGTAGAGGAACTTCTCGCCTGGCTTCGCTCGAAATAGTGACACATAATGGTGTGCGCATTCACTGCACACGGCCAACTTACCTTTGTGCCGTCAACAGAAAACATCCCTGTTGGCGGTATGCTTTTATGTTCATTCTTGTTTACATCCTCTGCGGCCTCGCATTCATCCCTGAGCTTTTCAACGAGAAGCGCTGACAAACCCTTTATGTTTCACCTATAACCTTTTCTACAATGAGAAAACTCATCATTTCCGCCATCATCGCCATGGCATCCATCACCGCCTTTGCCCAGACCAAGGGCTTCGAGAAATCCGTTGAGGCCACCGGTGGCATCGGTCTCGACAAGTACCAGAACTTCACCTTCGGCGTGAATTTCGTCGGTGGCTACCGCATCAACGACTACTTCTTCATCGGAGCCGGCGCTGGCTACGAATACCTCGACGGCCTCTACTACACCAGCTTTGAGTATCACAGTGGAGCAGGTAACTCCTACCACGGCACCAGCGAGGACGTCCGTAACAACATCAAGGTCTTCGGCCGTCTAAAGGCCAATCTCACCGCAGCCAAGGTCTCACCGTTCTTCGCCGTTGATTTGGGAGCCAACATCGGCCTAAGCTCCAACGAAATCAAGATGGCCAACGGCTTCTACTTCGAGCCTGGCTTCGGATGCGACTTCGCCATCAGCCCCAAGCAATCCATCTACCTGTTGCTGGGCTACAACGGCATCGGCTACGACTACGAGGCCTTCGACACCACCCTCGGCAGCGCAGGCTCCGAAATGCGCCACGTCCTTGCCGGCAAATTTGCCATCCATTTGGGATTCCGTTTCTGATAGGACATCCAATGCCCTTTCCCGGTTCTCACGGCAATGTACCCGGGAAAGGGTTTATAATCTTACTAAAAGTAGCCAGCTCGATACTACTCTCAATGATTTAATATGGGTATATTTGCATCTAAAACACTGACATTGTACGACCTATGACATATAGTGGAATCATATACAGGCGCTATATCATTAACGACAAAGGAAAAGAAGTCTCCTACGTCGGGCAAACTTGTGATCCGGACAAACGTAATTCTGACTTTTTGAACTTACGCATACAATATGGTGGCCTCAAGATTGAGAATGCCCGTAAAAAGTATGGTCCGGAAAAATTTTCCTACGAGGTTTTGGAGACCGTTACGGCTGATTCCGAAACAGAATTATCTCAACGCCTTAATGCACTTGAAATCCAATACATCGAGAAATATAATTCATTCGAAGATGGATATAATCATACGTTGGGCGGTGGTGGAGCTAATGGTTACCGGCATACAGAAGAGTATAAAGCTTGGCAGAGCCGCCTCAGCACAGAACTGAACAATGATCCGGAATTCAAGCAACGCCAAAAGGCCGGAATGAGTGAGTATTTCAGCCATCCTGAAGCGCATGCGAAAACAAGCGCTGGTTTGCACAAACGATATTCAAGTCCCGAGGCACACCGGCAGACAAGTGAGGTGCAAAAGAAAAGCCATGCGGCAGATCCTGACAGAGCAAAACGTCAGGGTCAGAAACTCAGCCAGACCTGTTCTACCCCAGAGGGGCGTAAACGAATGAGTGAGACCAGCAAGGCAGGATGGAAAAAGCCAGAAGTAGTTCAGCGTCAGAGCGAGAGAATGGTTGAACAGTGGTCTCAACCGGGATACAAGGAAGCATACCATACCAAGCACTTGGGAATGAATGGGAAACGCGTTCGTCAAATCACCATGGATGGTCGTGTTATAAAAGAGTATGTGTCAGCTTGTTCTGCAGCAGAAGAACTCGGACTATCTTTTGGGAGCATCTCACGCGTCTGCAGAGGAGAACGCACCCAATATAAAGGGTACAAATGGGAATATGTCGACGAGAACTGATTTCCGCGCCCGGCTTCTTTTCAAAAAAGACATGGGCATACCCATAATTATCGGAAGTGCCCTAATCAAGCGATTATAAGAAAAGCGGTACTTGCTCGGCAGTCAGTTGCCCTCCCCGAAGGGGCCCCTCGGCAACTGCCAGCCCAGCAACCTTTATTGCCACCCTTCGCGGCGAGACTCTGCACGGCAAGGCCGCACAGAGACTCGCTTCGCCCTGCCGCACGATATAAAAGGGAAAGCGGTATGCGGTCAGCAGTCCGGACAAGCCGGCCAGCTCACCGCATCCTATATGCCCCCGACCCCGGAGGGGAGACAAACGCCCGGGCACCTCACTCCGAACAACCGTCCTGCCGGAGAATCCGCGACATTAACATAATCTATCGAGATTGTGGAACAGCCGCCAAGACCGTCCAGCCTCCGCAGGAAAGGCATTGATATTCGATACTTCCGACCCCCGCTGCCACCGTCCTGCCAGGCGTCAGATTCCACAATCTAGATTATGTTAAGTGGCTCCGTCAGGCGCATTTGCGACCGTTTTCCCTTGTGCCCAGGCGCCGGGAACGCCGCGTGAGGGAGCAGCCCGCGTCAGGGGGGCGGGCCCCCCATCCTCCGTCCGCGGGCTGCGGGCCGCAGAAATGTCAGTGATTAAGAAACCGGAGTGCCAGCGGCCCGAATACGTCCTGCCCCGCAACAACTTCCTGCCAGATTTCAACGGCATCACTCCGCTCGTGGGCGGCGTTCCCGGTGCACTTCGTGCGGGTCGGCATTGGCTGTGACTCCTTGCAGTCGGCAAGCCGCCAGCAAAGAGTCAAGAGCCAAGCCTCCAAGGTACGGCTTCGCCGTGGTCAAACCTGCCTGCAATCCCTTCAGGCCTTGTGCGTCTCCGCCTGACGCAAGTGTCAAGCCGCTTTTGAGCAGCCAAGCTGCTCAGCGGCATCGACACTTGCTGGCTCCGCCTCACAAAGCCTTCCGGGCAGGCAGGAGCCGGCCGTTCCGGCCGGGGCCCGGGAGGCCGTCTGCCCACCGCGCTCTCTGCCGGTCTTTGTCGGGGTCTGGGAGCCCGGGGTCTCCCAGCCCTTGCGCCGCCAAAGACCGCCAGAGGCTCCCGCACCAGACCGCCTCCCGGGCCACGCTCCGCTTCGCTTCGCGTCCTATGGCACTGGCAGACTCACAGACGCCGCATAAGGCCGCCGCCTCAGCCCTCGCGTCTGCAAGACTGCCAGCACCATAGGCCCACCCAAAGACGCCCGCTTCAGCGTCCGTGCCACATCGGGCGGCACCTCCCGCCCGAACGACGGAGAAAGGGTATAAATATATACTCAAAGGGGCAGCGGCTGACGCCGCTGGAGTTGCGTATATGCGTGATTTTTAGTATATTTGTGTTGGGTGGAAAGCCCTTTTGAGCTTCCTCCGAGCTATTGCTTTGCCCAAAACTTATAGCGCCCTATGCCCCGCTTCTATCCATCAGTCCTGATTGCTGACGCCTACGGTTCCGTGGGTGAGGTGACCTTCTATCACCGGAACGGGAAATGTTACTACAGGAAGCGGTCCCACTGTGTCAATCCGGGGACGGCGGCGCAAGCATCAGCCCTGGATGTGCATCGCCGGGCGCTGGCGGCATGGAGGGAAGTCCCACACCAGACGCAGCAGGTATGGAATAGCCTGGCGGAGGATGTCGAACCCCATCGGCCGCCGTTTGACCACAAGGCGTTCATCTCCGGCCAGAACCTGTTTGTGAGTGCATACCACGGATTTGCTACACTGGGAAACGAACATGTGCCTTCGCCGGTGCCGTTTGAAAAGTTTCCGCCGTTTGCGGTAAAGCTTGGAGATGCCGTGGTTGCTGACGGGAGACTGATGATTCCGGCTGTAGTGACCCTGGGCGGCCGACAAGATCCGGACCGATACCGGCTGCTGGCAAAGATTCAGTTGGCAGAACCCGGCCGGGGCTGCCATCCCGGCCTGATGCGGAATTTCCTGGCGGACGGCAGCTGTGGCGACGATGCCGTTTCCATCGTAATTCCAGGCTATGCAGACATCTGGGGGCTCCGGCTGGACAGCTACCAAGTACACGTCCGGTTCATCCTACTGGATACTGTCACCGGGTACAGGAGTCAGTATCAGCAAGGGACTTGCTTAGTAAAAGCCTATGCCTCGGCCATCTTTTCTATCTCCAAGAAATAGAAGAATGCCTCCAAACTGATCTTCTTGGTACGGTTCAGTTTGTTGAGGTTCTGATTCTGGATCAAGGCGCTGGTGAGTTCCCCATCCATCTCAGGCTTATAATGCTTTACCACATTATTGCCTGTCTGAAGCAGGCGGACCAGATAGGCCACTTTGGCGGCGTCCCGGATGGCGATATCAACGTTGTAGTTTTCCGGGATGATGAAGTTATTGACACGGCGGGCTCCATCAGAGTAATAGGCGTATTCCGTCCGTGATAACGCACCACGCAGGCAGATATTCATGGCGCAATTGTAGGTGTCTTCAAGGACATCCTCCTGTCCCAGGTGGTCCAGTTTACGGTATCCAAGCTCGATAGGAACAATCTCGCTGTATGTTTTGCGCACCGCCGAGAGGTCGTCTATCCTGTCGAGTATGGAACTTACATCGTAGAGTTGCTTCATTACCTCCATGAAGAATTCGTCCTCGCCCTTGAAGAAGGGAATGCCCGTGGTATGCGGGGCAAATGCCGTAAGTTTGTCACCCAGCATATCACACAGACTGGGGCTCTGCACCATAACCGGTTCTCCGGTTTGCTTAAGCAGAGGACTGGCTATGGAAAGCGGGACCACCTGATTGTAGTGGATGTCTTCATACAGCACGTCCAGCAGAATCTTGTCCACGGGACTCCCGGAAGGGTATGTGACGGCGTATCGATACTCCGCATGGGACTTGGGAACACCTGTGCGGGACTGGCGCTCTATCTCATGCACATCAGTAAAACCGTATTCGTTTCCGTATTTGCCCAGGTAATCCCTGATATCCAAGCCAGGTTTGCAGACGATATCCACGTCAATGGAGAGCCGGCGGGATGTGTCCAGATGAAGCATCAGCGCCGTGCCTCCTTTGAATACAAACGGACAGCCGGAACGGACAAGGGATTCCAGGAGAGAAAGGGCACGGATAGCCTTCTCTACAAGGGCGGTATCTACAATGTTGGGGATATGTTTGCTTGCCTCCTGAATCCACTCCAGGCTCCGGCTCTGAGGGTCAATCATAATTCTGTGCGTTTATACGGTCAAGAAGATGCTGAATCTTTTCTTCGCAGTAACGGCGCCTGGCATAGCGGAGCAGCCGGCTGTTGGAAACATTAAAATTGGAAAAGATCTCCCGGTAGATGCGGATCAGTTCGCTTCCCCTGGCGAAATCAAACTCGGGATTCAGCACAATATCCACCAGCATCTTCTCGGCGGTGGGCACAGGAATGCCCTCATAAGAATCCAACGGGGCTTCCGTGGTAAGCGTGTGCAGGACCAGACAGTCTCTTGTATTGCCGAACTTGATAAACTCTTCCTCGGAAGGATTGGGCAGAACCATCATGTTGGAGTATTTCTCTCGGATGGCATCCGGGAAGGACTGCTCCAGCAAGCGCTCCACGTCCACAATGACCATCTTAATATTGGGGACGTGAAGCATGAAAGGGACTACGCTCCCGGCATCCCATATGCAGAAATCGGCCAGGGGGTAGCGCTTCTTAAGGTACTGGGCAAGATCTTTGGTCTCAGGCTTAAGTGTCAACTGCAACCGGGGTTTGGTGCCCTCACTCAAGAGGTATTCTCCCCATCCGGTCTTGGTGAGGTGCCCGGAAGCGACCAGGCGCTCCAACTGTGTCTGGAGACCGGCCCCGACCGGAATACCGGCGCTCTCCAGCCATTCAGCGAGGTCTTTTCTCCTGAACGGCTTTCCTTGAAGAGCGGCATATTGGACGATGTAATCTGTCGTTGTCATCCTTTTCGGTTTAGCACTACAAAAGTAACACATTTACGGCAATAAACAAATATTTCCTGCCATATTTGTATTAGTTTCTCATTTACTCATCTCATCCTCGAAGAGCTTCATAGCGTCGGCCTTGGTCTTCTCGGCAATCTCGATATAGGGCTTCATGGCCTGGTAGTCGGAGTGGCCGGTCCACTTCATAACCACCTGGGGCGGGATGCCGCTGGAGAGGGCGAAGCAGATGAAGGTGCGGCGGCCGGCGTGGGTGCTGATGAGGTCGCTCTTGGGGTAGGTTTCCTCCACCCGCTCACCGCCACGGTAGCAGATCTTGGTGATGGGCGAATTGAATCCGGCCAGTTCGCAGAGATGCTTGAGGTACCGGTTCATCAGCTGGTTGGGCAGCACCGGCAGCGCCAGGCCTTCCGGACATTTGGGATTGTCGTACTTGGAGAGAATCTCCTTGGCGAACTTGTTCAGGTTGATGGGAAGGCGGTCGTAGGTCTTCATCGTGGTGATGTACATCGTGTCGCCGTCGATGTCCTTCCGCTTCAGGTTGGCCATGTCGGAATACCGCAAGGAGGTAAAGGCACAGAAGCAGAAACAATCCCTGGCTTTGGCCAGGCCTCCGGCGTCCTCCACCGTTTTCTCATACTCCAGACCGTACATATCCTTCAGCTTGACCACGGTCCCGTTTCCGGGAATCTGGAAGTGATACAGGTGCATCAGCTCCTCCTTGGTGAGGAAGATGACCGGCTTCTCCAGCACCTTCAACTTGGGCCGGTAGCGCTTGATGGTGTCTTCCTTGGTGTAATTCTTCCGCAGCGCCCAGTACAGGAACCAGCGGAGGTTGTTGAAATGCTTCTGGACGCTCTTCTCCTCCAGCCCCTTGCCGCGAAGATAGATGACCCACTTGTTGATGCCGGACTCGGTGAAGAACTCAAAGGTGACCTTGGGATTGAAGTCCTGCATATGGTGCGTGAAGGTCTTCCAGACCTGGAGCGTCGCATAGGCCCAGCCGTTGGCCGCGCTCTCCTCCTTGATAAACTCTTCCAGCCGGGTGAAGAAGCCCACCCGCTTTACCTTCGCGGGGACCTCCTTCTCCGGAGTCTTCTTGTTCATCGCCTTCTTCAGCTCCTTCCGAATCTCATCGGAAGTGGGTTTATCCTCAAGCTGCAGGTCCCACTGGGAGAAGTGCGAGCGGATCTTGTCCAGGATGACGTTGATGTCCTTTACCGTCTGACCCTTGACATTCTTGTAATTCTCGGCATACTTCCTCCGGCCGTTCTCTTTCTTGGCCTCGATCGCCGTTTCATCGGACCAGTTCTCGTCATTGATGGAAAGACCGGTCGTGGTGATCAGCTTCACGCCCTTTATGGAAAAGGAGGCCCGGATGGCGCTCTCGCCGGTGCGCTTGCTGGGTCTGGACTCCAGATAAAACTTTACTGCCATAACTCTCGAACACTTAAAACTTACGCAGAAAGTTACGCAGAAAATTTCATATATGCAAGTAAACTTCGCTCTACGCTAATACACCTATCTACCTTATTATCAGTACTTTAGTAAATCCCCCTCTCCCGGCCTAAACCCTAAATATGGAATCCTATGCTCCACGAAAATCGGCCTTCTACACATGTAGAAGGCCGATTAGTTTTAAAAAGTGCCTACAAAGTGACTTGATTTTGCAGGTTCAAACAAAATCACGGTTTATCCCGTAAGCGTCTCCGGGATGCCGTGTGGCGGCGTTAGTGGGGTTACCGGTCCACTAGCATGGCAGGGTGTGTTCAATTTGGGCTTATTTTGA
>ERZ842401.2363-NODE-2363-length-25310-cov-21.498515_pt1 | contig 25310 bp, 17 predicted proteins | sample MGYA00521270_ERZ842401 | MGnify/ENA primary metagenome ERZ842401 (study PRJEB31892, sample SAMEA3878208) | bioreactor metagenome | biome: Moose rumen | place: Sweden | collected 2011-10 | study: EMG produced TPA metagenomics assembly of the PRJEB12797 data set... | reverse complement strand
CAATCAAGTGCACCGCCCGCTGCAGTTTCTGAACTCGGCACCTTTGCACCCCGAACTCGGCATCTTTGTACCCTAAACTCGGCACCTTTGTACCTACAACTCGGCCTCTTCGTCTTCCAAACTCGGCCTCTTCGTCTTCTAAAGTCGGGGTCTTCGTCCTCTGAGGTCGGCTTCTTTGTGCTCAGGACCCAGCCACTTTCTTCTTAAAGGGCGTTTACATGCGTCCGTACCTCTTGACTATTTGTCTGAAAACGCTTGACTATTTGTCTTTCCCTTGCATATGCGCATGGAATGAGGTACTTTTGCACCTTGATGGAAATACCTAAAACCTCATCGCGGATACTCCGGTATATCTACCGCCACAAGCGACTGGCTGAGACGTACGACTGGCTGAGCGAGCATTGGCTCATGCTGGTTATCTTTGTGCTTTTCGTCGCAGTAGTGCTGTGCATGATTAATCTGGCCGTGATGGTCTTCGTGCAAGGCTACGGACTTTGACAAATCAAATTAATTAAAACATATTTTAAAGTATGAAGAAAACATTCCTCTTTTTGATGATGATGGCATCAGTCATCGGAGTAAATGCCCAGAGCAGCTCTTCAGAATCGGAGAAGGGCGACTTGGACACACTTGTGATTTCAAAGGTAGTACGCTGGTGTGAAGATGCCGGTTCCGGCAACTTGGAGCAGTCGTACAAGAGTATTGAGAACCCTTACGGCAAAGACGCGAGTAGCGGTGCGTCGGATCCTCTTTCCTCTCTTATTGGCAGCGGAGGTGACCAGGTGGTAAGTGACACGCTGGTGATGAACCGCACTGATAACAACAACGTGCAGTCTATCGCTTCTGACACGGTGTACTTCCGTGGCGCGGTCGATCCGTTCAGCAGACAGTTCCGTGACTCTGTCTTTGTGACTCGTTTCACCCACATGTTGCACACGGGTGAGCCTTCGAGTGACCAGAACTACCTGACGCTCAACCTGCAGATGTCAGGAACGCTGAAGATTTATGCCAGTTCGCTGAATGCTTCGGCTACTGACCGTACCATCAAGGTTACCCAGAACGGCCGCGTCATACTTGAAAGCGTCGTAGCTGACAATCAGGTCTCTACCGACCAGGTGGATTTGGGCTTCTTCAAAGGTTCAGGTACATCAGACTTCCTGGGCGGTGACGAAGGTTATTACAACTTCAACCTGACCACTCCGCAGACCGATGGTGACAAGACCGAGGTCAATGTCTATCCTGTGCTGAGCGTACGTGTGGCCGCGGGTGACGTTCAAATAGAATTCCCTGTAGGAACGGTAAAGATATATGGTATTGAGATTGTGAAGATAGTAGGCGAAGAGGATGTGCAGCCCGCCCTGCTCGTCTATCCCGGCAGGGACGGTATTCTGCGTAACGGTGTGGAGACTGACTTCCTGTCAACAGGCTATAGCGATGCCCCCGTGCCCTCCATCGGTTTCGGTGCCGCCTATACAGAAACTGACAACAACATCGAACTCTTTGTCCCCGGTAAGTTCAAGAAGGGTGACGTGTTCCGCAACGGCAAGAAAGTGGTTGTAAAGTAAAATGCTCTTTCCTTGTTGACTAATCGGTGTAGCGTGCTGCGTTGCACCGATTATTTTCGTTTAAAGCGACCGTGTTCGCGCTATAGAGTAAATGAGCGGCAGACTTTCAAAATATGCAAAAATTATCTCAAAATTTGCAAAAAAGGGGTTTGTTGGGCACTTCTGGGCCAAGTTTTTTGGATAATTGTTTATTATTTCTTAAATTTGCGCCTAAATAGTTTTATTCGAAAGCTCGTTCAAATGGAAGAAAAAACGTGAAACTATAATAAGTAATATGAAAAAGAAATCAGTTTTGATGTGGGCAGTTATGGTTGGCACGGCCGTCAGCGGATTGACGTCGTGCGGAATTGATGAGCCCAAAATGACAAATTCATCGTTTGAAACGATGACAGTGAAAAAGTCGGACATTGAGGTCCCTTACAAGTTCAGTGCCAGAATGAAAGGCCAGAACGACGTGACCATTACGCCGCAGGTAAGCGGTCAGCTGATGAGGATTGCCGTCAGCGAGGGTCAGTTAGTGAAGAAGGGACAGGTGCTCTTTGCCATTGACTCTCGTAATGCCCAGTTGGAGTTAGAGGCTGCCCAGGCCAATCTGCAGGCGGCTTTGGCCCAGGAGAACTCGGCCAAGCTGGAGTACGAGTCTAACAAGAACCTGTTTGACAAGAAAATTGTGAGCAGCTACATGCTCAACAATAGTCAGAACTCTTATAAGCAGGCACAGGCTGCCGTGGCTCAGGCCCGCGCTGCCGTCAACCGTGCCAAGGTGAACTTGGGCTTCTGCACCATCACGGCTCCCGTATCGGGCGTGATAGGTGAGATTCCCGTACGCGTGGGCGACCAGGTGTCGCCCATGACCGAGCTGACCATGGTGAGCGGTAACACGTCGATGTTTGCTGAGTTCTCCGTGACGGAGGCCATCGTCGAGGCGATGGTGCAGTCGGGCATGAAGGCAGACGACGTCAACAAGTACATTGCCAACCTGCCCGATGCAACGTTCATCATGAAGAACGGCACGGAGTACCCGCACAAGGGCCGCGTGGTCAGTCTGACGGGTGTGGTCAACGACGCTACGGGTTCGCTGACAGCCAAGGTGTCGTTCCCCAACCCCGAGGGTCATCTCTACTCTGGCATTCAGGGCACCATCGTGATGCCTTTTGCTGAGAAGAATGTCATCATCATTCCCCAGTACTCCGTGGTACGCCTGCAGGACAAGTCGGTGGTGTATAAGGTGAAGGCCGACAGCACGGCAACGGCCATCGACGTAACGACCGAGGACACTGGCAACGGTAAGGAATTCATCGTGACCAGCGGACTGAGCGAGGGTGACGTGATTGTGGCTAACGGTGCGAATAACGTGACGGAGGGACAGAAGGTGCTGTTCCCTGCGGAGGAAGTGAAAAGTGAAGAGTGAAGAGTGAATAATTTGCTTCCGCATTATGAAGAATAATATATTTATTAATAAGTACGTGATGGCGTGTGCCATCTCGGTTGTGATTGCACTGGTGGGCTATCTCTCAATGAATTCGCTGCCAGTAGAGCAATATCCGGATATTGCACCGCCTACGGTGATGATTACCACCAGCTATTCTGGTGCTGACGAGAACACGGTGATGAAGTCGGTCATACAGCCTTTGGAAGAGGCCATTAACGGTGTGCCCGACATGACCTATATCACCTCTAAGGCATCCTCTAACGGTGATGCTGAGATTACTGTCTATTTCAAGCAGGGTACCGACCCCGACATGGCAACGGTCAACGTGCAGAACCGCGTGACCCGTGCACAGGCCTTGCTGCCAGCCGACGTCAACAAGATTGGCGTGACGGTACAGAAGCGTCAGAACAACATTCTGCAGATTTTCGCTGTCAGGAGTTCCGATGGCAAGTATGACGAGGACTTCGTGTCGAACTATGTCGATATCAACGTCAAGCCGCGTCTGATGCGTATCACCGGCGTGGGTAACGTGCAGAGCATGGGTAACACCTACGCCCTGCGTATCTGGCTGAAGCCCGACGTCATGGCCCAGTACGGCCTGACCCCCAACGACATCTTTGGTGCCATCGGCGGACAGAGTTTCGTGTCGGCTGTGGGTTCCTTAGGCGAGCAGTCGGGTAACTCCTACCAGTACTCCATGCAGTACAAGGGTACGCTGAAGAGTGTCGAGGAGTTCGAAGACATCGTGCTGCGCACCAGTGGTGGCGGCATGCTCCACTTGAGCGATGTTGCCGAGGTGAAGATTGGTGCCATGAGTTACAACTTCACGTCGAATATCATGGACCGTCCCGGTGCGCTCTTCATGGTGTTTGCGGCTCCGGGCGCCAACGCTACCGAGGTGAATGCCCGTATCAACAAGACGTTTGAGGAGTTGAAGGCCAACATGCCTGCCGGACTGGAGTTCGTGACCATGATGACCAGTGACGACTTCCTCTTCGCCGCCATTCACAATGTGGTGGAGACGCTTGTTATTGCCATCATCCTCGTGGTACTCGTGGTGTTCTTCTTCCTGCAGAACTTCAAGGCTACCATTATTCCTTCTATCTCGATTATCGTTTCGCTGTTGGGTACGTTTGCCGTCGTCTCGCTGGCTGGCTTCTCGCTCAACATCCTGACGCTGTTCGCGCTGGTGCTGGCCATCGGTACGGTGGTCGATGATGCCATCGTGGTGGTCGAGGCTGTCATGGCGAAGATGGAGGGTGGCATCAGCGATGCCCGCGAAGCTACCCGTCAGGCCATGAATGAGGTGTCGGTAGCCGTTGTGTCGTGTACGTTGGTCTTTATGGCTGTGTTCATTCCTGTGACGTTCATGCCCGGCACTTCCGGTACGTTCTTCACCCAGTTTGGTATCACCATTGCCTCGTCCGTCGGTCTGTCGTGCGTGTCGGCCTTGACCCTGTGTCCTGCCCTCTGCGCCATCATGATGCGCGTCAGCGAAGGCAAGAAGGAAGGCAAGAGCCTGACCTACTACACCAAGAAGGCCTATACCGTCAGTTATAATGCTATATATAATAAGTATAGTAAGAGCGTGCAGAAGTTCATCAAGCGCCCCGTCCTGGCATGGAGCCTGCTGGCGTTGGCAGCCGTGCTGCTGGTGTTCTTCATGAGGAGCCTGCCTTCAGGTCTCGTGCCTCAGGAGGACCAAGGTGTGTTCCTGGTTGAGATACAAGCTCCCGAGGGTTCTACACTGAAGCAGACCCGCGAGATGGCAAAGTTGGTGGAAGCTAAGGTAAAGAAGATTCCCGAACTGGAGAGTTTTGCTTTAGTCTGTGGCTACGGTATGATTTCGGGTGCCGGTTCTAACTACGGCACGATGGTGGTGCGCCTGAAGAACTGGGACGACCGTCCGGGCATGAACCATCTGCTTCAACTCGTCATGTACCGTTTCTACTTTGACTGCCAGGACATCAAGAATCTGGTGGTGATTCCTTTCGAGATGCCGCAGATTCCCGGTTACGGAACAAGTAATGACATCATGCTGGCCGTAGAAGACCCCACCGACGGCAATCTGTCGGAGTTTGCCAAGCAGACCGAGCACTTCTTGACTAAGCTGCAAGAACGTCCCGAGATTGCCACGGCCATGTCCACCTATTCAGAGCGCTTCCCGAAATATCAGGTGGAAGTTGATCCTGCACAGTGCGACCGTGCTGGTGTTTCACCGGCTGACGTGCTCAACACGCTGGGTTCTTTCTGCGGTGGTGCCTATATCGGCAACTTCAACCAGTTTGGTAAGGTTTATCGTATCATGGCTGCTGCCTCGCCCGAATACCGCCTCGACCCGCAGTCGCTGCAAAACATCTTCGTGCAGGTGAATGGTGGCAAGATGGCTCCTATCTCTGAGTTCGTCTCGCTGAAGGAGATTGTCGGTCCGGCCAATATTGAACACTTCAACCTGTTCCAGAGCATCACCTGTATTGTGAAACCTGGTAGCGGCTATACTGAGGGCGATGCCCATAAGGTCATTGCTGAGGTGTTCAAGGAGGAGATGCCCAACACGGCCACTTACGAATATAGTGGTATGTCACGTGAGGTGGAAGAGGCTGCCGGCTCCAATGCCACAGCGCTCATCTACGTCATCTGCGCCATCCTGATTTACCTCATCCTGGCCTCGCTGTATAATTCGTGGTTCACACCGTGGGCTGTGCTGTTCAGCGTGCCGTTCGGACTGATGGGCGCCTTTGTGTTTGCCTACCTTGGCTACACGCAGGGCTTCCCTGGCATGGATAACAACATCTACCTGCAGACGGGTGTCATCATGCTGATTGGTCTGTTGGCCAAGACGGCCATCCTGATTACCGAGTTCGCCACCGAGCGCCGTGCCCAGGGCATGAGTATCGTGGATGCCGCCTTCGAGGCTTGTAAGGAGCGTCTGCGTCCTATCCTGATGACCGTCGCCACGATGATCATCGGTATGGTGCCCCTCGTCATCGAGGGTGGCGCAGGTGCCAACGGTAACCGTGCACTCGCCCTTGGTGTCATCGGCGGTATGAGCATCGGCACCGTCGCCCTGCTCTTCGTCGTACCGGCATTCTTTATTGTATTCCAGAAACTGCATGAGCGGTTCCAGGGAGCACCGAAAGTGAAGAGTGAAGAAGTGAAGAGTGAAGAATGAACAATGAATTATGAGCTATGAACTATAAGAATATTATCACCGTTGCAGCCGTGAGCCTGATGCTCACGGGCTGCGGACTTTATGACAAGTACGAGCAGAAGGTGGAAACGCCCGCCAACGTCTTTGGCACCGATGCCGCTGTGCTTGGTGCTTCCAATGCCGATGGCACGGGAAGTATTGCCCAGATGTCGTGGCGTGAGTTCTTTACCGACCCGCTGCTGCAGCAACTCATTGAGCAGGTGTTGGCCAACAATACCGACCTGAACTCCGCACGTTTAACCGTAGAGAAGAGTCAGGCCTCGCTGAAAGCTGCCAAGATGGCCTACCTGCCGGCACTCAGCTTTGCGCCCCAGGGTACATTGGCTAAGTTTGACAAGAATCCATGGTCGAAGACTTACAACCTGCCGTTGCAGCTGTCCATGGACATTGACGTGTTCGGTTCCATTACTAACAAGAAGCGTGCGGCAAATGCCGTACTCCTGCAGGCTCAGATGCAGCAGGAGGCCATACGTGCCAACCTCGTCTCAGTCACTGCCCAGCAGTACTTCTTGTTGCAGGTGCTCGACCGCCAACTGGAAATTCTCACCATGACCGACAGCATTTGGAACAAGTCACTCGAGACGGAACAGTCACTGTGGGAAAACGGTAAGGCGTTTAGCACTGCTGTCAACCAGATGGAGGCTTCTTATCTCAATGTGAAGACGCAGATTGTGGATACCCGCCGTAACATCCGCTCTGTAGAGAATGCCATCTGTGAGTTGATGGCTGCCACCCCACAGCACATCAACCGGCAGAAGTGGGGCAGCTCAATTCTGCATCATGCAGATGCACAGGGTGATGCCGAACAACACATGTTTGACACCAAGTACCTGAAACTTGGCGTGCCTGCCATGATGCTGGAGAACCGTCCTGACATCCGCATGGCCAACCACGCTATGGAGGAGGCTTTCTACAACACGCAGGCTGCCCGCTCAGCCTTCTTCCCCAGCATTAACCTCAGCGGTTCTGCCGGATGGACTAATTCTGCCGGTGGCATCGTCATTGATCCGGGCAAGCTGTTGTTCAGTGCCATTGGCTCGCTCACACAGCCCATCTTTGCCCGTGGCAAGCTGAAGGCTAACCTGAAAATCAACCAGCTGACTGAGGAAGACCTGCAAAAGAAGTACGTGCAGACGGTCATCAATGCCGGCAACCAGGTGAACGAGGCCATGGCCGACTGTCAGGCTGCCCGCGAGAAGCACCAGTACCTAACCCGCCAGGTGGAGGTGCTGCGTCAGGCCTATACCGGCACGCATGAACTGATGGACAACGGCAAGGCCAGCTACCTCGAAGTGCTGACGGCCCAAGAGTCGCTGCTTGACGCACAGCTCGGGCAGGCCATGAACATGTATGATGCTGCCGAGGCGGTCATTGCTTTGTATATCGCCCTGGGCGGAGGTTCAAAGTAAAAAGTATCAACTAAAAAAAGGCCGAAAGTATAGCACTTTCGGTTTTTTTGTGTATCTTTGTCACCTGATGTAAGAATTTAGGGTCATGAGAAAGATAGTGATGATTCTTATAGCCGTACTTATGAGCAGTATGGCTGCAAGTGCTCAGACAGACAGCACAGCCGTCGGAAGGAAAAAAGTGGCTGTCGTGCTTAGCGGCGGTGGGGCAAAAGGTATGGCTCACATCGGTGTGCTGAAAGTGCTGGAACGCGCAGGCATTCCTATTGATATTGTTACAGGCACGTCGATAGGCAGCATCGTCGGTGGACTTTACGCCATCGGCTACAATGCCCATTCGCTTGACTCAATGGTCAGGGCACAGGACTGGAGCTACATTATCACCGACAAGGAGGACTTGCGCAACCAGAGCCTGAGCGACTTGCGGAAACACAATACTTACCTGTTCAGTACGGGCTTGAAATTTGGCAAGCGTGATGTCAATGCCGGTGGTCTCATCAAAGGTAAGAACCTGGCAGAGCTGTTTCAACATCTTTGTATCGGTTATACTGATTCGCTGGACTTCAGTCGTGACTTGCGCATACCCTTTGCCTGTGTGGCTACCAACATCATGGACAATAGCGAAGTGGTGTTCCACAGCGGACGCCTGCCGCAGGCCATGCGTGCCTCAATGGCCATACCCGCAGCCTTCTCGCCGGTGAGAATAGGCGACATGGTGTTAGTTGACGGAGGCTTGAAGAATAACTATCCTGTTGATGTGGCGCGCGAAATGGGTGCCGATATTGTTATCGGCATCACCCTCTCAGGAAAGCCTAAGAAGGCAGAGAACGTGTCGGGCACCATGAGCATCGTCGGCCAGATTATCGACGTGAACTGTGTCAACAAGTACGATGAGAACAAAGCCATCACCGACCTCTGGATGAATGTGGACCCTCACGGCTATTCTACTGCAAGCTTTTCGGCAGAGGCTATTGACTCATTAGTGCGTTATGGTGAGGAGGAGGCCATGCGCCACTGGGACGAAATCATCGCCCTGAAGAAGCGCATAGGCATCGACGAGACGTTCCGTCCAACCATCTATCATCCCTTACGTCCGAATGCCATGACCGAGCGGCAGCGCATTGTTGGTATTTCCTTTGAGAACATGACGGCACCTGCTGAACGCTTCTTGAAGCAGAAATTCCATCTTCAGAAGATTGACAGCATTGACGCTCAGCTGGAACAGGAGATGACCACGTCCATGCGTATGGACCTGTTCTACCAGACAGCCGAATGTCGGCTGGTGCCCGAGGGTGACGGTGTCCGTGTCGTCCTGACGGCAGGCGACCGTAAGTCGTTGCAGCTGCATGCCGGTGTGCGTTACGACAATGAGGAATATGCCACGTTGCAGTTAGGACTTGATATTCCTTTAAAAACAGCCATACCTGTCAGCACCGACATTACACTGCGTCTGGGCAAGCGCCTGATGGCGCGTGGTGAGGTGACCGTCCACCCACGGAGTTTCACCCGTCCCACGTTCAGCTATACCTTCCGTCGGAACGACGTCGATGTGTATATGGATGGAGACCTTGATTATAACATCCGCTATAACCAGTTCCAGGCAGAGTTCCTGCCGTTCAACTTTTACTTACGCCACTTCAACTTCCAGTTAGGGCTGCGCTGGGACTATATGCACTATCGCAACAAGCTGGGCTCAGATGACGCCATGCAGGTGAAGCTCGAGAACGAGCACTTCTTCAGCTATCGCGTAAGAACGGAATACAACAGTGAGGACAACTGGTATTTCCCCACACGCGGTGCGCGGTTTAATGCGGAATATGCCTATCTGACCGATAACTTTGCCAAACTGGATGACGGGGCAGGGATGAGTGAGGTAAGTGCCAACTGGCGTATGTCGTTCACCTTTGGCAGCCGGTTTACCCTGCAGCCGATGCTCTATGGCCGCCTGCTCTTCGGCAGCACCGTGCCGCCCGTTTTTGGGAACACCATGGGCGGTGACTGGTTTGGACACTATGTCGAACAGCAGATGCCCTTCGCCGGCATTGGTAACATGGAGTATGTTGACCACCAGTTTGTGGCTGTACAACTGCAGGCCCAACAGCGTATAGGAGGCAACTATTATGTGCTGCTCCGTGCAGCCGCTGCGCAGCAGGCCGACAAGGTGAACCGGCTCTTAGACCGCCGTACGCTGCTTGGTGTTCAGGCCGCCTTCTACTATAATACAATTGCCGGTCCTGTCGGGGCTTCACTGGGCTATAGTAACCGTACAAAGAAACCTTACTTCTTCCTGAATCTGGGATATGAATTTTAGTGTTTTATGAAAAGATACCTATTGGTGGTAGTGACTGCCCTCTCAGTCACGGGACAGGTGAATGCGCAGGGTTTATGGCGCACGCTGGGACGTGTTGACAGCCTGCTGTCGGAACGATATCAGCATAGTAATATTGACACTACGTATATTACGCGTCCGCAGACGAAATGGACCGTTATGGGACGACTCAACGTGTCGGGAGCAGCGTTGGAGACGGAGGGAGTAGATACGGGCACCCCGTTCCATTCAAGGATGTACGCCGATTATAAATCGACGCTTAGCGTTGGTTTGCGGTATCTGGGCGTTTCGCTCTTCCTCAGTCTGAACCCTGCCAAGATGATGGGCGATTACAAGGATTTTGAGCTGAACCTCTGTTCGTACGGCAACCGCTGGGGCTTTGAATTCATCTATCAGAACGCCCAGAACTTTACAGGCTGGTATGAAGACGACCAGACACCGCGTGTTGACCTGCCTTCTGATGTGCTCTCGCTGAAGTCGCTGAACGTGAATGCCTATTATGCCTTCAATAATCGGCGGTTCTCTTATCCGGCAGCATTCTCACAGAGTTACATACAGCGCCGCTCGGCTGGCAGTTTTCTGCTGGGCATTTCGGGACAAGGGCAAAAGGCAGAGACCAATGCAACACAACAGTCAGTCCTTAAGGTTACGAATATCGGCCTCGGTGCCGGCTACGGCTACAACTGGGTGCCAGGGCGCAACTGGCTTCTTCACCTGTCGGTGCTCCCTACGCTCATCGTCTATAGCCACACGTCACTCACGGTCAACGATAACCGCATTCCGCTTGACTACCACTTCCCCGAAGTCATCATTACCGGTCGTGGCGCCATTGTCCGTCAGTTCGGCAGGTTCTTTGTAGCCGCCACCATGGTGTATAACTATTCGAACATCGGCGACCGTGACCAGCTGGCTGTTTACAATGCCAAGTGGCGTGCCAGGCTGTCTGTTGGCTATAGGTTCTGAAAATAGTAGCACGTGAAGATGAGCAATAACCGTCCGCTGTGGGCACACCTGAGTATGTTTGGTGCGTGTGCCGGTTGGGGACTGATGGCTCCTGTGGGCAAGGAGGCCATGACGAGTGGCGTGAGCGGGCTGGCCATGGTGACCTTCCGTGTGGTGGGGGCTTGTCTGTTATTCTGGCTGGCTTCGCTGTTTGCCAAACGTGAAGAAGTGCCCTTGCGCGATAAGCTTCAGTTTGCGGAGGCTGCCCTGTTCGGGCTTATCCTGAACCAGTGTTGTTACACGTTGGGGCTCAGCATGACGTCACCCATTAATGCCTCCATCGTTACCACGTCAATGCCTATCTTTGCCATGCTCCTCTCGGCACTTATTCTGAAGGAGCCCATTACGGGCAAGAAGGCTGTGGGCGTGCTGATGGGCTGTTCGGGTGCGCTGATGCTTATTCTGACATCGGCAGCACATGCCAGTCAGCAGGTGGGTGACATCCGGGGTGACCTGCTCTGCCTGTTTGCGCAGTTCAGCTTTGCGCTCTATCTGTCGCTTTTCCGTCCGCTCATTCAGCGTTACAACGTTTTCACCATTAACCGCTACATGTTCTCATGGGCTACCCTCATGCTGCTCCCCTTCACGTTTGGTGAAGCCTGCCAGACGCTTAGTGCTTCACTCACGGTGACCACTTGGCTCGAGGTGGCATACGTGGTCTGCGTGGGAACCTTCTTCTGCTACATTCTCACCATGGTGGGACAACGAACCCTGCGCCCGACGGTGGTGTCGGTCTATAACTACGTGCAACCCATCGTGTCGGTGGCAGCCTCGTTGCTCATGGGTGTAGGTGTGCTGAAACCCACCCATGCCTTGGCTGTGGTGCTGGTGTTCAGTGGCGTGTGGCTGGTAACTAAGTCGAAGAGCCGTCGTGATATGCTGAAAAATGCCAAAGATGGCGTTCCATATCAACGCGACCATTAGGTTTGAACGTCACTCCCTCTTCTTCAAGTAGCGTGCGCTGTCGGCTCCAGCCCGGTGCTGTACGGCCTGCGATGTTGACCACCCGGTGACAGGGTAATGTCTCGGCCTCGGGTGAGTAGCGGAGTGTGCGGCCAACCATGCGGCTGTGGCTTGGCCATCCGGCCAGGGTGGCGATGGTGCCGTAAGTAGTAACCTTACCATGTGGAATCTGACTCACAATGTTCAGCACATCACTTTGAAAGAGACGTGCCTGCTGAGGTGTCATGCGGTCCGGGTAGTCCTTCATGGGGGGTGATGATTACTGATTACCTGTTCTGTCTTTCACGCTTCAGCCGTGCATACTCCTCGCGGGCTCTGGCCAGTTGCAGTTTGAAGGCCTCGCTGCCGTTCAGTGCTCCCATGATGGAGGCGGCAAGCATCAGTGAACAGTCAATGTCGCTCTTGTAGTGATGGCCGGCAATGACGCGCCCTATGGCATATTCTTGTGCACGTTTCAGCAGGGCGTTGGTAGAGTCGGGGTTCACCAGTGCCAGCGTCATGGCATAGACCCATCCGCGTGTGGCGTGTCCTGACGGATAACTGTAGCCCTTTCCCCGTTCCTCGTCAGCTTCAGGAATGATAGAAGGCTCGTGGAAATATGCGAAGGGCCGCTTGCGCTGGAAGAAGTTCTTGGCCCGTTTGTTAGCCAGGTGGGCATCGCGCGAACTGCCGCCTGCCAGTGCATGTATCTCTGGGGTAAGCCCCGGACTGACGGGCATGCCGAAAGCGTCAGAGAAGGCATCCCACAGCTCTAATGGTGAATCCATCTTGGCCTTTTCGCCGGCAGGCGTGTCACGCTGCAGCTTTCCCCACTGGTAGTAATAGAAGTCGTTGCAGAATGCCGGGTCGATAGGCTCGGGCGGGGCGGGTAGAAACAGCGTGCCGTCAGGGCGTTCCTCGTCGCTGAGGAACGGGTCCGGGTAGGTAATGACGATTTGCGCCTGCGCCATTATACCACATAGTATAACGGCAGCCAAAAGTAGGTAATGCCTGATCTGTTTCATGTTCTAATGTTTTATGGTGTATTATAGTCTGAACCTGTAGCCGATGGTCAGCTGGGCCGTGTTGTTGTGCTCCTTCGGGTCAATCTTCGTCGTGTCATAAATGCCGAAGCAGTAGCGGAACTCCAGCCGCAGGTAGTCAAGGTCGAACGACACACCCACAGGAATGCTCAGGTCGAAGTTGCGCATGAAGGTGACGTTTGTCTCAAACGAGCGGTAGCCCGACCTGTTCTCCTCGCTATAGTATTCCTCGCCCGACAGCTTCTTGCGAACGAGAAATCCTGGCTGCATGCCCACCTGCAGCCCGAAGTGCTCTACCGGATAACAATGCACCATGACGGGAATGTTCAGGTAGTCCAGCTTTAACTTTGTGTCTTTCCACACCTGCGGGGCATCGTCGTAGTCACAGCCCTGCTGCGAATAGATGAGTCCGGCAGAGATACCAGCATTCTGATGGACGAAGTATTCCGCTTCTGCACCAATGGCGAAGCCCCGTCGGCTGCTGTGTTTCACTTTTTCGTCGAGGCCAGTCCCGTAGTAGATGTCGCCCTCGGTACGGTTCGACCAGTTGACACCAGCCTTCGGCGTAATGGTCCATCTACCGGCCTCGTTTTGTGAAAAACCTTGTGCTGTGGTCAACAGTGCCATCAGCATGATTACAATCTTCTTCATTATGTTCCTTTTGTTTTTTTTATTTTGAAAACGTAAGGAACAGCAACTTTATTGCGTAGAGCAATGAAGATTTGTTTTCTACACTGGATAATGATTCCTGCCTGTAAGGTTGAGAAAGGGGCACAAAGAGGGTGTGCCTATTTTGACACACCCTCTTTATGACGCGGGGGTTAAGCCTCTTCAGCAGGAGCTTCGGCAGCACGGAAGTTGTCGAGGTCTTCCACCTTGAACATATCGATGTAGGCGGCATGGCCCATGATGTCCTCAGTTGCCATGCGTACATAGACGTTGGCACTCTTCTCGAAGAGTTCGGGAGCCTTCGTGGCGTCACGGATAATGAGGAGAGACATGACGAGCTCGGCTGTCATGTTGTACAGGCGGCGGGCCAGGAAGTCCTGAGCCTCCTGACTGTCAAGAGCCTTCACCTTGGCAAGGGCTCCCTCATAGATGGGAACAAGTTTCTCCACACGAGCCTTCAAACCTGCAAGGGCATCGCTGGGCACAAGTGCATCAAGCATCTCCTTGATGTTCTGCAGCATGGTGCCGTTGCTGATGTAGCGGATGGCGGCAACGACCTGCAACTGTGTGGTACCTTCGTAGATAGAGAAGATGCGGGCATCGCGGTAGAGGCGCTGGCTCTTGTACTCCATGATGAAGCCCGAACCGCCGTGGATAGAGATGGCATCGTAGGCATTCTGGTTGGCGTACTCGGAGTTCATGCCCTTGGCTAACGGGGTGAAGGCATCAGCCAGACGCTTGTAGGTCTTGCACTCCTGCTTCTCCTCGGGAGTCAGCTTGCGGTCACGCTCAATGTCTTCAAGGCACTTATAAACGTCAACATAACAGGCTGTCTCGTAGAGCAGCGCACGGCCGGCATCGAGCTTGGCCTTCATGCGGGAGAGCATGTCATAGACGGCGGGGAAGTTGATAATCTTCTCGCCAAACTGCTGACGCTCCTTGGCGTAGGCCAGTCCTTCGTTGTAAGCCTCCTGCTCCACGCCAACGCTCTGCGCGGCAATTCCCAGACGGGCACCGTTCATCAGGGCCATCACGTACTTGATAAGTCCCAGCTTGGTGCTTCCGCAGAGTTCTGCCTTCGCATTCTTATAGGTCAGCTCGCAGGTGGGTGAGCCGTGGATACCTAACTTGTGCTCAATGTGACGTACGTTCACGCCGCCCTGGCGCTTGTCGTAGATGAACATCGACAGGCCACGGCCGTCCTTCGTTCCTTCTTCAGAACGGGCCAGCACGAGGTGGATGTCTGAATCGCCGTTGGTGATGAAACGCTTCACACCGTTCAGTCGCCAGCAGTTCTCCTTCTCGTCGAAGGTAGCCTTCAGCATCACGCGCTGCAGGTCAGAACCGGCATCAGGCTCTGTGAGGTCCATACTCATACCCTCACCAGCGCAAACGCGGGGGATGTACTTCTGGCGCTGCTCCTCAGAACCGAACTCATAGAGCGTGTCGATACAGCTCTGCAGGCTCCAGATGTTCTGGAAACCGGCATCGGCAGCCGAGATCATCTCGGAGAGCATAGAGAATACTGCGTTAGGCAGGTTCAGACCGCCGTAACGACGAGGCATTGAAACACCCCAAAGGCCAGCCTTGCGGGTGGCGTCGAGGTTCTCGTAAGTCTTAGAGGCGTAGATCATTCGGCCGTTCTCAAGGTGTGGACCTTCCAGGTCAACAGCCTCCGAGTTTGGCTCGATGATGTTGGCAGCCACGTCGCCGGTGATGTCGAGAATCTGCTTGTAGTTCTCGATGGCATCGCCCAGGTCAACGGGAGCATAGTCATATTCTTTCGCATCAGCGAAACCCTTTTCTTTCAACTCGACGATACGAGCCATCAGGGGGTGGTTCAAGTAGAACCCGATCTCAGGATGATCACTATAATAGTTTGCCATTTGTTATTTTTCTTTTAGTTCGTTTTCTTTAAATACTCCTATCAACTCATTTGTCGAAGCATCTTCGCAATTGTAGGTTTTGTCATCGTAGCAATCTATGATTACTAATGCACCCTTGTGAGCGTCAGTATAGACGACATCACCTACTTTAAACTTGCCGTACTGTCCGGGAGTATACTCAAAGGTTTCCTTTTTCTTGATGATTTTCTCCTCGGGTTTCTTGATTTCTTCGGGCTTTTTACCATCAATGATGAAGTCTCTTATTTCTTGCACATTGTTGGTCATTGCCCAAATCTTAAAGAAAAGTATCAGGCAGAGAATACTCCAGATTATAGCTAAAATTGAAAGAAAGACATCCATAGTTACTTCGAGTTCTGCTTATAATATTTGATGAGCTTGGGTACCACCTCTTCGACGGTTCCTACAATCACGTAGTCGGCGATGCGGTTGATGGGCGCATCGGGATCGGAGTTGATGCTGATGATGATACCAGAGTCCTGCATACCAGCGATGTGCTGAATCTGTCCAGAGATACCGCAGGCGATGTAAACCTTTGGATGAACGGTGACACCAGTCTGACCAATCTGACGGTCGTGGTCGAGCCAGCCTGCATCAACAGCAGCACGGCTGCCACCTACCTCACCATGAAGCACCTTGGCCAACTGGAACAGCATGTCGAAGTTCTCCTTCGAGCCCATACCATAGCCGCCAGCCACAACGATGGGCGCACCCTTCAGGTTGTGCTTGGCAGCCTGCACCTCGTGGGTGAGCACCTTCACGACGAAAGCCTCGGGGCATACATACTTGCTAACCTCAGGATAAACCACCTCGTTCTTGGCCTTGCCGTCATAGAGAGCCTTCTGCATCACACCGCTGCGAACGGTAGCCATCTGCGGACGGTGCTCGGGGTTGACAATCGTTGCCACGATGTTACCACCGAAGGCAGGACGAATCTGATAAAGCAGATTGTCGTAGGTCTTACCAGCCTTCTTGTCCTCATACGAACCGATTTCCAACTCCGTGCAGTCAGCAGTCAAGCCGCTGGTCAGCGATGAAGAAACACGGGGACCGAGGTCGCGGCCAATGACCGTGGCACCCATCAGACAAATCTGCGGCTGCTCTTCCTTGAAGAGATTCACCAGAATATCGGTGTGGGGAGCACTGGTGTAAGGGAACAGTCCCTCGCCGTCGAAGACAAACAGCTTGTCGACACCGTAGGGCAGAATCTGATTTTCCACCTTGTCCTTGATGCCTGTACCTGCCACCACGGCATGGAGTTCTACATTCAATTGATTGGCCAACTTGCGGCCCTTGGTCAACAGTTCCTGAGAAACCTCCTGAACCTGTGTACCTTCAATCTCGCAATATACAAATACGTTGTTCATATTTATCTCTTATTAGCCAATAATCTTTTCTTCGAGTAATTCCTTAATCATTCCCTCCACATCGGCATCACTACTGGTAAGGGTTTTGCTCTCCTTAGCCTGGAACACAATGTTCTTCACGGCCTTCACCTTTGTGGGAGAACCGGCCAGACCACACTGGTTGGCATCGCCGTCAACGTCAGCTACGCTCCACTGGTTCAGCGTCAGATAGGGGCGCTCTTCGTAGAGCTTGTCGTAGGGCGTACCTTCGGCAGAACGTTCCATGGGGCAGGTAGCACGCTTGTACTTCATGACCAGCTTGGCGTTCTGCGGGCGACAGGGCGCAGCGCTTCCGTTCACTGTTACCACAACGGGCAGCGGAGCCTCTACAGTTTCCACACCACCGTCGATGACGCGGCGAATGAGAGCCTTGCCGTCTTCCACCTTCAGGATTTCCTCAGCGTAAGTCACCTGGTTCAGTCCTAACTTCTGGGCCACCTGCGGACCTACCTGGGCGGTATCACCATCAATAGCCTGACGACCACCAATGACCATGTCAACGTCGCCAATCTTCTTGATGGCCGTGGCCAGCGCATAGCTGGTAGCCAGCGTGTCGGCACCGGCAAACAAACGGTCGGTCAGCAACCAGCCGGTATCGGCACCACGATAAAGTCCTTGACGAATAATCTCACCTGCACGTGGAGGACCCATCGTGAGGATTCCTACTGTTGAGCCCGGATGCTGCTCTTTCAAGCGAAGAGCCTGTTCCAGGGCATTCAAATCTTCTGGGTTGAAGATAGCGGGTAGGGCGGCGCGGTTGACAGTTCCTTCTGCTGTCATGGCATCCTTACCCACATTACGGGTGTCTGGCACTTGTTTGGCCAGCACAACAATTTTTAAAGCCATAAATTATAAATGTATAATAATGAAATTTCAAAATCGCCTGCAAAATTACACTTTTTTGCGCACACAGCCAAATAAAATGCACAAAATCGGCAGAAACGTGCACATTTCTACCGTTTTGTGCAATTCTTATGTGACTATATATAATAATAGTTCGCGCGTAAGGAAGGCTATTTCATGATGACCTTCTTTCCCTGATGCAGGTAGATGCCCGGGTGTGTCGGCTGGGCATTCAGCACCTGTCCGTCGATGGTGAACCAACGGTTGTCGCCAGTCTCTGGCTGTCGGCTGACGGGCATAATGGCAGTAGCGTCCTCCAGAATGGCGGTAATAATGACCTGTGTGCTGTTGGTAGGCATGGTGAACGTATATTCCGCGCCCTCAATGTCCTGAGTCGTCATGGTGCTGCCGGTGAAGACAACATGCCAGCCCTTCACTTTCTTATTGCCGTTCTGCTCACCGCGCAGTGTCACCTGTCGTCCGGCAAAGAACTTGCCGTCGAACGTGCCTTCTGAGAGCCTGATGCCGTTGAACAGGATGCTGACCTGCTGCAAGTCGTCGGCATTGACATTGTTGTTGATGGTCATGGGAATCAGGTTGCCCAGCTGGAAGTAGTCCTTCAGGTGCTGGTAGAAGTACCCCGTGCGCTGTTTGATCCAGGTGCGGGCAAAGCTCATGTTATTGCTGTAGTTGACCCACGAGTAGTACAGTTGTTTATGGTAGGGGTACTCCGTCTTAATCATATCGTACATGGGGTCCCATACCGCACAGGTGCCCTTTTCGTTCATGAAGTCGCCCATGTAGATGGCACTGCGGTCAATGAATTCCCGTTTGAAGTCTTCAATTTCCATCAGACGCCGGAACAGCCGCGTGTGCTCGTATTTGTTAGCCCAGTTGCGCCAACCCGAGTCATAGTTGGGGTCATAGAGCCACTTAATGTAGTTGAAGTTGGCATCCTGGTTATATAGGCCGAGTCCGAAGTCCGTGTCCTTGGCTATCCAGCGCCACTTGCCGCCTTCGGTCTTAGGCCGCCACATGACGATATTATTGCCGGGGAAGTCGCAGTTCATGTAGTAGGCATTCATAATCATGAGGTTCAGAAACTCCTCCCAGTCCATCCATTCGGCATATTCTGCCAAGGTGTGATCATGCTGGGCATAGAAGGCCTTGAAGGCAGTATAGTTGTCCCAGTCGCCTTCCTTCAGCTCTGTCCAGTTTTCAAACATGTCCAGGTCCTCCAGTCCGTCGTAGTTGCTGTAGATGTTGTCCTCGTTCGACCGCTCACGAATGTTGAGCATGCCTTTGTACGAGCCGTTGATATACACAATGGCGGGTCGCCATGCCTGCCAGTCCAGGTCAACGTGCTTTGCCATGGTACACTGTATGATGGCATCGCGCAGGTAGAGTCCGTCAAAGTCGTTGCCGGCATTACGCAGGGCCAGCGACTTGAAGTCGGTGATGCCTGGCCGCTGGTCGGGGAAGAACTCATACTCAAACCGCTTGGTACCGAAGCGCTTGTTGGCATAGATGGCCAGCGACTTCAGCGCATTGCCGCGCGTGGCGCCGCCCATGATGCGTGTCTCGCAGAGCTGATTGAGTATGCTCTGGGTGCCGGTGCCCTCAAAATACTCCAGATTGATGGGGCGTCGCCAGTCGTACTCGTAGTTATGCTTGCCGTTGGTGTAGCTGTCAGAGTAGATGCCTATCTTCGAGTCGTTCAGGTATCTGTTGTCTGTAACGATGGAGATGACGGGCAGTGTCAGCTCGCGATTGGTGGGGAAGAAGATGTAGGAATGCACCGTGGAGCGTGGTGACAGGTAACCGTCGCAGAACAGCTTGGCGCAGATGGTTCGGTTGGTGTTGAAGGTCATCGTGTTGCCCGAGGTGAATATCGGGCTGTTGGTTGTCGGCTCAATGCCGTTGGTGGTGTAGCGAATGACGGTGCCCTCGGGCGACCCTTCGGGCACGCTGATGGACAGTTGTATGCTCTCTCCCTGCCTTACCACACAACCCGTCTGGCTGAACACGGGGGCATCGAGAATGTCCTTCGAGGTTCTTCCGCAGTTGGCGGCACCGGGGGTGGGGGTCAGCTGGTAGCCCCACGAGTCGCTGCCGTCGGTCTTGCGGCCGTAGGCAATGTTGGGTGCCGGCTGCTTCTTCTGTATGGTCACGTTATCCACGACGTTGCCGTTCTGGTAGAGCCATACCTCTGCATTCTTACCTGAATCTAACCGGAAGTCGGTATGCAACCCTGTGGCCTCCTTGTCACAATATATAATAAGGTACTGCTTGGGTCCCAACGTCTGGACGGGCAGCTGCCAGGCCTCAGCGGCATTATCCTCTATGCCCAGCTTGAATTGGCCGATGTTGACGGCTGATGTGCCGCTGTTGTACAGCTCGACCCATGAGTCAGGAAACTCGTTGAGGTCATCCATGATGCAGTCAATGTTCGACTGCATGACCTCGTTAATTACCACTTGTGCCTGAGCCATCATGGCTGTTGCAACGAAAAGTGCTGAAAGTAGAATCTTCTTCATTTGTAATATGGTTTTCAGTTTTCGGCTGCAAAATTACAAAATAATTATGAATTACTAACGATTAATGATTAATTATTTACTACCTTTGACCTGCTGTCTAAGGAAGGCTGCTCCTTGGAAATGAAAATAAATCGGGATTTATTTTGCATTTCGCTCGGTTTGCACTACCTTTGCAGCATGATTGACAGGGCGACCGTCGATAAGATACTGGACGCTACGAACATCGTCGATGTGGTGAGTGACTTTGTTAACCTTCGCAAGGCGGGTGTTAACTATAAGGGTTTGTGCCCTTTCCACGACGATACCACCCCGTCGTTCATGGTCTCTCCTTCCAAGCAGATTTGCAAGTGCTTTGCCTGTGGCAAGGGCGGCACGGCCGTCTCTTTCCTCATGGAACACGAGCAGATTACCTATACCGAGGCGCTGCGCTGGCTGGCCCGTAAGTACAACATTGAGATTGAGGAGCGTGAACTGACCGACGAGGAGCGTCGTCAGCAGAGCGAGCGGGAGTCCATGTTCATCATCAATGAGTGGGCTAAGGACTATTTTCATGGTATCCTGAAAGACGACCCCGACGGCATAGCCATTGGCAAGCAGTACTTCCGCAGTCGTGGCATTCGCGACGACATCATCGAGAAGTTCCAGTTAGGCTACGCGCCGCAGAAGCGTGATGCACTCGCCTTGGCAGCACAGAAGGCAGGCTATAAGGCGGAATTCTTAGTGAAGACGGGACTGTGCTTTGAAGTGAGAAATGAGAAATTAGGAATGAGAAATGATGATTTCTCATTACGCGACCGCTATGCTGGCCGTGTTATCTTCCCTTGGCTGAACGTCAGCGGTAAGGTGGTGGCCTTCGGTGGCCGTGTGCTCGACTCCAGGACGAAGGGTGTAGCCCAGAAGTATGTCAACTCGCCCGATTCTGATATCTACCATAAGGAGCGTGAGCTCTACGGTATCTTCCAGGCCAAGCACGCCATAGCCAAGCAGGACTGTGTCTATATGGTAGAGGGCTATACCGATGTTATCGCCATGCACCAGTGCGGACTGGAGAACGTTGTGGCTAACTCGGGCACGGCACTCTCTGTCTATCAGATTCGGCTGCTGCATCGCTTCACCAGCAACATCGTACTGCTCTACGACGGCGACGAGGCGGGCATACATGCTGCCCTTCGTGGTACTGACATGCTGCTTCAGGAGGGTATGAACATCAAGGTGCTGGTATTGCCCGACGGTGACGACCCCGACTCGTTCAGTCGCAAGCATAATGCCGAGGAGTTCCGCAACTATATACAGGAGCACCAGACGGACTTCATACAGTTTAAGACCGACCTCATGCTGCGTGGCGTTACTGATCCCATTAAGCGCTCAGAGGCCATCGGCAGCATTGTCAAGAGCATCAGTGTCATTCCCGACCCCATCAAGCGTGACACGTATCTGCACGACTGCGCCTCACGCTTAGGAGTGAAGGAGCAGACGCTCATCAACTCCATGAACCAGAACATCCGCGAGTATCGGGAAGAGAAACGAAAGGAAATGCAGAGAAGAGAGGAGAGTGGAGAGAGGAGAGTGGAGAGTAGAGAGTGGAGAGAGGGGAGTGGAGAGAGGAAAGTGGAGAGTGGAGAAGAGCCGCAGGGCACAACTCCTTCCTCCTTCCACTCTCCTCTCTCCTCTCTCCACTCTCCTCTCTCTTCAGTAGCCTCCTCCGTTGAGCGCCTTATTGCCCAGGTCATAATCCGTCATGGTGACGAGGTCCTTTTCGACAACTTGGAGACCGAGGACGGGGGGACGGTGAGTCTTACCGTGGCACAATACATTGACTACGACCTGTCGCAAGACGGGTTGCAACTCTCTGACGAGCGCTATCGCCGCATACTGGCTGAAGCGGTAGAGCACAGCGGCGAGTCTGGCTTTAAGGCCGAGACCTACTTCGTGCGCCATCCTGACCCGCAAATCAGTCAGCTGGCCGCCGACCTCGCCATCAGCCGTTACCAGCTCAGCCCCAGCATGAAGGTGCCGCAGCGCGAGGGTGACCTTGCACGGCGTGTCACTCATCTGGTGCTCGACTTCCGCATGGACATCGTGGAACACCAGCTGAAGGAACTGGACCGACAGCTACACGAGTCCTCCAGCGACATGAGCCGTGTCATGCAGATTATGCAGCAAATCAAGCAGACACAGGAACTTCGCAACGCCCTCGCCCGCCAACTGGGTAACGACGTAATGGCTTGACGTCGAAGGTCAAATCAAAAAAAAACATGCACGGACTATATATTGCAGGCGTAATTCTCTACTGGCTCATTATGACACTGGCCGTCGTCCATGTCGTAATGGACAACCGGCAACCGGCCAAGACCATGGCGTGGGTGCTGGTCATTCTCTTTGTGCCTGTCGTAGGTTTCGTGCTTTACCTCTTCTTTGGTGTCAACACCCGTCGTGAGCGCATGGTCAGCCAACGCTCGCTCGACCAGTTGTCGAAACGCTCCATGCTCGGCTTCGTGGAACAGCAGAACCTGCAGCTGCCCGAACGCCATCTGCCCCTCATCGACCTTTACATCAACCAGAACTTCTCACTGCCCTTCAAGGACAACGACCTGCAGCTGCTCTGTGACGGCGAGGAGTTCTTCCCCTCACTCTTTCAGGCCATTGGTGCAGCCCGTGACCATATACACATTGACCTTTACATCATCGAGGACGACCCCCTGGGCATGCTCGTCAGCGACATGCTTATCGACAAAGCCCGTCAGGGCGTGGAGGTTCGTCTTATCTATGATGATGTAGGCTGCTGGAACGTCAGGCACCGGTTCTTTGAGCGTATGCGCGAAGAGGGCATTGAGGTGGTGCCGTTCCTGCCCGTGCGCTTCCCCTCGTTCACCAGTAAGGTGAACTACCGTAACCACCGCAAGCTCATCATCATCGACGGCCGCGTCGGCTTCATTGGCGGCATGAACATCGCCCTGCGCTATTATAATAAGGGAACCTCCCCCTGGCGTGACCTCATGGTCCGCGTTGAGGGCACCGGAGTCTATGCCCTTCAGCGTGCCTTCCTCATCGACTGGTACTTCGTTGACCGTACCCTCATCTCTTCCCGTAAATACTATCCTAACGTCAACGTCAACGACAACGTCAACGAGAACGTCAACGAGAACGTCAACGAGAACGTCAACGCTCCGCTCGGCCCGCAGGGACGCTTGCCAGAGCAAGAACGCTCAACGCTCATACAAATCGTCACCAGCGGCCCCGTGTCACCCTATCCGGAGATTATGCAGGGCTACGTGCACGCCATTTCCAGCGCCAAGCATACCATCATGATGGAGACACCCTATTTCCTGCCTACCGAACCCGTGCTCTTCGCCTTGAAAATGGCCGCCCTGCGTGGTGTTGACGTACGCCTCATAGTGCCCCTGCGCTCCGATGCACGCTTCGTGGAATGGGCCAGCCGCAGCTACCTGCGCGAAGTGGCCGAGGCGGGCGTGCGCGTGTGGCTCTACGCTGACGGCTTCCTCCACTCCAAGTTCATGGTGGTCGATGACTCCCTCTGTACCTGCGGCTCCACCAACATTGACTTCCGCTCCTTCGAGAACAACTTCGAGAGTAACATCATCATTTACGATGCCGCCATGGCCTCCCGCTTCCGCGATGTCTTCCTCAGCGACCAGCATCATGCCCGTCAGCTCAGCGACGTGCCCGAACGCCTCCATCCCCCCTTCCTGAAGCGACTCTTGGAAAGCCTCACCCGCCTGCTGGCCCCACTGTTTTGAAACCCCATAGCCCCTCTTATCCCCCGCCATACCATTGCGGCACACTTCATTAAACTTTGGCAACGATATATTGGTAAACGCACGATGAATTTCTATTCTATTGCTATCCGTGTGTTTAAATGCATGGTTTTGCGTGTTAAAATGCACGACTTTTTACCTAAAAAGCGGCCATTTCGTATGATTATCTCAAGCACTTTTTCACACCACCAAAAGCACTTTGACACACCAACCCATGCGTTTTGACATGCCACCCCGTGCGTTTTGACATAAGCTACTCTGACTACTAACCACCTTGCACCACTTTTCTGCCGAAAAAGTTTGGTGGTTTCGTTTCTTATTTGTAATTTTGCGGCATAACGAAAAAACAGAAGCTTATGATAACCGTTGCCAACCCAATTTACGACGTAGTGTTCAAGTACCTCATGGAGGACAAACGCATAGCCCGTATCATCCTGTCGGCCCTGCTGAAGGAGGACATCGTGGAGGTGGAGATGCGCCCTCACGAGTACGTCAACGACAAGCGCGACTCGGTGTCGGTGCTCCGCATAGACTTCGGGGCACGCGTGCGCCAGACCGACGGCTCAGAGAAGCTGATACTGATAGAACTGCAGAAGACGTGGCTTGAGACGGAGACGCTGCGCTTCCGGCAGTACCTGGGCGTACAGTACGACAACCCGGACAACATGCTCGCGGGCGGCGAGCACGCCCTGCCCATGGTGGCCGTCTATCTGCTGGGCCACCGTGTGGGCGACATCGACGAGCCGGTGCTCTACGTCAGGCACAAGTCGTACGACAGCGACGGACAGTTGGTGACGAAAGGACTACCTAATCCGTTTGTCGATAGCCTGACGCACGACAGCATCATCGTGCAGATACCGCTGCTGCGCGGCCTGCTTTCAGGCAGCGGCGACGGCCGTCAGCGGGGCAAGAGCCGCTTGGACAAGGTGCTGAGCATTTTCGACCAGAGCAACGGCGAGGGGCGAAACAAGCGCGTGTTGAACATCGACGATAGTCTCTACAGCGGCGATGCCGACATGGAGCACATCCTGCAGCGTCTGGCCATGGCAGCCGGTGACTCTAAGCTTCGTCAGGACATGAACATCGAGGAGGAGTTTATCTCGGCCATCGAGCGGCGAGACACGGAGATTCTGCACCGCGACTACGAACTGGCCAAGCAAAAAGTCCTATTGGACGAGCAGAAGACGCAGTTGGACGAGCAGAAGACGCAGTTGGACGAGCAGAAGACGCAGTTGGACGAGCAGA
>ERZ842401.2362-NODE-2362-length-25318-cov-8.841389_pt1 | contig 25318 bp, 18 predicted proteins | sample MGYA00521270_ERZ842401 | MGnify/ENA primary metagenome ERZ842401 (study PRJEB31892, sample SAMEA3878208) | bioreactor metagenome | biome: Moose rumen | place: Sweden | collected 2011-10 | study: EMG produced TPA metagenomics assembly of the PRJEB12797 data set... | reverse complement strand
GGTCTGTGAAAGTCAGCGTCTGCGCTCCCACGAACATCGGGACGCAAAGCATCATCAGAAATATAATTTTATTCAAATCCATTTTTATAAATTGGAATTTATTGGTCAAGCGGATATGTGAAAGAATGATGTTCAATTCCAAAAGCGCGAAATTCACCATTGATATAAGATACTTTCCAAGGATGGTAAGCCTTCAACAGTCGAGTCATTTCTTCGGCAAGTTGCTGATTGTCGCCGGGCTGGAGGACCTTAACTTCACATTCTACAAGATTACCGTGCATATCAACTCGTGCTTGTCGGATACTGAATATGATGCGTTTGACATTGGCGAGTTCGGGATACTTTTCTATTTTCAGAGGAAATAACTTCCGTATGTCAGAATTGCTCTTGACTTTATCGAATGCGAAACCGTCAACAACATAGTTGTGATAATCTTGTTTTCCAACGACCTTTCCCTCACGGATTGTAAAGATTTGTTCGTGTTCATAGTTTCGTTCAAACCCCATGTGCTGATAGTAAATCATTTTCCCCGTAGCCACACGAATGTCGTCCGTCAGCCAACTGGCCACAATACGCTCTCCTTCGACAAAATTCTTGAATACACGAAGCAATGTGTCGTTTGGAATGCGCTCACCTATAATTTTGCGACTATTTGTATCATAGTGTTCACATCGTATACTGTCGAGGTAGAATACGTCCTCCTCAATGCTCCAATATGAGGTGAAGCCATCCCAGTTGTCTGTAGTAATATGGCGTTCTGCAGGTAGCACAGCCTTCAAGTGATGGTACAACAAAGAATCTCTGCATACAGGCCTGTCCAACAACGCCCAACGAGTACCATTAATATAAATAACATCACTGTCTTGACCAGTCGCATAAGCAACGGTCGTTAATAACAGAAATTGAATACATATTAAGATCTTTTTCATAACGCTAAATTCCGATTTATATTTCCACAAAGTTACGACTAAAAAACGAAAAACAATAAAGAACCAGTAAAAAATTCCATGCGGACGACTTGAGTACACTTTTTACAATCCTCCATCCACTATTCAGATACACAAATCCCTCACACTATCATCACTGACGGTGTGAGGGGGATTCACAATATTTGTGATTAAAAATAATCGCAGCTTAGTTGCATTTTTTTACAACTATTACATTCTCTTAAACATATAGAATGGCAGGTTCTTATTTATAATGGCAAGAAGATGCCATCGTTTCGTGACGTATGCTTTTGATTTCTTTTTGCGGATAGCGGAAATGATTTGACTGGCGACTTTCTCAACCGGCATTACCCAGAACAGACCTTCGCCTTTAGCCATTGCTGTATCCACAAGACCAGGGCGTATGTCAGTAACTATTATGTGACCACCGCTCTTGAAAGTTTTCTTACGCAAAGCTTCCATATAGTTTATTTGATAGGCTTTTGAAGCATTATATGCTGGTGCCATCGGTTCTCCTCGCAATCCGCCAATGGATGTGATGGAAACAAGATGCCCATGATCTTGTCGCTCAAAGATATGATAGATGTTATCAATGACGAAAGTCCAACCTACGACATTTGTGTCCATGGTTGTTCGTTCAATATCGTAGTCGAGTGACGCATTAATATCTCCCGTTCCTGCACAGACAATAGCAAGGTCAAATACTGCCATTTCCGATTGCAAAATTTTGATGGCCTCATTAATCTCATTCGGCTTGGTAATGTCCGCTGATATGGCAATAGTCTTATCGGGATGCTCCTCTCGTAATTCTTCTAACAGATACTTTCGTCTTCCTATAATACCAATACGATTGTTCCCCTCAGCATACCTTTCGAATAATGCCCTTCCGATGCCGGAGGTTGCTCCAACAATAATGATGTTCATTTTTTAGTACAAAGATAGGTCAATTCTTATAATGATTCTTTGTACAAGCAAAAAAAGAGGCAAAATAACAGTTACTTCTCAAAACATTTTGAAAAATCACTTGCCAAATGTGATTTCTCTGCGAATGGTACTGATTGTTGTAGGGGTTACTTTCAGATAAGACGCTATATCTTGCAGGCTGATTTTTTGTACAATCTCCGGACAACGCAAAAGAAGGTCTTTATACCTTTCTCTTGAAGTTTTGCGATAATGGTCAAGATATTGGGAATAGACTTGGGAAAACAAATGGTCGGAAACAACTTGTCGAAGTCCTTTCATCTCAATGTTGTCATTGAACAACCGATTAAGCTTGTCCCCAGTTATTAGGTAAACAACGCAAGGCACTGTAGCAACAATTGTAACCTCTGATATTCTGTTTGAAAGACAATTAGGATAATCACCGACAAATTCATTCTCAAAGGCAAAACCGGTAATATAATTCTTACCTTCCACACCATTGTGTACGGTATATTTGAAACATCCCTTCACTATAAATCCAACCCACTGTGCCGGCTCGCCCGCCTCCTCCAGCGTCTCGCCCTTGACAAACTGCCTCAACTCCCCATGCTCCATACAGTACTTCCGCAGGAACTCCAGGTCCAGCCCCTCCTTGTAGGAATTAAAATGCTTGTTTTGTTTTTGGGGCATGAGCATTACTTGATCTTCATTACTCTTATTTTCTCCTGTAATTCAGCCATCCTCTGCATCAGTTCTTCGAACTCTAATGACTGACCATAGATGAAAAAACGTCGCATGTCTGCATAGTCTGACTTCCATGCTTCCATCGCTTGCTCTGGTATCATAAAATTGATGGTTGCGGGATTATGAAGGTCATAATTCACATATTTCAAAGCGTAGTATGCTCTGCGATGCTCTACTATGGCCTCATAAAGCGTATGATTAGCCAGAGCTTCCTTTCCATATTCGGTATCCATTAGTTTCTCCAAATCGTAAAGATGGCGAGACATACGCACACTTCTGGGCTTTTCCTTTTGGAACTCCTCAGCCAACAAGAACAGCTTTTCTAAGAAGGTTCGGGTTGGGACTACAGTTCTTATTGTACAATTAGCATCAGTATCTTCTTCTTCAAACGTATCTCTAATTAGTGAGCTAATTTTGCGTTCCTCTGTTGGCTCGTCCATGGAGAGGCAGCTAATCTCAATCTTCACACGCGGAGGAATGTAACTGATAGTATCTTCAACGATGGACGGATAATGTAGCAGTATGACCGTAGGATCTTTATCCGAGTCTATCAGTTTCCATTCACCGTTTCTATCTTGCATTTGAGTGACGTTCTCAATGGTATACCCAATAATACCCATGCTTTTCAATTGTTCATCAAGTTGTGCAGCAAGTGTCTCTTGAATGTACTTTCGAGATATCTTCCTTAACTTATCACGCTGGCTCTTGTTTGTTTTCTTAATCCCGAAGAATGAGTGGCTAATTGCCAGATCAATGTCTTCGGAAAAACGCTCAATAATGTTGAATCCTTTAGAGAGCGATGTGCCACCTTTGAATATCAGTGCTTCATGACATTCCGTCTGAAAGAGGGCTTTCAGAGTGAGTGTTACCCACCAGTCCTTTTCTATTGCCACTTGATTGATGCCAGGATGCTTGATTTCCGTCTGTTGTAACATTGCTAGACGGTCAACAAGTTCATTTTTTTTGCCAAAGTTTCCCCATTGTCTTTATTCATTTTTAAGCATTGGTTTTACAATTCGCTTCATCCATGCAGGCATTATATCCACATCCCTCGCCAAAGAGTCCTTATCAGATTCTTTTGATATTACTGAACGTATCGTCTGCATTTCTTCATTATTTACATTCTCCTGTTTTAATGCCCTAAGAGCTTGCACCAATATGGCCACGAGACGCGTCTCATAGCAAAAGTTCTTGGGCACTCCGCGTTTTAATGTCACCTGACGATTTGCAAGTTTGACTATTCTCTCACTGCCTGTAGTCAGATAGGTATAATTCATCGGCACTTGAGTGGATAGACCCAAAACGTTTAATGCAGTCATTCCAGATGGTAATACTTCTGCGTTATCACGGGCCGCGATAGCCTGCACTAACTTGTCAACTGTAGGAAGCACCTCTCCAAAACGGCTTCTCCGAGGTTTGACATAGACGCCTTGTGCAATCTTCGTCAGAACGCCCTCATTCGCAAGTTCAGACAAAGTGCTACCGACAAACTCGGAGTGATACTCTGGAAAGTCTGAGCGAAAGAGAATGCTATCCTCTGGCATTGCCTCTATTCGTTGTCTTAGAGTATTTCTATCATTAGGATGTTTATTTGTCATGCCACCTTTGAAATTTTGATGATTTTTCAAATGCAAAGATATGGTTTTTATTTCATTTATTTGCTAATAACATCATATTTTTATGTCCTTTTTGCAATTTTTCTTCAACTAGTTTTAGAGTTGCACATTTGAAGGGGTGTTTCTGGTGTTCTTTGGAGGCCTTTTGGCGGTAGCGACAGAGCCATTAGCTTCGCCTTATCCCGTCACGACTTGACCATTCAAGCAATCTTGATGGCTCTCACTGCTCTGTCAGTTGTGTTTTTTTAGACGGGAATAGTTCCAAATACTCGTCAAGTCGATTACAACAATGAAGAATTAATCATTGTTTGCATTGACTCCGTTTGATTATAGAACTTGGAATATGTGAATTCTAAACACAATCCCTCACACAATCATCACTGACGGTGTGAGAGGGCATAATTTATTACATTATGAAGCATCGTTACTTCTTTTTCGGGTTTTTGTTCCAGTGATACACCAGATGCAGCATGACGTAGTGCGGGAGGGAGCGATACCAGGTCTCGGTGCGGCCCTGGGCGTTGACGACGTATTGGGTGGATGATAGTTGGTGCAGCAGGTCGAAGACTTCGAGGCGTGCAATGAGCTTGCCTTTGAGGAATGGCTGGCTGATGGAGGCGTTCAGCACGAAGTCGTCTGTATTAAGTTCGCTGCTACCATAGCCGCGACGCGAGTACATATTGCCGTCGACTGAAAGCGTGGTGTTCAAGCGCGGCAGGGTGTAGCGGGCCGAGAGGCCATACTGGAATTCGGTGACATTCAGTGTCTCGAAATCGTACATCTTGCCCTCTGAGTGTCGCCAGCGGATGTCGCCTGTGGCTCGGATGTTCAACGCATCTTTATTATATTGTATGTAGGCGTTGTCGTGGAGAGTCAGGGTGTTGACAATGTTCTCCTCGCTCGCCGTCATGCCCGCGAACATGGCGTGGTCTATGGAGTGGTGATAGCCGGCATTGGTCTGCCACGTCCAGTGACGGTTTTCGTCGATGGCGCGGCTAATGTCGAATTTCGCATTCAGACGGTAGGCTCCCTTCACATTCATGGGCTGATAGGTATAGACACCGCTCTCTGGGTCATAGCTTGCCGACTGCGCTGTCTGCCTGTGGTAGAGGTCGGCCGAAGTGCCAACATGCCATTGCTGCTGGTTGCGCCCTGCCCTGTTCGAATAGTCTATGCCAATGCTGGATGTGACGAAGCTCTTGAGGTTGGGATTGCCCAGTTTGACGACGAGCGGTTGGCTGTCGTCACGATAGGTGATGCGGTCGGAGAGCTGAGGAGCGTTGCGCTTATGGCTGGCATGAACTCTGAAATCCTGCTTGCCGTCTTCCGAAGCATGTCTGAAAGATGCCGAGGTGTTCATGAACAGCGTGTTCTGCCGTGCCAATGTGTCGAGTCGGCCCCGCTGATAGTCAAGCGACTCGTGATGTATAGGGACGCTGATGCCCACGTTCCACCGCTGGTAGTTGACGGTGAACGGAGCATTTGGGTTCAGTTTGTATTTCCCATTGCCCCAGAAGGAGATGCCGACAGTGTTCTCAGCCACGTTCGTCTGGCTGTCGTATGAGTTATTGAAGTCTGTGATGGCGGTCAGGGCGTCTATCTGCGAAGGCAGGAGCAGTGTATCGGGATGGTAAAGATAGTCGTGTGCATCGATGCGCGTGAGATAGAGACTTTCGCCCACACCCATATCTACGCCCTTGAACAGTTGCATGCGGAAGTTCAAAGATGCGACCCCCCAAGTAGTGCGGTTGCTAATGTCATTCACGTTGTGCTGAACGATCTGCTGCGGGTTCACGTATTGCCGCGTGTTGAATCTCATAGCCGATTCCGCCTCGTTCTCACTGTGTTCTACCTTGACGTAGAAGTCGACATTCTTATGGTTCTTGCCCACGTTGAATGCGCCCTGCGTCTCAATGTTTCCACTCCATGCCGTCCCATTGTTGAATCCACGGCTCAGGAGCGAGGCCGTCAGCGTGTCGTTCCACTGGTCGAAGATGGAGCTGAACGCACCGTGATTCTTGGAATAATTGAAATTTGCTTCCGTATAGAGATAGAAAGGCTTGGTCAGTGTGAAAGCATTCCGCACATTCCACACTCTGTTGCCTGCGCGGTTGAAACTTTCGGTCAGTGAGGTCGGTGTAAGCCCGTGCAGAAACTGCTCATAGCGGCTCCGGCTCTCACTGACGTCTGTTGTCGAAGAGTATGAAGCCGTCAGGTTGTTCTTTAATTTGTCTCCTTTGGAATGGTAGTCCAGTTCCGCCTGGACACTTCTTGTGGTAAGCATGTTTTTAGGCATAGTGGCCGGTGTCCAGTTGCCCGACTGTCCGATATGTCGTGTCTCGTTTACATTGTTCAGGTTTCCGAGCAACGTGAAACGGTAGCGGTCGGTGAACATCAGTCCAAAGGCACGGGCAAGCCAACGCTCATTTGAACCCGCCGCGGCTTCCACATTGGCAATATAACCGCGCTGATACTCCTCCTTCAGATTCACATCCATTACATATTGCTTGGGCTCCACGTCATAGCCAAGCGCCTTGCTTTTGTCGGTTTGGCGTTCATACACCTTGATTTCTTTTACAACGTAGTAAGGCAGGTTCTCAAGCATCACCTTGCGGTTACCCTTGAAGAACGATCTTGACCCTAACATCAATTCGTCAATCTTCCGTCCGTTGACAAATATCTCTCCCGCGTCATTCATCGTCACCCCAGGCATCTGGCGTATCAAATCGTCGAGCATAGATCCTTGCGGCAACTTGAATGCCGTGGCATCATAGACGATGGTGTCGCCCCGATAGAACATTTTTATGCGCGTGGCTTTCACCACCACTTCTCCCAGCTCTATTTCCATCGTTTTCCGCATACGGATTGGAGAGACTTCCACTTCTGTCTGCCTTTTCCCGATGCTCACCAGTTTCCAGACATCGTTGTAGCCTTTCAGCCTTGCATGAATCAACAGCTCATTTGCATCGGTCGTCAGCTTCGCCGTATATTTGGAAAAAAGAGGTCTCAGATCATGGTTGTAGGCCGTGAACATAGCAGCCGAATCAACAATCACACTACTGTCGACCCTGCATATCGACACCTTGGCATGGGGCAACGGCATCTCCAGAAATCCGTCCTCCACGTTGCCTGATATTTCTATTTCTTTTTCACGGTTTCCATGTGAAGTGTCAATCTTGGCCTGAACATAAACGGTCTTCCCTTTTGTCTTTATTCTCAGCGGCAGGTCTTTACAAATCAACTTGACAGCCTCGATTGTGGAGAGATTATTTATTTTAGCCGATGTGTGAAAATCAGAGAGACCGTCAGAGAGAATGGCAATGGAATACTCATGCTGGCTCTGTTCTATCGTTTGCAAAGCTTCAAGGATTGAAGTGTTCTTGAAATTGAGTGAAATCTGCGCATCGGTAGCCTGTGAGATAAGCAGCAGAAGTAATGTCAGAACATATTTCATAAAGCATCCTCCTTTCCGTCAGAGGTTTCAACACAGATTGTGTCCTGATGAACTGTCACAATCATTCCATCGAACATATTCAGTTCGTCAGTAAATTCAGTAAGTGGTTCATCTGGATTCCAAGTGATGATGAACCTCATACTTTTAGAAGACTCATTACGGAAAACAACCGTTTTGCCATAGTGGGCTGAAACAACGGACAGGATACTGTCCAGGCTGATATCATTAAACCGGACTGGTGGATTTGCGCAGTTGCCCTTTCTGTCTCCCAGGTCGTTTTCGTCTGTTTGAATAGTGTTTTCGTCTATTCTCCAAGGCTGTTGTGTTTCTTGGGGATTGCGTCTTGGGGAATCTTTCAGATCTTCCGCCTGTTCTGGATGAACCATTGGCTGGTGGTTACGTACCAGATGTATTGCGGCATAGGCGATACCGGAAAGAATCAGAATGCCAATTAGGATTGCGGCCACTTTTCTGATTTGCTGATGAAAAGTTGCGAAGTGACTCTTCGGATGGTCTGCAGAGAGTCTGCTTTCAAACTCCCTCCACGCCTTCTCCAAGTCCGACTGCTGGTCAATGGCATCCATCATCGCTTCCAACTCATTCTCGGTGTAAGATTCAGGATGTTCCTGCATGTCTTGAAAGCGAGAAATGCCGGTTCTTTCCTGTTCATTTAGCGGAGTCATTGTGAGTGCTTTTCTGGCCGTTTTACTCTGTTGATTGTCGTCTTTCTGCATGGTATTCACTTTTTGAAATGGTTTTTGATTTGGTTCAAGGCATGTGAAAGATGTTTCCATACAGTCACTCTGCTGATACCCTCTTCTGCCGCAATCTCCTCATAGGAGCAGCCATTGCTGAAACGGAGTTGAAAAATACGTCGCTCCTGCTCTGTCAGATGGCGTTCCACGAACTCGTCGATTTCCGAAAGACGCTCGTCCTCACTCTCGTCGTCCAAAGTCTGCAAGGGTGAGGCATTCTCTGTCATTCTCCGTTTTACCTCCTCATGTCGCAGACGCTTCAGACACTGATTGCGCACACTTGTCAGCAGATAGTGCTCTTCGGTTTGAGCCGACAGGGTGTTGTTTCCATGAAGCAAGTTTGCAAAAATGTCGCTTACCACATCTTTGCTTTCTTCCTCATCAAAAAGAATGGAACGTGCCACCCTCATCATTTTGCCATAGTTCTGCTTGAATAGCTGTTGAATATGTATCTTTCTCATCATGTCTTTTCTTTAATACCCTTCAACAGTTCAAAAAGCTAACCACGACTGACAAATAATCAATCATGACCACAATTATGTGCGTTTTTTTAAATGAGTTTTGGTTGCAAATATACAACTAAAAGAATAGTTAATATAATATGCTGAAATAAATATTCAAAATATTCTGAAATATTAACCTAAAAACCTAGTTGTATGATTGTGCGGTGAAAAGAATATTTACTTTTTATGTATCTTTTAAGTACTTTCCGACTGCAATCTTATGCTATGAACAACTTGCAAGGAATCGTCATAAAATTCCACGAGCAGAGTTAACAAAAGACACCCCGCTGCGGAGAATCCTCATCTTTGCCCATTTGAAGAGGCAGAGCGTCTGAACCTGGGGCAAAGAAAAGTTGCCGTTAAGCAGTTTATAGACGTGGCGAAGCTGATTGTATTTAATCTGTTGCCAGCAGTCGGGAACCTTTATGTCGACAATTTGGGCATAGCCCTTATTCCTCCTTGCAAGGCAATATCCCCTGCTTAGGCCAGCCCCTTGCCAAGGGACTTCAAACATTCGTCATTTGTCGCATAAAAAAACCGTTTATCTACTGATAAAGATTGCGAAAGCCGAATGCAGAGATGAACTTGTTCAATCTATGCTGAGGCGCATCCAATCTTCGCTAATTTTTAGCAAAAGTAGGTAAACGGCCAGTATGGAGAAAAGACAGGATATTTCTCACGAATATTTTCTTTGTCAAAATATTTCTTACTATCTTTGACAATAATATTGCTTATGAATAAAACTATCAAATATAAATATGCATATGATGTTGACCAAAATAATAAATTAGTCAGCATTGATGATGTTGTAGAATATGGTATAAGAGACCATACTTTTATATGCCTTAATTGTGGTAATGAACTTATACCTGCTATAGGCAAGAAGAACACTCCTCATTTTAAGCATAAGGTTGATGTAGAATGTGAGGGAGAAAGTTATTTGCATAAACTTGCAAAACTTCGGTTCAAAGATAAGTTTTATTCCAATACTCCTTTCTTTTTTTCTTTCATGCAAACTATAATTTGTGATGAGAAAGTGAAATGTCCATTTAGCAATGATTTTTGTAAATTAGAAAAGGAAAGTAAATATAGTTTTCACAAATATTTTGATACATGTGAACTTGAAAAATCTTTTAAATGTGATATAGGTGGTGAAACAGTTCATATTATTCCTGACATAACATTGTCCAACAGTAAGAAGCCAAATCAAGATCCTTTGTTCATAGAGATTTGGAACACACATAAAAGTGAAGAAAAGAAACTTGACTTAAAATATAGAATAATAGAGGTTAGAGTTTTTAGTGAATCTGATATAGATTATTTTATAGAACATGGTTTGATCGAATCTTCACCATGGAAGATTGATAAACGTAGAAAAGAATTATGTATTCAGTTTTATAATTTCTCAGCAAAAACAGGCTCTATTGCTTGTCCCAATATTAACAAGTTTGTTTTATATAAAAGTAGAAAAGTTTATTTGCATAATTACCTAAGAAGTGACATGATATTCAAAAAATTAAATAATGAGTCTCAAAAAGAAATATTAATGAAAGTGTATGAAGGCTCTTTATTCAGAGGATTATCATATTTGATAAGTAAAGGTTACAAATTAAATAATTGTTTAATTTGTAAATATTACGGAGAAAGCCGTTCTATTTATGCTACAGATTCTATTTGTTATTGTCATTTACACGAAAAATTTTCAACTCCTATATTTCCAGATCAATTGGAGGCCGAAAAATGTCAGTATTTTCGTTATGAACCTAATATGTGGAGATTTATAAAGGAGGAATTATCCCAATTATCATTTATTGAACTTGATTAAAGTTCAAAACCAATACCCCTTATCGCATTTTTTGTTCTCAAAAATTGCGGGTTCGTATAATTTATGTTCCATGAATCTGTTATGCCATGACAATGTTCAAATATATTTGACATTGTTCATTTTGGCTTAATCGCAGATTTTGCAGTTTCAGAGGTATGCCAGATTGCAAAATCATCAGGATTGTTGCGGATAGTGTTTAAAATATCCGCAAGGTAATAATGCAAGTAATCTGCGATTGAGCTTGAATGCAGAGATAAACTTGTTTGAGCTATTCTGAGGCGATGCAGATTCGCACTGACGTAGGAACTCCGGGAATCAAGTCGGACAGCACTTCCTGATAATCATCGTCGAAGATAGTCATCCTCTGCAGACGGGCACATGTCTTCTTCGCATGAATCAGACTCTTTTCAATCTCTTCGTCGGAGAAGTCGTAAAGTTCCTGACTTCTCATTTTCTCAAATTCTGTTTTCATATAATGAAGGTACTCAACTTTCGCAAGTTCTTAAATCGTAAATCTTAAATCTTAATTCGTAAATATATTGTATTCTCGTCTTCTAAAAGCAAGTTGAAGCTTGCGAAACTTGTATATATAAATAAAAAAGGATATGAGAAGGCATATCTGTATACGGAAAACGATGATAACGACCTCTCATATTTTATACAATATAATTTGGAGGTGATAAAAAAAGCGTTTGAATATCTTAAATCATATATCCAATATAAAATTGACAAACAACAAGATGCACAGAGATTCATTGGAATTTCAAACATTAACGAACGGCAGAGATATGTTCTTCGAACTATCATAGAAAGTAAACGTACTATGTTTATTCCAAAAGAACTTGCGACGCAATTTTACATTTCTGTCAGGACCGCCAGAAAGGATTTACAGGAGTTAGTTGAAAGAGGATTTCTGGCTACAATCCAATTAAACAAAAGAGCATTTGGCTATATAAAATCGCAACAATTTGAATCACTGATAGGTATGACAGAAAAAAAGAATTAGGGGAAATTAGAGAAAGTTTAAGGAAAATTTCCCCTAATTTAAACAAACACCCCTGTCAACAGAGACGAGTTCAATCCTAGGCAACACATCATTTTCTGCAGAAAAATGTGGCGTATAGCTCATTTTTCATTTGGCTTAAACGCAAATTTCATTCCTATGTCACCAGTGACGGAGTTCACCGTAACGAACGGCTCGTCAAGACGCTGACGGAGCAGACGCATGGTCTCGGCATAGTCAGCCAAAGCACGCTCGCTTTGTGTTGACTGTGCTTGTGTCTGCTGATTCTCGACGATCACCTTCATGGATGCATGTCGAAAAGCCAACCTTCCCGAACCGAATATAACCAGAACGCATCTTTTGTTTGGGTGACATTCAAACGTAACACCACACAAGCGTACAACCACACAAGTTCACCACACAACCATGCTATGCCCACAACCTCACAAACAAAAGCCCCCTCAACTTCTAAGCGAGAAGATGCTAAGTTGAAACGATTGAAGACTATACTGGCTGCAATAGGTGAAAATAAAAGCAATTAAACAAGCTCAATCTGAAAAAAATGTTGTAAACCTTTCCTTTAAAAGCAAGAAAATGTGTATCTTTGCACCAAAAGTCGGCATGAAAATGTGTTTATATGTATAAAAGGAAGATAGAAAAAGTACTCCAATCGTGGCTGTCCGACACCTCTCACAAGCCACTCGTGGTGAAAGGAGTCCGTCAGTGTGGCAAGACCAGCAGTGTCATGGATTTTGCCACGAAGAATTTCAAGCATATAGTATATTTGGATTTTCGTGAACATCCTGACTACAAGAAGTTTTTCACCCCGAATTTGGAGGTGGACTCAATCATCATGCGCATTACAGCAGCCATGCCAGATGCTGATATTGAGCCAGGTGAGACCTGTTTCGTATTCGACGAGATTCAGGATTGTCCCAAGGCCAGAGGATCACTGAAGTATTTTCATCAAGACGGACGATACGAAGTGATGTGTACAGGATCTTTGTTAGGTGTAAACGGTTACAAAACTCCCGAGGATAAGAAAGAGGAGGAAGAGGCATCCATTCCTGTGGGTTTTGAGGACATTGTTGAAATGTATCCTATGGACTTCGAAGAATGGCTTTGGGCCAATGGCATCAAGAACATGCACATAGAATACCTTCGTAAGTGTCTTAGGGACGAAACACCCGTAGAAGATGCCATACATGACAGATTCCGTGAACTGCTTCATCAGTATGTGGTGGTAGGCGGTATGCCAGAGGTAGTTACCACTTTCATGGAAACAAAACAGATAGGCAAGGTGCTTGCCGTACAGCGTCGCATTGTGGATGAGTACAAGGCCGATATGGTGAAGTATGCTCCATCAGCCGACAAGTCGCGCATCAGAGAATGTTTTGAGTCCATACCAGCCCAACTGGCCCGAGAGTACAAGAAGTTCAGTTATACGGTAGTGCGTCCTGGAGGCAGAGGTCGCGACTATGCCGGGAGTCTGCAGTGGATAGAAGACGCGGGCATTATCCGCAGATGCTATAATACGGAGATAACAGAATTGCCTTTAGACGGGCATAAAATCAAAACAGAGTTCAAAGCATATATGTCAGACATCGGGTTGCTCATTTCCATGCTTGAAGATGGCACTCAATCGAGTATTCTTGCTGGCGATATGCTCAGTTATCATGGTGCTATCAAGGAAAACCTTGTTGCTGACATATTTGGCAAGATGGGTCGCAAACTGTATTACTATCATAAAGACGGCGGCGTGGAACTTGATTTCCTTATGCGTTATAAGGGCAAATGTGTTCCCGTAGAATGTAAGGCCACCACAGGAAATGCGAAGTCTATGCGTACAGTTTTGAAACACCCAGAGAAATACCATGTTGCGAATGGCCTAAAGTTAGGAGATCATAATGTTGGAAGCAATGGACAATTACTCACAATGCCTATATATATGGCATTCCTCTTGACAGAAGTATAATCATATAGACTTTTTCCAATAAGTTTCACCACACCACCAACATCAACAGCCTCACCTGCGTAATCACTCTGTGGAAATTTCTCACATCCCATGTACAGCGTATCAAAGGCATCCGTGCCATAGGTGCAGTGTTACAGCAGTTCTTCTTCCGACTCTGCCAGCTTTTCACCTCCTTTATCCTGTTTTTCTGAATGAGATACCCAAATCAGTTCAGCTTCTTCATTCAAACTGTTTTTATCACCGATGTTACCAGAGAGCGGAAAGAAACCACATTTCTATCAGAATAATTCTACCATTCCGTGCGGTCAGCATCGTGGTCAAACGAATTAATAAAGCGATTGTGGATGTCCTGTACGATGTCATCAAACTCCTTGGGCAGAACTATATTCTCACTATCAATAGCGTGATAAAACAATGGTGCAATCTCATCGACATTGAATCCTGCTATGCCACAGCCTATCTTCGTTACCAAGAATTTCAATTCCAGATGCTCTTTTGCAAAGCGAATAAACTCATCCACGTAAGGTTTGATGGTTTCCACACCGCCCTGCATGGTTGGGATAGCGTAGCTCTGACCTTGAAGTCCAACACCCTGACCCCATACTGCACCAAATCGATTATATGCAAGACGTGCAGCACCACCTCCATGTGCTCCGGCAAGGTTGCTGCCAAAGACGAATATCTCATTCGCTTTCAGTTCCGTTATTCTATCTGATGTGTATTCTCTGGTGTACATATTCTTCTATTCTTTTGATTTTACAATATTCTCTGCTTTTTATGCATTTTATTCAATTCTCTATAATTTTCATTGATGTTCTTGAATTTGAACACGACACTGGCATTCTGGACAATGAAGCCGTATATTTCAATCTCCTCATCATCTGTCACACCATAGCCGTCTTCATCCATAAAGCCTCGCTTTGTGTTATTCTCACTCAAAAGTACGACATTTATTTCAACCGACCAAACTTTCTTACTTTAATTTCACATCAGAATATTTTTTTTTGAAAATCATAGATTTTCCATCATAATGCTGCTTGTGGCGAATGTTTAGGAAGATGCTTAAACATAAACAAAACACTGTTTTTTTACCACTTATAGCATAGTTTTAATTATTAATCCATATCTTTGTAAAGAAAAACGGACATTAACACTTAATATTTATGGAACCATTTAAACTTATAGAACTCCCCTATTCTGTTGACGCATTGGAACCAGTCATCAGTAGTGCAACCATCGGTTTCCATCATGACAAACATCTGCAAACCTATGTGAACAATCTTAATGCAGCCATTGTCGGAAGCAAGTACGAGGGCCAAAGTCTTGAAGAGATTGTGCGCACATCAGAAGGAGGCATCTTCAACAATGCCGGACAGATTCTGAACCACAACCTGTATTTCCTCGCTCTTCAGGCTCCAAAATCCGACAACCATCCTGTCGGCAAGCTGGCAGCGGCTATCACCTCTCAGTTCGGCAGTTTTGATGTCTTCAAGCAAGAATTCACTCAGAAGGGGACATCGCTTTTCGGAAGCGGATGGGTATGGCTGAGCAATGACAACGACGGTCATCTATTGATCACCCAGGAGCAAAATGCCCAGAATCCCGTTCAACGCGGTCTGAATCCACTGCTGACGTTCGATGTTTGGGAACATGCCTACTATCTGGACTATCAAAACCGGCGTGCCGACCACCTTGCAGCCATGTGGCAGTTGGTAAACTGGAACGAGATTGAGTCACGTTACAGCAAATGAGACATAGAAAGGCAGAATATCCGATCTTTTGAAATTACACATATTTTTCTTTATCCAAATCGGGAATAAGGTTTTGTGTCAGATTAACAAAAAAACGCAGGAAGTTGTAATAAACCTCCTGCGTTAATGATTATATCACCAAAGCCCGTCTTCAAAATAATCCTTATCAAAATCTTCTTGCTTTATTAATATCTCATCTGAATCATCTATCGTTTCATCGTCGTCTTCACCATATTTCGACATGGTTACCATCAGGTTTTCTATATACAATTCATCAATATGGGTATGTGGTTGAAAATATTCTTTTTTCATCATATATGAAATTATGGGATTAATACTTTCTTACCATTCACAATGTAAATTCCTTTTTGAGGATTATTAACCGGACGGCCGCTTATGTCATAAATAACAGATGAATTCCGTTCTGACTCCAGTGCACTAATATTTGTTGGAATGACATCAAATCCGATGAAATCCTTTGCAGAACCTACCGTATTTAATATATAGCCTTTACCCGAAGGGATCACCACTCCGTCGCTGACTCTATAGAACCCAACTCCTTTTGACTTATCCGCCAATGCAAAATACACTCCATCAGATGAGTTGGCAGTCACTCCATCTCCAGTGGAAGCAATGAGAAGATTGTCAGTAAAGTTATCGTTCACATGATTTGTTTCTATAAGATAAAATGTGGTTGGATCTGTTAATGTCTCAACAGACTTCAATACAACTGCTGTACCTACCGGAGCCGTTTTGATGGCATCTAATTGAATGCAAGGATCAGTGGATGTCACCTTATAAGCCTGAATTCCATTTGTTTTGCTAAAATCAATGTTATGTTGTGTCACATAGGTGGTATATTGAGATGAAGAAATGGTTACTTTATCTACTGCACCAACATAGGTTAAGGTAAAATTCTTCACGGCAAGCCAATTGAAATTGGCATTCTCGATTATTATTCCATAACTTATACTGCCATCTTCTGTAAGAGTGACTTCCAATTCATAAGTATCGAACAAACCTGTGTTTGCACCATAAACACATGTATAACCGTCGGTGACAGAAATTCGTTGATCGTTGGCAAACATATACGCGCCCTCTAAATTGCCACTTCCATTATATTCTCTATAAGTGCGGACAAGTGCTGTGATACGGTAAACTCCGGCATGAAGGCCATTTACTGTTGTTGTAAGAGTAGAGTTTTTTAATGCTGTGGCATTACTTCCGTTCACCCAGTCTTCTATGAATGGTGTCAACATATTTGTTCCGTCGCTCTTGCCCTCAACCGACCATGTGTTCAACTGCCATTTGTCACCTCCTGTTGTAGCCCAACCTGTCATGGATTGGGTATTCGATTCAAGAGCATCTGTCATATCGGCACCCGGATTGGTCTGGCTTTTAATTGCAGCAACAAGTGCATTGTGAATCAATGATGAATAATAGGAGTCTGTATTGAGTGTTCCTTCGTTTAGTGCATTACGAATTGGAGCTAATACCGACTCATAGCTCATTACGTCATAGGAACTGTCGAGTGTGGATACTCGAGAGTCGGCTGACTCAACTAAAGCTCTAACCTGTTTGTAGGTATATATCGACTTGCGAGCCTGAGCCAATCTGTCTATTAAATTATTTGTGACTGTACGGATCGATTCCATGTCGGAAGTCATATCGATTGATTCACCTTCGGATTTTGCCGAGGACAGCGATGAACATATGTCAGCGTTCATTTCCAATGGCAACATTGTTTCTGCTTGAGATACAAGTGAAGACACATGGGATACGAAGTCTTCCTTTTCGGTACTTACTTGAGTAATCCTGAAATCGTCAATCTTGAACCATCCGGAGTTATCATTGCCTGTAACACGGCTACTGTCAAACAGCTGGTTGGATGAACGCACTCCTAATGTAACGCTCTCGTCAGGAAAAACCCAAAAATCCAATGTAAGAGGCTTAAGCAATGAAGCACTGGTCGGGGTATTGTTGCCCCAAGTCGGCAGTTCATTGTCAGCAAGATTGAGACCATAGTCAGTTTCTCTACCATAATATGCAGAATATTTGTTGGCAAAAACACGCTGGTTGGTAATCTTACCAGTAAAACACGCCATTTTTGCATTCAGTTGATAATGACCGGCAGGAAGTCCGCTTACTGTTTGATATAATTGGAATTCATTAGGGAAGGAGCCTGAGTTAGCACTATACCAACACAGTGACTTGCCCTCTATACCCGTTCCGTCTGCGTTTATTCCCCATGAGTTGCCACTTAAGTTGCCATCTCGACTCCAGCCGTAAGGGTCACCTCTGTATGTGCCACTCTCATATTGATTGTTTTCAGCTATTAACTCAAAACTCGGGTTTACCAATAGGGATGTGTATGTGTCATCATATAAAACAGGCTCGGGGTTGTCTTCTTCATCGGCATGATCGATTCTGAAATCGTCTACCTTGAACCAACCTGCATTGGTTGTGGCTCTTGTACCGTTGCTTAACAGATTTGATGAACGTATGCCCACTTTTAACGGTTCTCCTTCAGCTATTGTAACATATACAGCCATTTCATACAGCTGTCCCTTTGAACCGTTTTTCACTCCAAAGGCATGACCAGCAAATGTATAGTCCTCTCCTGATACTATATTGTTGGAATAATCAGATTCTTTACCATAATACTGCACGGAGTTGTTAGCAAACAAGCGTTGGTTTGTTACCTGATCGGTAAACACTCCTAATTTGCATCTGACAACATAACGACCAGCTGAAAGTCCGTTAATGGTTTGGTATAGTTCAAACTCATTTGGCATCGGTGTGGAATTATACCAGCAGATACTTGTACCCTCATAACCGGTTGCGTCACTGCTGATTCCATACGAGTTGCCTATGATTGTCCCTGTACGGTTCCAGCCCCATGGGTCGCCACGTGTCACAGCACCATTGTTTGGAACCCCTTCACTCTTATACTCAAAACCCGGATTTACCAATCCAGACACACTGCCCGAGCCTGCAGGCTTCTTCACTTCTATCTGGCTTAGCACAATACCCGGATCCGCCATATAAATACGGACATTTACGTTGCCCTCGGTGTCACTCTCATATATGTCGCTGGCAAAGCTATACCCACTTACTACGTATGTGCTCCAAGGACTCGTTTCGGCTTCAAGCTTCAAGTTGTGGAACACAGGTGTGGAACCAGCTATGCTAATTGCATAACGAAGATTATAGTCGCTGTAAATCGGGAATGTTGGAAGGCATTTAACGGTAATGGTATTGCTGCCAACACCTACCGGCACATCATATTCCACATATGGTGCGGATGTGATGTCATCAGAATTGTAGGCTGTCATATCGAGCGGAAGCACAGTCACTGAATGGTCGCTTATGCCAAGCCCATTGATAGTTTGTATGTTTGAAGAATTACCACTCGATGTATAGGAGCTTGCAGGAATCTTTATTGTGTTCTCACTGTTGTCGTGAGCTACCGGATTCAATGACACATTGCTCGACGACTGTATGCTCGGCTCATAGAAATGGCTCAGGGCTCTTGGGGCATAATCCATGATTCCGTTCCATTTGCCACCAGCTATCAATTCATTGTATTCTCTGGTGAGACTCACGATATTTTCATAGGCGGAAAGAGAACGAGCACCGTAATCGGATATGGCTGGCTGATTTCCGTCTTCAGCTGCATAATAGCTCATCTTGGCATACAACACCTTCATATTCATCTCACACGCCGATTTTACAGGATAGTATACTAATTCGAAGAAAGCGTCATTAAGACGGGAAGGAACACTTCCACGAATACTTTCGACTTGAGTGAGCAGATGCTCATAGTCAGCCAGTCGCTGCTCAACTTCCTCGCGACTATAATTTATAGCATGAACATGCTCCGGTTTGCCAGAGGCTGCAAGACGATAGTATTCATTCTTAACGCCGGCTATATCGTCGGCCAATGATTCTCCAAAATATTCTGAGGCCCAACTATGAGAGTAATTGTAGGCTTGCAGCGGACTCCAACGCTCCACGTCCCATGCATAATCCATGGCAAACTGGAACTCCATCTCTTGCGGTTTTATGTCTCCCACATTGAACACCCACAGATTACGGCAATTCAGGTCATAAGCTTTGCGAAGCTCATAGCTGGTGAGTGTGGGCGATACTGATGACAACCACAAATGGTCATAAGGTACTCCCCAATATGAGAAATGATAGTAAACACCTCCACCACCGCTTCTAAGCTGTTCAGAAGGATTGCTCAAACGGCGGATATAGCCGAAATTATCGTCCGGCCATAGCAGGGTTATGTCGTCGGCCAGATCAAGCCCCATCTGATATAGCGTAAGTGCTTCTTTGTATGGGCAAAACAACTGTGGTATTTCTGATGCGTCTTTACCCAAGTTGCTGCTGAGAATATTACGCTGTTCTGTTATGACTTCCTTCAAGGCCGCCTGTTTTTCGATATCGGTTGAATAACCAGGCATACCGCTGTCATGTATGCCACGCATACCTACTGTATATACGGCATCATTATTCTGGGATTCTATCACACGATCCGTCCAATATTGACAAATTGTTGCACTGTTGGTTTTCCAATTCCAATCACCTGGTTCATGACCATATTCGCTTTGGAAATTGTTTTGCCATTCATCCACATTGTTGCGGAGCAATGGCTCGCAATGGCTCGCGCCCAAAACAATGTCATAGCGGCGGGCTAAAACCGCATTTTCCTTATAATACCAGAATGCCTTTGTACATGGATGCATGGCCGGCCACAGGTAGTTGGCTTTCAGACGAAGCAACAATTCGAAAACATGTTCATATGTGCGAGGGCCAATGTCCTCCACATCGGTGTCCATGTTCTTCGCCGCCCATGGCTGAAGTCCCCAATCTTCGTCGTTTATGAACATACCACGATACTTCACGGATGGAGGCCCCACAACACAGCCATTGGTTTCCACATATATGGCATCGCGGTGTTGGGGAACCACATCAGCCCACCACACATATGGCGTTACTCCCATGGCACGTGACAACTCAAACAGTCCGTATGCCGTGCCACGAGGATCGCTACCATATATAACAAGAGTTGGAGAACCATTGTAATTAATTGTGGTAAGGCAGAAAGTTTCCCACTGACCACGAATACCATTGTCGGAAATCGCACCTTCAGAGATCAACTGGTCAATGATTTCAGATGTTCCTATGGTACCCACTATCACATTCTTTGAAGTAGGAACAGATACAACTTCCGGACGAACACCGCTCACCATTTCCACATCTTTCGAAAATGCTTCTGCAGCTATTCCTACCACCTCTTTTTCCGAGCCGCTCACAACAATGCTGCTCGCTATACCTTCACTCACCAACGGAAATCCACTTGAACTACTTATCGTAATTCCGTTTTTGTCGTCTGCCGACAATAATGAAAATGTAAATGTCAGCATACATGACAATAATAATTTTTCAAATAAATGACTTTTTCTCATAAACATAACAGTGTTTAGATTTTATTAAATTTAATCAATACATTCTAATATACTTAATAATGATGTCACAAAGGTAATGGATTATATATAATCGCTTTTGCTTTAATTTGTCAATAGTTTGTTTTTTTTTGCCAATCGGTTTGCGAAAGAAGATGATTTGCCTTTATTTGCCAAATTCAAACTGTTTTTTGCCAAAAAGAAGAAAATGAGAACCAAGATATTGATATTTTCGTCCTTTTTATTAACTTTGTAGAAAACACAACAGTTATGAAGATCAGATTGAAGATCATATACGTTTTTTGCATGATAATGTTTGTCAGCGGAACTTTAAAGGGTCAACAGACATTTCGTAGATTAGGACAGCAAGAAGGATTGTCGCAGGAATCTGTTTACGACATCGCTGAAGATGAAAGGGGATTTGTTTGGTTCGCAACAGGCAGAGGTTTGATTCGTTTCGACGGTTCTGCCACGAAACTATTCGACAAACGTAATGATAAACATATGCCAGGAAATAAGGTCAGTAAAATCATTAACGACGGGAAATGCCGATTTTGGCTTAAAACATCCAACGGCATGTGCGTGTTTGATTGGAGAAGCGAAACTTTCATGACGTTTGTTCCAATATGGAACAATAAGCCTCTACATGTTACCGGACTTTATCAGATGACAGACGACGGTAAAGTGATTATATCATCTGGAGTTAATGTATACGAATGTGATACAGCCTCTCGTGAATGCATTAAAATCAACACCAAGCCCGATGGTATCAACGTGAAATATTCACCAGCATTGTTTAAAAACAGAAACGGTGTGATTTGGCTCGGATTTCCGAATGATGCAATATATAGAACCGACAGAAAAAGTAAGCCGGTGATTGTGGGCAAACATCCTCATACTCCATTGATACTTGAAGAATATTGTGACGACAGCCTGTTAATAGGTACTTTGGCTAAAGGTGTGTGGATTATGAGCGTACGCAATGGAAACAGCAGAAAACTCTCTTCACCACATATGAGCGACATGAATGTTTTTGCTCATACATTTATGAAAATGGGCGAAAACGAGTGGTGGATAGGCACGGATACAGGAATATATGTATTGAAAAACGGGCAGATTGTTCAGCATTTCTGTTATATTGCAGATGACCCCATGTCTCTTTCTGACGACCACGTATTCGCCTTAATGAAAGATTCTAAGGGGGGGATATGGATTGGCACCGAAAAAGGAGGCGTAAACTATTGCCCGCCAACTGCCCACAAGCTCAATTTTGTATATACAGGTTCCAGATTTCCTTGGCTTTCAGGAAGACATGTCACCGCTATTGCAGAAGACAATGAAGGGCGGATATGGGTAGGTACTGACGACGGAGGACTATGTGTGATGGGAGATGATTATAGCGCTAAGGTTAATCTTTCTTCCGACAGGGTTACCGCTATGATGTTAAGAAACGACTACTTGTGGGTGGCCACTTACACAGGCGGGCTGAATGTGATAAACACCGTTAACGGACAGATTAAATACTACAAAAAAACACTTGAAGCAGGAAGTCTCAAAAATCAAGAGGATTTGTGTCTTGTACAAGACAAGAACGGGAATGTATGGGTTGGTTCTACGACTGACGTCTTTTGGTTTGACGATGAGACACAAAAATTCACCCGATTGGCTGGTATTAATAGCAATGTTGTCGATTTTGTGGTGGACAATCAAAACAACTTGTGGATGGCGACAAGCAGACAAGGACTGCTATGCTATGACATAGATTCTAAATGTATGAAATCGTATGTGAATCATGAGAACGATTCCACTTCAATTGCCAATGGTCCTTTATCGTGCTTGACTATGGATCATAAGGGACGGCTGTGGATAGGCTCAGAGGAAGGTGGAGTGTGTATGATGGATAAGAAGCTTGGACTTTTCAAGAGAATGGACATAGACGACGGACTACCTAATGCTTTTATATGTAATGTGATAGAAGATGCTGACGGAGACATATGGGTGGTTACTACCGGAGGATTCGTATTGATTGATGCTGAAAAATGGTGTATTGAAGGGGTATGGAAAGGTAATTATTGGATGAAGGATTATGCATTTTCACCAAGGGCTGGAATCCTGACAAAAAACAACGAAATGTTTTTGGGTACCAACAATGGATTTGTACATTTCTATCCACGCGATTTGCTGAGAAGTGAATCAATATTCAAGCCGCTTGTCACAGATGTTTTCTTGCCAATGGGAGAGGAACAGGTATATTTAAAGGACGTTTTGAATAAAGGGCTCCTCACTCTTCAATATGGACATTCCACTTTTGGTGTCAGATTTTCGGCTTTTGACTTTGAAAGCAGTAATGGAGGACGATTTGAGTACAGACTGAAAGGTAATAATTCCAACGGATGGATGGTAGCAGAGCAACCGATGGCACAGTGGACGGATTTGCCTACGGGTAAGTATCAGTTGTTTGTCAGATATGCCGCAGACGGAAGAACCTGGTCTAAAGAAAACCTGTGTCTGACGATAAAGGTACTTCCACCATGGTGGCTCACATCTTGGGCTTGGATAACCTATCTGCTTATTGCATTTGTGGCGGGTGTCGGCCTATGGAGATGGATGAAGAAAAAGCGAATGAGGGCATTGATGCGGCAAAAAGCGGAGTGGGAAACTAAAATCAATGAAGAGAATGCAAAGGCTAAAATTGATTTTTTCACAAATGTGGCACACGAAATCAGGACCCCGGTTTCGCTAATCAGGGCATCAGTTGAACAGGGTATTGATGGAGACAGCTGGGGCTTCTTGGAAAGAAATGTTGAACGATTAGGCCAATTGGTAGATCATTTGCTGGAATTCAGAAGTGTTGAATCTAACAAACAGACAATCGAGTGTACTGAGGTTGATGTGGCACGAATTGTCGGAATGACTCTCAATGCCTTTGAGCCTATGATAAAGAAACGCCAGTTGCATATAGTGAACGAAATCGGGAACGAACCTCCTATTATGGCAATGGCAGATGAAGAGGCTCTGAGAACGGTAATGAACAACATCATTGGCAATGCAGTAAAATATGCTTCTAATACTATTAAGATTTCGGTTGAATATAATGATAAAAACCTGAAATTGATGGTTTGGAATGATGGGAATCCAATCCCTGAAGAAATAAGGGACAGAGTGTTCGAACCATTCGTAAAAGGCACTCAAAAGGACGAGAGCACAGGAATCGGGCTGGCTCTTGTCAAATTGCTTACACAAAAAATGAACGGCAAGGTGGAAATGAATAGTGGAGAGAATGGCACTGAATTTACAGTAGTGCTGCCTGTCTGCATAAACTCATATAAGAATGTGAATGTGTTGGATTATAAGAATAATGGAAATTGGCAACAACCTAAGGAAGTTGAAAGCATTCTTATAGTCGAAGATAATGATGATATGAGGGCGTTCTTGAAACAGAGGTTTGCAAAACTCTATAAGGTCATAACTGCAGATGACGGACAAGAGGCTTGGGAATTTTTGGAAAAGAACGATGTGGCAACAGTAATTTCGGATGTTATGATGCCGAGAATGGATGGATTCCAGCTGTGCAAACTTGTGAAGTCAAATCTTATAACTTGCCATATCCCGGTTATTCTCTTGACAGCAAAAACTACTGAATCTGAACATATACTTGGATATGGAATTGGGGCTGACGCTTATATCGACAAACCTTTCTCTACAGGAGAATTGATGGCTCAGGTGAAAAGCATTATAAACAACAGGCGGCTACAAAGGGAAAGCTTTGTCAGAAACAGATACAAGAGGGCGGTTGACATTAAGGACAACATCCAAAACGACGGGGCATTTACAGATAAAAATTCTCAAACTAAGGTGACTAATATCCTTAACTCACCTATAGACAGGAATTTTGAAAAAAGGCTTAATGAATATGTTAACCTACACCTGAGTGATGAGGAATTCAATATCGATGCTCTTGCAGATTTCATGAATATGAGCAGAAGGAATTTTCATCGAAAGCTAAAGGCTCTTTATGATTGTACTCCAGGGGAATACGTGAATGTCATCAGAATGAGGAAAGCGGCAGAAATACTTTCTGATGGTAAATACCGAGTAAATGAGGTATGTGTCATGATAGGTTTCCATTCAATTGCCCATTTTTCAAGGGCTTTTAAAAAATTCTACAACGTCTCACCTAAGGATTGGAACAATAGTGACGTTGGTAGCCATAAATAGTTCAATGGTTCGTTTGAATTTGACTTAAATTCACGTGAGTTCGGTTTAAGATTTATGCAATAACTCTGCTCTTGTCAATGATTTCAATATTCATTGACGGTTTCTTTGGCATGAAGTTGTATGCAATCATTC
>ERZ842401.2361-NODE-2361-length-25320-cov-6.165644_pt1 | contig 25320 bp, 15 predicted proteins | sample MGYA00521270_ERZ842401 | MGnify/ENA primary metagenome ERZ842401 (study PRJEB31892, sample SAMEA3878208) | bioreactor metagenome | biome: Moose rumen | place: Sweden | collected 2011-10 | study: EMG produced TPA metagenomics assembly of the PRJEB12797 data set... | reverse complement strand
ATTTAAACTATTTTCAAAGAACTTTTTGGGCTTCAACGAAGCACCCTATGTTAAGTTGGTGGATTCGAGGCACTTACGGTCGTGCTGGCAGGCTGCTCCCGGGCGATTGTCTCCCCTGGGGGCTGGGGGGATTGACCAGATGCAGTGGGCTGGCGGTTTCTGAGGGGCCCCTTTGGGGAGAGAAACCGACTGCCGACTGCATACCGCTTTCCATTTCAAGTGCGGGGGCATCGTGCGTGGGCCATTGGTGCGTGAGGTCGAGCGAGTGTGTGGCCGGCTTGCCGGACACTGTCTCGCCGGCGCGTGGCAATGAAATGGAGCTGGGCTGGCAGTTGCTGAGGGGCCCCTCTGGGGAGAGCAACTGACTGCCGAGCGATTCCGCTTTTTCTATCGGCCCGCACATTCGCAATGGCGAAGGATCACCGGACCATCTGCCCGAAAGACGATAGCATCGGCCTTAAATGCCCGCCTGCGGAAGGGAAAGTTCCTTCTCGATCAGCGGGATGAGGACGTGGTCGGCAGGGAGCCAGTTGATGCTGCCGAGGTTATCTGCCTTGAGCCACTGCGCGGCTTCGTGTTCGTTCAGGTGCAGGGCGTCGGTAACGAGCGAGCACATATAGCAATGCATCGTGAGATGGAAGTCGGGATAGTCCCATTCGACCGTATGGAGGAATTTATCGATATGGATGTCGGCATCCAGCTCCTCCCGGATTTCGCGCCGGAGAGCCTGCGTCGGAGATTCGCCCTGCTCGACCTTTCCGCCCGGCCACTCCCAGTAATCCTTCCAGGGGCCATAGCCCCGCTGGGTGGCGAACACCTTGTCTTCTTTGCGTATGATGGCGGCGACTACTTCGATGCTTTTCATGATGATGGTCCTTTGGCTTTTGGTGCAAAGATTCCACCTTTTGCGGGAATATGCATACCACCATGCCGGTGGCATAATTATACTTGACTATAGCTGTTTTGACTTGTCTAAGACGTTCAATACAACATCGAGCCAAATGTTGTATAATATTGCATAGTCATCAACATCATGACGATGTTCAAGAGCTTTATGTGCCATTTCAGAAAATGATTCCCAAATGGATTCATGTACGACCAGGTAATTGCCGAGTCCGAGATATTGGTCTTTCCATTCTTCAGGATAAAAGCCTCCTCCAAAGATTCCTGCTTTAACCTGCAAAAGGGGCGGAAATATCTCACAAAGGTCGTCCCATGTAATTCCATATTTTGCATCTTTTGTGATGAATACCACACCTCCGGGTTCTCCACATGCGCCCCCAGCAGCCCATTGAAATGCAATGATATCAAGCCCTATTGCTTTTTCTTTGTTTGATGAATTAATTTCTATCATAATTCTTATTACTATCTATTCCTCGGACAAGGCAATGATTGCTTCGTCAATTTTTTTTAGGCAGACTTCAACATCTTCCGGGTCGTATTCGGATTTGTTTTGCGCCACCGCTTCTTTAAACTGATTCCAGTTGGCTATGGCACCTTCTTTATCACCTTCTATAAGGTAGAGCTTCTCTACATAATCACTGGCAATGTAATTTGCAAGAAGGGCGCTGCCGGTGAGCCCGTACACGCCATCAATCAGGTCATAGAATAGATTTCGGGCGTCGTCTATTTTGCCGGACTCGGCAAGGGAAAGCCCCAGGTCCCTAACGACACGAGGATAAACTTCCGGGATATAGCCGGTATTGTCGGCCTGCATCTGGATGGAGGCATCCTCAAGGGCTTTTTCGAGCTGAAGAAGATTAGTGTATTCTTCCCGGGCATAATCAACCCCTCGGTATTCCTGCATCAACGGCCGGAGCACTTCCGAGAAGAAGACATAGCGGTGTGTGGAATGCTTCAGATAGATCAAAAAGTCACCGGAGTTCTTACCACGAGAGCTGGCTTTTTCACCCTCATAGAAGTCCAAAGCTTTTTCGTATAGGTCAGAATCTATTAGGCGTTTGAATTCGGCCCAGGTAATGCGGGCTTCGTCATAGGCCTGCTGCTGAATAGCGTGTTCGGTACGCCCTTCCTTTGACCTATCCGGGTGCTCTGCTTCGTACTGATCCATTATGGCAGAAACGACTGTATCGACGGAATGGTTGTATGTGGAATCTCGCGGTTCCCAACCATACATGGCCGATACGGTTGAATCTAGCTGCGCGACGGTTCCTTTGATATCAGAAAGGGATTCCGGGAGGGAATTGTTTTGACTGCATGCCGCCACTGCATTAGTCAGCAAAAGGATTATCAATAGTTTCTTTATCATGACATTCAATTGTTTACGATTCAATTCAACTCCTGTTTGACTTTGGGGCATGAAAGAGCATGCTGGTTTAGACCTAAAAATCAATAGACATAGCATTAGGTGGAGTCGATGATTCGTCTTGTTCGCTTTCTACGATTTCAACGAGGTGTTGCCCGGAAAAGTATTTCGTGACAATCAGCGCATCTGCTTCCGCGGATTCTCTTGAAGAATATGTTTTCCACCTATCCGATGATGTAATAATTCGATGCATTCCATACGATGTCTTCATTCGATCAAAATACTCTATTTTATCGGTTTCGGCATTTAATATTTGGATGCGATACTTCATCTGCGTATGTTTAATTATCTATTTCTCAATCCTTTTACCAGTCATATGACGATTGAGTGAATCATAGTGTTTTAAGATAGAGTTTTGTCGGGACATCTGATAGGGGCGCACTTATGGAAGGAGTCGAATACATAACGTAAAGGTTGTGCATGGTGCGAGTCATAGCTACGTATAATGCCTTCCTAGACTCATCGTCGAATGCACCGATGTACATCGGCAGGATAACAACGTCGAATTGAAGGCCCTTTGCGCTATGATAGGTCATCAACTTTGGAAGGAAGGTCTCGAAATCCAAGGTATCAACAAATCTATCTGAATTGTCATCGGTATACTTAAACTCGCATGGGATATCGGATTCCTGGAGTTTCTGACAGATCTTGACAACAAGATCATTACTCGGGAGCAAAATACCAATCGACTGATTATCAAATATGTTTCGTGTGTATTTTTCTATTAACGTGCGTATTGCTGAAATTTGTTCCTCAAACCCATCAAATTGAACGAAATGCGGCAAAGACTTCTCTTTGTTTTGATAGATCTTATCTTCGTATGGATTTACGTTAACGCCTACATATCCCTGTGTAATCTTTGCGATTGTCCTAGGAAGCCGATAATTGTTGTATAATTGCATCGGGGTCAGTCCAGTCAATGCCGAAATATCTTCAATGCTGATTGTATTCTTTCCATATTGTCTATAGATTGACTGGGCTGAATCGCCAAAGAAGAAATAGGCTTTTCTTGCAGCGCCCATAAACTCAAGGACCTCCTCGCGGGTGAAATCCTGAATCTCATCCACAATGATGTAGTCTGCGCTGGGCATCTTGAGTTTCTCTTTCCATCTATAGTGGTGATAGAACTGATATGGTAATGTCTTCTCGTCTATCCCTTCCCTCATGAATGCGGATAATGATTTTGTATATGCGATAAGGATAACGCCCGCACCAGTTTTCGCAACCTGCTCTGCTTTGTGCATAGCAATAACAGATTTCCCACTTCCAGCGCATCCAGTGACTAACATGGATTTGTCGATATTCATCTCTATTAAATCAAGCTGGTCATCATCCATTGATTCCTCGTCAACATCCCATGAAGCAGAGGAAATCTTAAGCAATTTGGATAGTTTAAGTTTAGGCTTGACTGGTTGATCGTCAATAGGTTCGTCCTCAGTATCTTCCGGTTTCTCTTCTACCTGTTGAGCAGTGTGTGTACCGATGGAGACGAGTTGCTCTTGTAGTTCATCTATAGTTTTTTGCATAGCTGAAATCTCAGCCTCTAGAGCACTATTCTTTGTCTCGGCTTCCAGTTTTTTCTTTTCGATTTCAAGCTGCATAGCTTGAGCCTCCAATAACGAGGCTTCTTTCTTCTCCAATGCCGAAATCAAGCCGTCAATCTCTTGCTGAAACTGTTCGCTTTTATCATCTTTAGATAGGTTGAAGGTAGATAGGCTCGACAAAAATGACAAGGTGCTCGAGGAAAGAATACTATTGCTTTTTGCGAAGTCAAAATAACCTTCAATAAATGCTGCACAGCCTACCGCCTGAACAGATATATCCAGAACAATTTTATCGGTATGATTACCGAATCCGCTCGCCAAATCATATAATCTGGCGAACTCACTGCCACAGCTCTCCAGACCTCGACGTAAACGCTCTTTATTTCTATCTAAATACGAGGTGGATATATCCGGATGCCTATAAAAATATGCCTTAGGAACCAACAACGGGAAAGCTTTTCCCGATGGCCTCTTGTTTGAAGAATTCTCCTGCAATTGATAGGCATTCGAGGGGTTTTTTACAATTGAGACCCCACCGTCAATAATATCATAAGCATCATCATCATTGCCTATGATGTCCATAATCATTAACTTAGCCAACCATTCGATTGACGGACGGATGTTCATGAAAAAGCCACGATAGTCTTTCTTGTTAAAGCTCTCTACGGCAGCATTATAGTCACGAAGGATTCCTTCTTTGATTTCGTCCATATTTTAAGAATTTTATTTTGCGTATCCGGCAAAGTCAACAATGTAAATATAACCGCGGTTTATAGCATCCTGAGACCAGTACTGAGTAAATGATGTATTATTCTCTTGGTCAAATTTGACAGTATCAGCGTATGTCCAGGCAAACACTTCATTTACAAACAATCCACTCAGTTGACCACATAACAAACCCGTATTATACTCTTGTGATCTTATTTGTTTTAAGATTCTACTCTTCCCCGAGAGCATTCCAATGGTCACACCATTATGTCTGGCAAAAGCACCAATCTTACCTTGTTTATTCTTATAAGGAACAATAGTTATGGCGTCGTTCTTTGCGACCATATTCATGATATAGCCATTGTTCGGAAATGCATCCTGCAGGGCCATGTAGCTTAAGAAGAATTTATCAATCTCTGGCTTATCGGTCCATCCCAGTTTTGCATCTTGACGAGGAATCTTTCTCATCTGATCCAATGCGGCTTCTCGAGTGAAACGATATACCCAAAGAATCTTCCGCGCGCGTGTATGTGCAACGTACTGAAGGCGCCGTTCTTCCTCTAATTCTTCGTACTCTTCACCAGTAAGAGGGGCGCTGAAATCAATATCCGAATCGCCCCTTCCATCGAATGGCAGGGAAGCGAAAGAAGGCGTCACAATAACAGCATCGAATTCAAGACCTTTAACTTTGTGCATTGTGGTCAAAATAATGTTCAGCTGTTTCTTTCGATCAATTCTTTCATCCTCATATCTATCGTATATCTTGTATATCTGGCCATCGTCGGTTTGAGTTGATTCCTTAATAGATTCAGCCATTTGACCGAAGGTGTAATTGTCCTCTTCTGATGAAACGAAATCTATATAATCAAGAATCAGCGTGTATGCAAAATCCAGATAGAATCTATCCCATTTCGGGAAGTTTGTCATCAGATTCTCAATATAAGCTCTCAACTCCTTTTGCGTCTGAGAGCCGGAAATCTTTATTTCTTTTGCAGCATTGTTCTGAAGATATGTAAGGATAGCATGTATCTCACGGGAACGGTACAATTCGCAACCGGATGCTCCTTGAATCCTTATCCTAACATCTTGGAAATTCATTTTACTAACTCTCTCATACCCGCGATATACTTCATCATTGCTTCTAAAAAAGATGGCTATATCTTCAATTCTATCCTGACGAGACTCGTTGTTCATGGTTGCTTTTGCATGCTCAACCAGCTCAGGTAGCTGTTCGGTCCAATAAGGGATGCCCTTCGTCCAATTGATAAGTGACACATATTCCGAAGATGGTTCGGAATCTTGGAGCTTCTTTGAAGAAACAGGTGCGTCACTGGGATCTCTCAAGAAATATGAAGCTGCCTTGAGAATCTTGGGATATGATCTATAGTTAGTCCTCATCGTGTATTCGTGAGGAGAGAGCTTTTCGGTCAATTGCTTATAATAGTAATCAGGGCTTGTTGATTCAGGAATGCCCTCAATCTTTTTATCAAAGCCATAGATACTTTGATTCTTGTCACCGATAGTGAAGAACTTTACACCAGGATAGATCTGGCGTATCGTAAGCATGGCATCAAGGCGAGTCTGGGTGATATCTTGGAATTCATCAATCATGACAAAGCGAATCCCAGGAAGGATTTGCTTGACATCTGCCGGCCGGGAACGAAGTGCATCGAGGAAGTAACCTTCCCATTCTCTAATATCCGCCTCGTCAAGCGATTGTCCACATACAACCTTCGCCAACGCAGAAAAAGTATGAACATGAATCTGACTAGCGGAGCGTCCCAAACCTAAGCTGCCGAATAATCTGTCTAAACGATTTCTTAACTCTACTACAACTGCTCTATTGTAGGCCAGAACAAGAATCTCACTTGGAGACACATTCTCCCTATAAATAAGCCGGGCGCATCGTAGAGTCAGAATGTGTGTTTTCCCAGAGCCTGGACCTGCTAAAACATTGATATCTTCATCAGTCGGTGCATCATAGATAATACGTTGCTCTTCTCCTAAAATCTTCTCTTCCTTTATTATGGCTTCATCCTGAAGGGCCGCGATAAACTTTTGGTCTTCAGGATTCTTCTCGTCATAGTAGTTACTCACCAAAGAGAAGAAATCCTCAAACGTAACACACTTGAAGTACTCGCTTATGAAATGATTCAAATTCGCTTTCCCCTTACCTGCAAAAGCACTCATTGCAGCAAGACGAATCTTCTTCATTTTGTTCATCAGATCGAAGTCCTTCCGAACTCGGTCATCCACTGAATCCGGCTTGATGTTTTCACGGATTGGCTGCTCTGATTCTATTGTGGTGTAAACCTCGATACCCACGGGAAGAAGAGCATCAGAATTCACATAACCGAGGGCTCTCAGTATATGGAGAATGTCATCCAGATAGTTGTATCCTTTCCCCTCAAGGCCAAGTTCTATCAAGCAATCGGCCCAATTGATCTTGCCGGCTTTTCCTCCCAGCTTGTTATTCTTTTCATCCAAATACTTTAAGAACTTCCGGCAATCGTATTTCAGGGTCTCAATATAAGAAAGGCAAGACGAGCTCTCATAGGAAACAACCTGTTTTACGTCTTTCGACTCTGTATCCAGGAAAGATCGGACCTTCACGCCGGGAAGAAGTTCAAGAACCGTGAAGATGTGCTTGGCGCGTTTTCGCACCAAATCCGCCTTGTAATTTTTTGCAATGGCAAGGCCGATGTTCTTTGTTTTGGTTTCCTTCCCGTCATACCAAAGCATATATTGCTCAGTGATTGTCTTCCCGCCCCTTGTGGTCCTTGTATGAGGTATTGTACCTATCTTGTTCTCTTCCAGGGTTTCGTCCAGCAACCGCTTTCTCAAGGCTCCGTCAACCACAAATTCTTTGTGCGCGTTTTGGTCAGACAAGAGTTTGGAGGCGGCCGCAAATACAATGTCTAAAGCGACAGGGGTATCGTTCCGCAACCAATATGAAGTTTCACTGCTTCTGGTCATAGATATTTCGCAACGAACTTCCTGCTCCAGTCTAAGCCATTTTTTCTTAGTACAAACAACCAGCGCATTCAATACGGCCTGATAGCCCATGTTCAGCTCACAGCGCAAGTCATTTACCGAGACTTGAACTACGCTTTCTCCCAACTGCTTACAATGATTTTTAATATAATCGTAAACTTTATAAGCATTGGCCTCCGTTTTCAATTTGCCGACATTCCGGGAGGTGATGCTCTTATCCGTCAATGAGACGTTCACATGCGACGGACACAAGAATCCCATCTTGAAGCGTTCCATGTTTTCAAGCCAGTATAGTCCCAACTTGAAATCTGTGAACGAGTCATCAAGTTTATCCTTTCTCCAAAGATTCTGAGGAACGACTATCGGGGACTTCTGTGTCTGTTCAACGCTTTGCAAGGGTTTGATATAGTCCAGGATGGCCTTCCTAATGTCATTGAGGTTCGACCAGCTGAGCATACTCTTGATTAGGAGCTCTTTCGCTTTTTTGAAGTCTTCCTTTGACACCAAGCATATTGTCGGAAGCAGTTTATCCCCGACAAAACCAGCAGCCTCGCAGTCTTCTTTCTTTCTTCCAGCCCGGCCAACTTCCTGAAGGTAGTCCTCGAGAACGGATGGCGGGGAGTAATGGACAATATAGTGAACGTTGGGAATATCCATTCCCATGCCGAATGCTTTTGTGGCGCACAATATGGCTATGCTGCCGGATTTGAACTGCTTGTAGACATCTTCGCGGTCGTCTGCATCCATTCCAGCATGGAAATATCCTATAGGAGAGCGACCTTCATCGTCATAAGAGAACCCAAATTCAGCCATGTGCTCTTCTAGATAATTGGAACACAATTCACATTGCATCCTCGTCCTGCAAAAAACAAGCATGCGACTTTTTGAGGGATCGATGTGATTCTGCTGGATATACTCAACGATTGCCTTTATCCTTGATGTGTCATCGTTAGCGACATTGACAAATGACATCCCAATATGGCTCCTAATGGGATTGTAATCCTCTTCTTTCTGGCCATACCTCTGAACATCCGGCAAGAACTTAGCAATGGCTTCTTGTATCTGTTTGGTAACTGTTGCCGAGTATAGTGTAACACAGCTTTGCGGGTAACTTTTCTTAAGTTCCACACACCACCTCATTACATTCAAATAGTCCGGACGGAATTCCTGTCCCCATTGGGAGATGCAGTGTGCTTCATCAAAGATGAAATACTCCAGCCCCTTGTCGTTAGCTATGCGGGTTTGCAGAGCATTCAGGAAACTTCTGGAGCGGAAACGCTCCGGAGTAACATAGAGCAATGCAAGTTCTCCACCCTTAACCTTCCTGTATATTTGCTGAACCTCTCCCTGACTGCGGTCACTATTCAAGTAATCAACATTCGTATAGAACCCCAATTGGGGATTGTGTAATTCGCTCACTTGATCTTCCATCAAGGCCTTCAGCGGGGTGACGACTATTGAGAGTTTATTTGTGAAAGCAGAATAGTACAACGCCGGACCTTGGAACAAGATGGACTTACCTCCACCGGTCGGGATTGAGACCAGGCAATCATTTTTCTTTGATAGAACGGACGGCAGAGCGTCCAGTTGGTTTTCCCGCCATTCATACGCAGGCAGGAAAATCTTTCGGATGGTCTCCATTGCCTCTTTTATCCGCTTGTCCTCGGTAATTTCATTGAGATTCTCGGAAGGCTCATAATCCTTATAGAAAGCCGAGGCCTGCTTTACATCTTTGTTATATTGCTCTTTACCCGTCCATAGCTTCGGACTGAATACTCCCGTATTCCAAGCATCAGCTAAATCTCCGAAATCATCCAAATATGGATCTATGACATATAGTCTCGATTCCGGGTTATTCGCTTCTATGTATTTGTTTTGGAACTCGATGGTAGGCCATGTCGCCAGTAGGCATGTCTTGGGTGTCGCATCCGTAATCGCTAACCGCTGCTGAATATCGTCCTTCTCCGCATTTGCCTCGTCACCGAACGGCATCTTTCCTGTCCACATCATCCGGCATTTGTCGACAGCCAGGTTGTCCCAAACATACACGTAACGCGCGAATTCTTTCAAGCCGGCGACAGCTCTGAATTGCTCCTTTCCGATAATAAGAAGACCATTGCTATGTTTGCAAATCAACTCCAGCTTGCGAGCCAACGAGCCGATGTCCGGGACATAGAACCCTAATTTTCTTGCATGAGCTTCGACTGCGACCAACTCCAAGCCGTTGTCAAGGACATATACAATAGGCGTCTCGGGTTCTTGCTCATGTATGGCCTGAAGTAATTTCAACTGGGTTGCCCAATATAATGACCTATATCGGGAAACAGGGCCGACACGGTTTTGGGAGGCCACGAAACGTCCCCGTGAATTTGAATTGACAAGGACGATGTTATTCTGCCGTTCAGCGGTCCTGGCCATATCCCAAGAAACAAACTCGATGGAAGCGGAGTGATTGTCTTTCTTAAGTTTGGCGATACGGTCCTCATAATTGAAATTGTAATTGACCTGGTATTGTCCATTGGGTTGACGTTCAACCCATATGTTGGCCACATCCCCAGGAAGGCCCTTTATGTCCAACAAACGTTGCTCTTCGCCAGACACAATCATATAATTTGCTCCAGCCATCCTCATGGGAATCCAGCAATTCTTGCTGAGAAAATCGGAAGTACTCAAAAGCTCTGGCAGGGAGTACTGGCACAAGCGCCCATCCATTTCGCATCCGACAAAATAGATATGGTCATAACCCTTCTGTTCAGGCAAGTCCTTCAAGCCATCAATATCGCAGCATACGATGCTCCCAAATGATTCGTCGCACACGTATTGTGACAATAATTCGTCAGGGAAATGGTTGTATCTCAGATATTGCGCCAAATTAGCAATGATGGGGGTCTTGGACAACTCTAGAAACCTTTTCAGAATCGTCTGCAAGAAAACGTCACCAATCGGATTGGAGGACAGTTTCTCTTTGGAAAGAATCTTAAAATCAATTGCATCTGAGCGGTCGAAGAAAGACAAGTCTATGTATTGCGCGAGTTTTCCCCACAACGCTTTGGGAGAAACAATCAAGACTTTTTCTTCTCCAGATTTGGAATCAATATCCTCCAGATGAGACTGGAGTTCATTACTGATCTCAGATAGTTCCTGGAACAACTGTTCCGTCCCTAAAGCGCTATCTCTGAAAAGTTTCTCAAAATAAGGTTTTTGGAGTTGGATTAAGATATCATTGATAGAAGGCGGTAACAACTGGGACAGTGATTCGCATAGTTCAGGCTTCCGTGAAAGCCGGAATAACTGATTCCAAAACAGTTTGTCAGCTAACTCAGTGTCGCTCTTTGCATCATGCTGCGTATGGAGAGAATATGCGTAACGGCACGGATTCAACAAAATCTCGACCTCAAGAGTGTCCCAGACAAAGGACTTCGTCTCAAGCCCTTTCTTCTTTAAGATGTTTAAATCCCAGTCCTTTATCTTGTGGCCTACTATGACTTCCTGTTTCTTTAATGCGCGTAATAAGGATTTAAGTTGATCCTCTCCTTGATAGACACGAATATTCTCCTCTTGCTTGAAGGCAAACTCCTTAACGTTCTCTCCGTCTGATTCCAGATCAAAAACAACGTATGATATTCCAGCTTTAACAGATTTCCATTGCTCCCCGATAATCGTATCGAATACGTCGGCCCCAACGAAGTGTTTGACAACAATTTCTGTAGCAAGCTGCTCTGGTAATTGTTGCAAGAACTGTATTTTTTCATCCTCATCCTTCCCCTCCAAAACCTTCACAAAAACGGATGTACTGAAACGGCTGAAAACTTCATCCGATTCAAGGTCGACATTTTCAATAAAGCCTTTAATTAGAGGTGTAACGACGCCTGAGTTTTGTTTCTCTATCCAAGGAATGATTTGATCCCAGTTATCTATCTCTGAAATATGGTTGAAGTTATTATCTGCTAAGAACCAGAATACACGTTCCATATCTGACAACTTATCATTCTCCTCAAACAACGACGCAAAATTGTCGTTGAAATGAGCAAATAAGTAGGACAGGAAGTATACAGGAAGTTCTGCGATTTCTCCACACCTTACAAGTTGCCGAACCCGTTCATAGCCTAAACTAAGCAGAAAAGTACTCTTGTCCTGTGAGATAGTGGTCCCCGAAGTCAAATTCTTCAAAAGAGAAGGATAATACGACGATATATCCATCCCTCCCTTGGCATATTTCGTGATTTTAGGCCAGTTTAGGGATTCACCTTCGAAAAGAGAAGAAACAACTTTCTCCTTAAGAGTATCGACAATAGGAGATGTTGGAAGCGCCTCTCCGTACTTTTGAAGGAGGCTCTCCACAATAGAACACGTGGCCTCGTTTGAAAGGAATGAGTCAATGAATTCAATTTGTTTATCGAGTTGTAGGGACTCAACATACTCGATCAAAATGCTGAAGAATTCCTTTGGCTTATCATCTTTAGTCCAAAAAGACTTATAAACGCAAGAGATAATGTCGTGGTCGTATACTTTTTCTCTTTTATTATCACGACCCTTTATCTTCGCGAACTCGCCAATATAACCAAAAGCCAAGAAGAGATCTTCTCTTGAACCAGATAAATATTTTGCATTGATTGCTCGGAGGCCACGTTTCGCGTTTTCAACATCAAAAACAAGCCAATCACCATCATTTGGCTTAGAGTAACTCTCAAAACTAGTAGAATTTATAAAAATCTCCTTCAAGAGATTATGGCCATCCTGATCTAATCCAAAGCTATTTGTTACAACAAAACCAAAGCCTTTTGTGTTATCATAGAATTTAATTATACCGATATGACGAATACCGGAATTCTTGTTCTCTTTCTCTTTAGGGGTTGGTTTAACTGATTTCGGCTTTTCAAATAGAACCCTTTTGTTCAAACGCTCCTTGGCCTTCTTAAACCTCTCGTTAATCATCTCTTTGTCCTTCTCCTCGACAGGACCAGCATCTCGCCATTGCTTAGTTAGAATATCAAGAGTATCGGAAACTTCAACAATGCTGACATCGTCCGCAATACTTTCAAGCGCTTCGCATATTAGGGTCTTCCTATGAAGGTTATCCTGGTATGCGGCAGCCAAAGCAGATGAATCTATAGATAGATGTGCGTAAAGGTTCTTGAGCGTGAACTCATATTTTTTATACAGCACATTGAATTCTTTTCCCCTACCAATACCACAATCCTCCCATTTCTGCCGGATTCCCTTAACATCTTCAATGGTCATCATATTAGCATAATCCACCATTGAAATAAGATCTCGTAAGATTGCGTTTTTCTTTTCAATGAGCGAATCTAATTCTTGAGCACCCGAAACCTCAGTAGCAGGAGAGCCCAAGCTCTCTAATGAATGCAGGGTACTTTGAGAAGCTTCTTTCACTTTGTCTTCTCCTAAGTCATCTTTGGAGGACTGTTGTTCTTCAACCATCTTCTTATGTGCAGGCTTCCTATATCGCAATTTGTATGCAAGAGAAGGATCGATGATTCTTATTTCAGCTAGGGACAGCTCTCCATCCTCTTCATTTGGGATAGAGATGCCTTTTTCAGAGGCAAGACGGATAAATTCTTCCAACGAACAACCTCTAAGTTCGACTATCTCTTTTAATGCAATTTTATCCGCCATATTTATTATTGATAATAGTCATCATGTAATTATGCGATCATGGTTTCAATTCCTCCGGCTTCTCAATGCTGCCGCCCTGGATGTAGCCTTCGATGTCATCGCGGACGGCTTTGTAGTCGGCGGCGCCGAAGGGGCCTTCCTTTTCGAAGGCGAGGATGAGTTCTTTGGAGTCTTTGTCCTCTTTGTAGGCTTTGCCTTCGAGGATGAGGCGGAAGTAGTGGGTGAAGGGCAGGTGGCCGACGAGGCCGTTCTGGGAGTATAGCGGGATGTCCTTCGGCTCTATGCGGAAGAAGTGGTAGGTGTCGTTTAGGAGCCGGATCATGTCTTCGCGGATGGTGGTGCGGAGGGTGGAGGTCCAGCAGTCTTCGTAGGCGCCGTAGGCGGCGATGAGGAAGATGAGGTTTATCTGGTATTCCCTGAGGAGCAGGGTGTCGCGGTCAAAGAGCCTGTCCTCAAAGTGTTTGTTGGGCTTGGGCTTCCAGTCCGTGGGGGTGAAGGAAGGAGACGTGAAGTCAAGGTTGCCGACTTCTATCTTGGGACTGATGAAGAAGTTGGGGGTGATGTTGTAGCCTTCGGTTTCCTCGTCACGGTAGCGGATGGCGTTGGGGTTCTTGCTGTGTTTCAGATAGTACTGGTCTATGTTGTACTGGATGGCGTTCTTTGCGTAGGTGAACTGCTTGTAGAGGGATACGCCTTCCGGATGGGAGCCGTCCTGATAGTACTTGCTGTCGCCGATGTAGTAGATGTTGTGCTGCTTGCCGATGAGGGATTTGTCCAGGTAGATGTGGTCGATAAGCTTGCCGTCCTTCTGGTTCTTGAGGTCGGAGAGCTTACCGGAATCGCCGATAAGGTGATCCACCATCTTCTCAAACACCTTTTCGAAGTTCTTGGTGGTGAGGGATTCCTTGATGGGGTTTTTCTTGTCGCGGCTGGTGTTGAAGTCGAAGAAGGCGTCCAGCAGCGACCAGAGTTGCAGAAGGTCGTCCCGGAAATATTTGCCCTTCATGTCCCGCATCTTCCGCTTGCCCACGCCGGTGTCCAGATAGTGCTGGATTTCGGACTTGGTCTTGAGGTCATAAGGGACCTCGCCCATCACTATCGGGAAGTGGAATTTCTCTTTGAGATAGCGAAGGACGGAATAATAGAGGACGATGAGCTCCTCATCTATATTCACGGCCTTGTCCTTGATGCGGAGGTCCAGGTAATACGGCTTTCCTTCTTTGATGAACGGATGCAGGCGCAGCGTTTTGTGCCAGTCCACGGCGGCCCGGCCGGAATTGTTTATCTTGTTGATCTGCGTGAACAGGTTACGATGGTCCGACAGGAAGTCAATCAGGTGAATGGCCGTGCTCAGAAAGTCGCGGTCAAAAGCCCCGTGGTCCGGGGCCCGGTAGTCCAGGTCGTCTTCGCTCAGGGGAATCTTCTCCTTGACGCAGTCCTCGCGGTAGCGCGTCATCGCCCGGAAGAGCCAAAGGCTCAGCTCCGGCAGGAAAGTCTCATCCCCCCGAAGAGAAAGGACATTCTTGTCAGACTCCGTATCAAAGATGTCCTCCGGCTTCACCCCCGGCATCCCCAGCAGCGTAAGCCCGCCGTCCGGCGTGGAATTGTCCTTGTGCAGGAACGTCTTCGGCAGCAGGAACACCGGCAGACTCTCCTCCTGCACCGCCACGAAAAGATACCCGATATGCTCGACATACCATCCGGTATTACCCTTCAACACCGGCACAATGTGCCTGGAGGTTTCCTTATCGACAATCGCATCGAAAACACCCTTGTCCGGGTAATTGTATCCTTCGAAGTAGACGAGCATGGCTACGGCATTTTACGCTTTCTCTTCCTTGGGCAGAGGAGCAAGCTCCAGATACTTGGTAATGAAGCCCTCAAGCAACTCGGTAGGACTGGTGTACTTATTTTCTTCCGTATTGTAACGGCCCTTGCCATAGAGTTCAGCGAAGGTGAAGACATTGTCATTCCCATCGGCCGCATCATTCCTCATGAAATACAGCGGCGAAATACGACTTGCGGAATACAGGTCCTTGCACACATCGTTCCAGATGTAGAACATCACCTTGTTCTTGAAGTCCTCCTCGGAAATCTGTCCCTTGATGAAGAATTCACCCATCTGCTTGTCCTCGCTATCGGTCGCTTTACGAATCAGAGGATTCACTTTCCGGAGGAAATCCACCCACGAGTATTTCTCATCATTAACCACGAAGGTGTACTTCATAGCCGTTTCATTCTCCAGGTTAATGGGCACATATTCCATAGCCCAACGGCGCTTGAATGCCGAATCCATCGGGAAAAGGCTCTGGTCAGAGGAGTTCATCGTAGCGAAGATGTGTAGGTTCTCCGGAAGCTCCAGTTTGTCGCTGGCAAGACCCTCTTTTTCAAGATATTTCCTTAATTCGGCATCGGGGATAATATGATACTCGGAACGACCTTTTTTGCGGTCAAGCAGCTGGAAAAGGTCACCGAAGATCTGCGCACAATTACCACGGTTAATTTCTTCGATAATGAGATACACCTGTTTTTCACCATTTGTAAGTTTCCTACTTGAACGGGATTTCAATGCCCTAACATATGCGTTTGTGAATACCTGAGGGACAAATTCATATGCCAGCTCTTCCTTCTCAAGCTCAAAGCCGTTCTCATCGTATGCAGGAACCATAACAGGTTTGTATGAGCCCACAAACGTTGAGTAATCATAATCCGGATGGAACGTTGTCCGAAAAATATTGCTGGTCAAACTTGACTTATCAGAAATCTTGGTAATATCAACTATCTTGTTTCCACTAACGTCGAAGTAAATTTTCTTTTCTTCATTCAGACCTTCTGTCAATTCCTTAACCTTGTACGACTTGCCAGTACCAGGACAGCCATAGAAAATTTTCTGAATTGTGGGGACGGAATTAGAATCATCTGAGACATCGGGAGTTTCATCAGATTCTTTCTCGGAAACCATATCTGCCCAAGAACGACTCCTGTCGCGTGCCCTCCCTTTGTACACCATGGCGTGTTCAGGGTTGACTACAATTGCCGAAAAGTGCAGTTCATCCTGGTTGACAACAGAAATGTCATGAACGAACCAGCAGCCGTTTTCCGTACAGCCTAAGGCTGAGGCCATCTCTTTGATGGCCATATCATTTACAGCAACCTCATCAACGGTAGCATAAGGTGGATAAGAAATGATTAACCTCCCCGAATGACTTTGCGTATTCTCTCTCACAAGCAACAAAATGAAAGACTGATCTTCCAGTAAGATGTCATTAATATAGACCTTGTCAAACTGGGAAAATAGTAGCACATCACGATTTGTTGAGCCGGCAGAAATATCAAGCCGCGATTTGTCAGAAATACTCTTGTAAAGCATCCCGGTGAGTATCTCGGACACTCCAGGCTTAGAGTCTTCTATCCTGCACGCTTTTGATTGATTCTGCCCTATAGACGTACCCCACGCAGGTGTTGCGGTTGCTCCTTCAATACTGGAATTGAAGAAGAAAGATGTAATGTCTATCGTCATAACTGGCTAAATATGTGTTTGATTAATATTCCTACTAAGTTTACATCCCAGCCATTGCCAGCACGTCTGCCAAGCCTGGTATAGTCCTGAGACGGCGGGAATTTTATCTCTTTATAATCGTCTTCCATAATGAACCCCATTAAACGGAAATGTTCATCAAGAGATAGCTTCCTTACCCGTTCCTTGCCATCCTTGATTGGTTCAACAATCCTGATAACATTATGCTCAGGAGGAGTAACGGTCATACAGATGGCGTCTGTACGAAGCTTTCTGTTGTAGTAGTCGTAGCATAAAGGTTCAGGAACGTCGAATTTGTCTATTCCGTGCAATTCCTTAATCCGGTCTATCTGCGCTTTTGACCTATAGAGTTCAGGGTCTGGATTCTTATCGAGGAAATCGCTTAATCGCTTAGTCAGGGGAACCTCTGGAGGCACAATGCTGAAATTCTTGGGTAATTCTCCTCTAAACCCAAAAATCCACAATCTTTCCCTGTTCTGCGGAACGCCATAGTTTTTGGAATTCAATATAGCGACACGTGTGTCGTAGCCAATCCTATCCAGTTCACTCAGTATCTTCTCAAACGTTGGTTTCTGCTTTCCTACGCAAAGCCCTTTGACGTTTTCAAGAAGAATGTATTGGGGCTTTTTGTATTCACAAATGCGGATAATGTCACCAAAGAGAGTTCCTCTCGTGTCAAGTTCACCTTGCCTTTTGCCAACTGTAGAGAATGGCTGACAAGGGAATCCACCGGTAAACAGATCAAAGTCTGGAAGTTTCTTCTCTTTGATAGTCGTTATATCACCCCAGTTCTTAATTTTTGGGAAATTGAATTCATATAATTCGGATGCGTCTTTATCGAATTCTGAATATCCGACTATTTTGTATTTGAGCCCTGATCGCTTCAACCCGAACGATGCTCCGCCATAACCGGCAAAACCTTCAAATACTTTTATCGTATCTTTTATCATATAGTAATATCTCTGGGTATTCTTTCCTTAAACCTACAAATTTACGCATTTTTTGCCAATAGAAAAATAATGCCTATCTAACTCACATTCAATCAACCCGAAAGGGCGAGGGGCCAGGGCGGCAGGATTCTTCGCTTCGCTCAGAAGGACAAAGCGTAGCACTCAGTATGACAAAGTGTATTGCTCTGAATGACAGAGCGCTTCGCTCAGAATGACAACCCCGGCTCCTTCCTTTCAGCTATACCTTCCGGTATTCCCCGTGCTTGACCTGCACCACCTCCCCGGCCTGAATCGCCCGCGCGACCTGCCTCCGGACCGTCCGCAAATTCTTCCCGACCTTCGCCGCAGCATCCTTCATATCATCCGTCCTGAAATACCCAGGAAGTGCAGCCAGAATCGTCCTCCTGGTCGCGGCAGAATAAGAATCGGCCACCGCAACCCCCTCCGGCCGCTCCCGGTCCAGAACATTGAAAATGTAGTCGTTGTGAGCGGAAATCACCTGGATAATCTCGTGCGTAATCCCGAAATCGGCATCCGAGCACTCCACCACCTCCGGAAAAGAGCCCGAGTCCATCATCCTGAGCGCCGTGAGCACCATCGCAATCCGGAGGAAACACCACGCCAGGCGGTGGGAGCTGGCAGAATACCGGTCCCCGTTGAGGTCCTGCATCCGCGCCTTCTCCTCCCGGAAGTAGTCATTGAACTGCGAAGTCTGCGGAAAGGACAGCCGGAACATGACCTTTGGTGTGTCCTCCAGCTTCTTGGAAAACGCTGCAAAACGCTCTCCGGCCGCATCAAACGCTTCCTCCAGAGACATGTCGCTGCCGTAGGAGGCGAAGCCGTCCAGCCAGTCCGGCGTGGAATTGATGCAGAAGAACATGAAACGGGAAAGCAAGCCGTTCTCCGCGTCCCGGATGAGGGATTTCACCTGCTCCGGCGTGCCGGACAGCACCGTGGAAAGGCGCGGGTTGTCTATTTCGCGTTCCTCGCCATCGTCTCCGCGGCGCAGGTAACCGAAACTTTCGTGGGCGAAGGCCTTGCGGAAAGCGTCGGAATAGTTGCTGTAGTCGCCGGAAAAGGCGTTGACCACGGTGTCGCCCTCGGTCTCGAACATCAGCAGGTTTCCGTTCTCGGCCATTGCTTGCTGGAAGGAGGTGGCGGAGCTGTTGGCCGGGATGCGGAGCAGCTGGATGGGCGGCTTTACCGGAGGGTCGATGTTCTCGCCTTTGCGCTGCCGCTTGTAACGCGAGAGTTCCTTGGTGTATTCTTCTTTGGCCACAAGCCAGCGCTCCCGCTTCTCCAGGTGGATGGCTTTGACCAGGCGGTAGCAGAAGTCCAGCTTGCCTTTGCCTGCACCGGCGGGACCGGGAACGAAGAGGTAGGAGTTGGGAAAGATGGTCTTGCCGAAATAGACGGTTCTGAGAGGCAGAAGGGCGGAGCTGACGGTGACAATGCTGCCGATGAGTACCAGGCTCCTCTCCTGCGGGGTAACCATCAGGTCGGTGACTTCTTTGAGCAGGCTGGGAAGTTCCGAGTAGATGTGCTCCGGGAACATGGGCAGGTCGGGAATTCCTTCGGGATCTTCGTCCGAAAGGGACAAAGGGACATTTTTGTCACTTTGACCTTTTTTGCGTGGTATGCGCTGGAGCATTCCGGCCGCGTTCGCGGGTTTTTCGAGAGTAACACCTTGATTTTTCGCAAGATAGAAAAGGGTGGCAATGTCGGTCTTGCCCTCATTGGATTTCAGGCACTCGTCGTATTTTTTGTCACTTTCGGCCTGGGAGTAGCCCGGGTAGAGGGAGGAGATGGCGTGGAAGTAGGGCCTCCCAGCTTCGCCGAATTCTCCGGCAAGGGCGAAGCCTACCTTGAGCCAGTCGTTATAGTCGGCGGTGATGTCGCGTCCGCTGGCTTTGAGGGCCGCGATGAGGGCTTCCACTCTTGCGGCGGTATCAGCTTTCGGGGGCTGGGAGGAGGGCTTATCGCCCTCCCTCAGCAGACCCATCAAGAAATCTTGAGATGTCGTAGTCATAGTTGTCTTCGAGATAAAAAGGGTTCAGGAATGCGTCAGGGTCGTGCGGCAGAAAGCAGGCCCGGCAGATGTCTTTGCCGGAGGGGTCGGCCTCGTAGCCGTAGGCCTGGCGGACATAGTTGGAGAGGATGGTGAAGAACTCACCGTAGGTGAAGGGTGTGCCGTCGGGCTTGGTCTGGTAGGTGGGCAGGGCCACAATCCACTTGACGCCGTCGCCGGAGGGGCTCCGGAAGGCCATCACCGTCTCGAAGTTGTCTTCGTGGGCAAGGAGAAGGACCAGGCCTTCAGGGTCGTGGATGTGGTCAAAGTCGATGACCATGTAGTTGCTGGCTTTCACCAGGTCCGACTCCTTGCGGGAGCGGAAGATGCCGCCGGGGGTGATGTAGTCGAAGTGTTCGGCTTTGAAGCGGCTCTTTGCCTTGGGGTCGGTGAGATTCCGGAGCTCCTGCGTTGCAACCTTGGCGTAGTCGGACACGAGGTATTTGTAGATGTCCGTGGGCGAGGCTTCGCGGCAGGGCCGGGTGTTGCGGATGGGCCTTCTGAAAAAGCTCATGCGGGGACAGGGCGGGAGCTTCGGTTTCTTGGGTTCTTCCTTGGCCTCGGGCTGTTCTTCCGGCTGCTGGAACCTGGGCTTTGGGGGCTCTTTGATGTAGAGTTCCTCGGCCAGGCGGGCGATGAGCTGTTCCTGGGTAAGGTCTTCGCCCCGCTGGTGGTAGTAGGCCGCCGCCAGGGCGATGGCATCTCCGTCCAGCATCTGGCCGTCGGGATAGTGGTAGCGGGCTTTCCGCTGCGGGAGCCGCTGGCCTTCGACGGGAATGCGGTCTATGTGGACCTCAATGAGGGAGCCGTCGGCCCAGACGGGGTCGGGGCATTCTCCGCACCAGTCTCCCTGGACGTGCATGATGTGGTCCGGGTATTCCTTGCGAATGAGGTGCTGGATGATGTCGGCACCGTAGAGGGTCTTGGAGAGCAAGTATTCCTTAGTCATAGTGCAGGTCCTCCAGATTAATGATGGTACTGAGACGGTCTTTTTCTTCCTGGCTGAGCTCGTCGGGGGTCATGTAGCCTTCCTGAAGCATCAGGATTTGAATGCAGGGGCAGTGACGGAGAAGCTGAGCAAGAGCGTCTTCGGGATTGTTCAGGATGAGCTGGTGCAGGACTTCGCTCTTGATGAATGGCCGGCTCATAAGGCACCTCCTTTTTTGGAGACAAGGGCGGCGATGTCGGTGAGCCGGTAGCGGTTCTGGACGCCGACCTTGACTGGTTTGAGGATGTCGTTCTGGGCCATGCGCCAGAGGGTGGTGGTGGACACGCCGAGCTTGCGGCAGGTTTCCTCGGTGGTGAGGAGTTCTACGGTGTCCTTTTCGGGTACGGGGGCCGCATCACGCGTCTGCGCAATGTAGTCAAGGAGTTCCGCGCAGAGTTTTCTGCCTGCGGAGAGAAGGTCTTCGAGCTTTACCGTGACGGTGAGTCCGGGAAACTGCTCGGAAAGGGTAATTAAATCTTGCGACATAGGGCTTGGATTTAATTGTTGCGCCACCCGCGAAGCAGTAAAAGCGGTTGCCGGTGAGGGCTGTGGCGGCATCCTTTGGAACGACTGCTTTACTTCCGTTTCCAACGAATTGCACGGTAAAGGTAGAGAGTTGAAATGCGGGCTTGAAATTCCCAAGTGAAGTTTTTTGGGAAAGTTTCAGGCAAAAAATAACCGCTTGAATACAAGCGGTTTGCAGAGATTTTTCCCAAGTTTTCCCAAGTGGCTGGGAGGGTTAGTTCCCAAAAGTGCTTTTCAATATGGCGTCGGCCTGGGGGATGTATTTGTGCAGGGTGTATTTGCTTTTGACCTTGAGGGAGTCTTCGTTATAGTTGCTGCAGCTCTTGCTCTCGATGCCAAGGGACTGGAAGACATTCTCGCGGCAGGAGTTGAGGGTGCCGGGGATGGGGTTTTTGTAGGCACGGCGGGTTCTCAGGAGAAGAATGACCGTCATGATGATCAGGTGCGGTTTTTTGACAGAGGTGTCGGTGGTGAGCGCTTTCAGGGTGTCGTAAAGTGCCTGTTTCTGGGGCAGCGTGTAGGCATCCCGGTGGAAGACGTCGCAGAACTGCTTGAAGCGAAGGGCTTTGGCCTGGTCTTCTTCGCTGAGTTCTTCGGGGGCGAGGATGGGTGAATAACTCACGGGCGAAAGGTCTTTGGCGGAGCCGCCGAAGGGGGCGGCGTTGTAGCCCTGCCGGATGGTGCGGGCGAAGGTGCAGGCATTTTCGAGCATCCGAGCCTGGATGGCAAGGCCGAGCCGGGTGAATTCATCGGCCACGTCTTGTATGGGCTCCAATGGGATGAACTGGAATCGGTGGGCCAGTTCTTTGTCGCCGGTGAGGTTGAGGTTTTCGATGAAATTCTTGATGTTGCCGGCGTTCAGGAGGGAGCTTGAGGGAAGCGGGGCTTCGTCTTCGGCCATCGGGATGCACCAGCGCATGACGCTGGTGAAGATGTCCCGAATGGTCCGGGGCATCATCTTGAGCGGGAGGTGGGTTTCCTTGAGTTTCTCTACTTCCTTTCGGTAGTCGTGCTTTTCAAGGCTCTCCAGCGCTTCGGAGGAGGCGGTGGAGAGACCTTGGAGGGATTCTATGAGGGCGTATGTCATGGTTGTATGTGCTTAGTCGAGGAGGTCGGTCATTTCACGGATCATGTCATCGTCGATGTCGCGGTAGCGGGCGAAGGCGCGGGAACCTTCGCAGTGGCCGGAGAGTTTTCCGACGAGGTTGGGGTCTTTGACTTTCTTGTACAGGTTGCCGATGAAGGTGCGGCGGGCCATGTGGGAGCTGGCAACGTCGCAGATGGGGTGCTGCTCGGTTGCCTTGGTCTTGGGGTTCACTACCGTGACGATGCGTTTGATGCCGGCGTCGGCAAGACCGTCGCGGATGCAGGTGTTGAGCTTCCAGTTGCGCATGCGAGGGAAGAGATGCTCGGGGTCTTCTCCTTTGTGGCGGTTCATGATTTCAACGGCCGTGGGAGAGAGGTAGACCTTGACCACGCGCTGGCGCTCTTTCTTTGTCTTCTCGGGGATATACTGGACGGAGAGTCCGTTGCCGCTCTTGACGATGTTGGCCGGTGTGAGCGAGAAGAGGTCGCTGATGCGGCAGCCTACGTAGCATTGGAAGACGAAGATGTCGCGGGCGAGGCAGAGTTCTTCGTCGCCGCCAAGGTCGGCCTTGCAGTAGATGTCGCGTTCCTCTATGGTGAGGTAGTAGGGAGTACCGTACTGCTGGCTGGCAATGGAGTATTTCTTGAAGGGGTTGTTGGTGGTGTAGCCCATGTCCAGCAGCCAGTGCCAGTAGGCGCGGATGGCCTTCATATAGTAGATGACGGAGTTCTCTGAACGGCCAAGCGGAGCGCGGCCGTGATAGGTGTGCGTCCAGGTATATTCGTAGCGGGGCACCGGCTTGAATGTCCGGTGGTTGATTTTGCCGGTGACGGTGAATAGGGTGTGCTCGGTGAGCATGAACTCCTTGATGTCGGCCAGGTCTTCCGGGGTCATGGTGTCCAGCATGAGATGGTTGCCGGAGTACATCTCATAACGGTGGACTATCTGGAAGATGATGCCGTAGTTCTCTTCGCGTTTGACGGATAGTTTGGTGTATTTGAGATAATCGGCGGTTTTGCTGTGAAAGTCAAGGGTGGTTTCTTCTTCCACCTTGTACTTGTCCGGGAAGAGGTAGCGGTCGATGGTGTCTTGCAGCCAGTCCTGGGTGAAGTCCTCTATGGGGACTTTGTTGCCGGCATCAATGACGTGGGCGGTGATGAGGTCTATCTGTGCCTTGGCATCCAGAGCCTCTTGGATCTTGGGCGTGACGATGCGGGCTTTGATGACGATTTCCCCATCCTTGAAGTACTCCGGAAGGATGAAGGTGCGGGAGTGGCCGCGAAGGGCGACGGCGCGGGTGTTGCGGTACCGGAGGAGGACTTCCGCCTTGCCGGTGTCTTTGTTCGTCTTGGACGAAAGGGTTAGTGTTACTGAGGCCATAATTCAATCATTTGTTAACTCCACAAAGGTACAAAATAGCGGGGACAAAAACAATAATTTTTGTCCCCATAAGTGTTGGCTATTGAAATTTGTTGGAAAATTGAATTGTGGCTTTGGTTGTTTGGATGTATTGATTTATAAGGTGTTACGTTGGTATTGCTATTTCAACGGCTTTCAATGATTTGCCCTATTTTTCAAGAGGGAGTTTCCCGTCGGGGAGTTCGCGTTTTCTAAGGGTTACTTTAGTTGCCGACATAATCTTCCTTCAGGATTTTATAGAGTTGCTTTTTGTCGTAGAATACCTGGCCGCCGATTTTGATGGTCTTCAGATTGTGCTTCTTGGCGTAATAATACAGGTGGCCGCGATGGATGCCGAAGTTGCGGGCGGCGTCGCTGATGGTGACGTAGCCCAGGTTGCGGGCTTCGGTGCACTGGAGCTGCAGTTGCCTGGCATTGGCCATTTTGGCATCCGTTGCGGTAAGGGGCAGCTGGCGGGCATTGTTCCAGACCTTGCGGTCGATGAGGACGGTGCGTCCTTCGCGCTTGCGGGGAAGGTGGTGGTCATGGATGAAGTCGTAGACGGTCTGCTTGGAAATGCCGCACTCCTCGGCGAGCTGGGCGACTGTGAGGTAGTCGTGCTTTTCCTTCTCTCCGGGGAAGAGCTTTTCAAGGCCCTTGCGGCCGAAGTGCGCCTTGCCGTCAAACCAGGCCTGCGGGACTCCGGCTTCGGTGGCCAGGGACTTGATGGTCTTTTCGTCTTTCCTGAATTTCTCTGCGGCTTCTCGGGCGGACATGTATTTCTTTCGCTCGTCTTCCAGTTTCTTGCTGCCGGTCTTGGCCGGAGGGAATGAGTTGCGCTGGTCGGTAAGGCAATGCAGGTCGATGCGGTTGGTATTGGGCCCCAGTTTGACAAGATGGATGTCGCCGTGTTCGATCATCTTGTAGAGGGTTGGCCTGGATACGTGGAGGATCCTGGCCGCCGCGGAGATGGTGACGTAGCGCTCGGCCTTGAGGGCAACGATTGATTTCTCCTGGTCCGTGAGGCGGTGGCGACGGCATTTCTTGGGGGCGGCCGTTTCTTCCTCAACGGCGGCGACTGCCGCTTGCGGGGCTTCGGTAAGGGTTTCGGTCCAGTGTTCCGGTGGCGGCATGATGACCGGCGCGGCGCAGAACTCTTCGAAGAGGCGCTGGTAATCCACCTCGGTGAGCGGCCTCAGTTCGCCCTCCGGAATGAAGGGTTCCGGTAAGATGGGAATCTCTCTCCCTGATATTCTTTCTATCGTTTCCATCTTTACAGTATTTTTAGGGTGTGTAAAGGGCGTTTAAGGGCCATTTTTGTAAACTGGTGTAAAGTCAGCGGAATATTTAGGATTCTGCCCCAGTTGGTCTTTACACTTCACCCTAAAGGTGCAAATGTGGTACAAATATAACGAAAAGAACGATAAGAAACAATAGGGAAAGATAAGTGAGAAAAGGCTAAATGATTGGTTTTGATAGGGGTTGGTCGGGGGTGTTTGGTGTAAAGGAGGGGGTGTAAAAGACTGTAAAGGGAGTGTAAAGTTTTTTACAGGCTTT
>ERZ842401.2360-NODE-2360-length-25323-cov-4.652723_pt1 | contig 25323 bp, 22 predicted proteins | sample MGYA00521270_ERZ842401 | MGnify/ENA primary metagenome ERZ842401 (study PRJEB31892, sample SAMEA3878208) | bioreactor metagenome | biome: Moose rumen | place: Sweden | collected 2011-10 | study: EMG produced TPA metagenomics assembly of the PRJEB12797 data set... | reverse complement strand
GCATCGTCCGTCAAGTATTTACTAATCTAGGCATTGAGGCGCAAATCGAGAATCTGAACGCCGTGGACGCGTGGATGGGGACAATTCCCGGCAATGTCGGGCACTATCTTCGGAAGCCGCTTATCTCCACGGGCAATCTTGTCCACATGATGCCTATCTGCGACGTTTGGGCAGGGCCTGAACGCAACAATCATTTGAAAGCGCCCGCTCTATTGTATACGCAAACCGTTGGGAGTACGCCTTTCCGGCTTTCGCTCCACATTGGCGACGTGGGGCATACCCTTGTCATTGGCCCGACCGGCGCGGGCAAGTCCGTCCTGCTAAACTTGATGGAGGCGCAGTTCCGCAAGTACAAGGAAGCGCAGATTTTTGTCTTCGACAAAGGCGGCTCCTCGCGGATTCTCACCGAAGGGGTCGGGGGCATTTTCTACGACCTCGGAAATGAAAGCCTTGAATTATCCTTTCAACCGCTTTCCGGCGTGGACGATGAGAATGAGCGCCAGTGGGCGCTTGAGTGGCTCTGCGATTATGTGAGAGCCGAGAATTTGAAAATAGACCCGCAACAAAAAAAGCTGATCTGGGACGCGCTTTCCATGCTGGGCAAAGTGCCGAAAAAATTCCGTTCCATCAGCGGATTTATCAACAACCTGCAGGACAGGGATCTCAAGATTGCGTTCAGTCCTCTTTCCATCAAGGGCGCATACGGAAAAATATTCGATTCGGAGCAGGACACCCTGACTTTCTCCGGCTGGCAGACCTTTGAAATGGAGAAACTGATGGCGACGCCCGCTGTCGTCGGCCCGACGCTGATGTATATCTTTCACCGCATCGAGCAGCAGCTCACCGGCAGGCCGACCATCATCGTGCTGGATGAATGCTGGGTATTCTTCGACAATGAAATGTTCGAGGGGAAAATTCGGGAGTGGCTCAAAGTTCTTCGCAAGGCGAACGCCAGCGTTATTTTCGCTACACAGTCTGTCGCGGATGTGGTGAACAATCGGATTTTCAATACCATTCTCGAAAGCTGCAAGAGCCGTATTTTTCTTCCAAACGACCAAGCACTGGAAAAGAACACGAAGGAAACATACAAGGCTTTCCAGCTCAACGACGCGCAAATCCAGATCATTGCCACTGCAATACCGAAAAAGGATTATTATTACAGTTCGCCAGCGGGTTGCCGATTGTATGATCTTGGATTGGAACGATGCCCATTTACGTTGGCATATGTGGCGGTAAATAAAGCTGATCTCGCGGTTTGCCAGGAAATCCTCAATGCGTATGGCCGCGTGCATTTCAATGAGCATTGGGTGGAATATAAAAATGTGGCGTTTCCGAAAGCCAAGAAGGAAGAAAAGTTCACGCTTGAATGTATGGAGGGGTAAGGAATGCAGTCTGCAAAAGAAAAATATTTGGAAATGAGCCTTGTTCTTTTCCCTGCGAAGGAATACGAACAGCTCGTTGAAAAAAATGGCGAAGCCGATGAAATGGAGATGCTTTCCCGACAAGCGGAGCTTTTTTTGCCTTATGACCTGAAAATCGTGTGCGCAATGCTGGACGAGGGATATCCCTTGCAAGACATGGCGAATGCGCTCAACGAACACTCCATGTTTGCAAAGCACCTGCCGGAGGCGATGCCGGACGCACAGCGCCGATACGCGGATGAAGTGATGGGGCGCGTCAATGAGATGCGCGCGCACGAAATCGGCAAGGACTATGCGCTTGCCGAGGAGTTCTATCTTTCACGGGCCGGTGGGAAAACACTGAACATCGCACAGGAAGGCGATGCCGTTCTTTCCATGCTCATGGAAGGATTTGTACCAGAGACTGTCGAGAAAGCCCTGCGTGAACACGGCACGGATGGGGAATATGCACGCGCCTTGGTGCTCACTTGCTCCCGCATAGCACAAATGTACAAAGAAATCCAGACGTCGGATCCCGTATCGGAAATCCGCACGGCAAAGGACGCATACCGAACTGTTGCCGGAGAATATATGCAGGAGCATAAACTGTCCAAGCTCGATAGAAAAGGCGACCGAGATATTGTGCGCCGGATACTCGCGAAAGGCTGGAAAGAAGATTTTATCCGAAATGCGCTTCGTTTTTCCCCAGTGGCCGCCGAGCCATGGCGGGACAAAGGGCAATATGTGGACGCTGTATGTTCCTATGTGCTGCAAAAGCAGAAAATAAAAAAGGGCGCAGATAATCGCTATGCAATCACCGCGTCCATGTATGAAGAAAAAATAAACCGCCTGAAGCAGTCGCTGCTCAAAACGAATCCGGCGGGCGTCAATGAGAATCGCAAATATTATGACGGAATTGCTGCTCGTGAGCTTTTGGAGGAGCATCAGCTTCGTACCGATATTGAGCGCGTTATTGCGGAAAAGAGCCCAATGGCGATGGCAAAAAAGAAACGGGCAAGCGGTCTTCCGTATGCAAGGTTTGTCGTTCAAGCGGCTTATGCCGTCCTTCAAGCGGAGTACGCGCTTCTGGAATTGCCCGCGAAACAGATCCCGAACGGACGAACTTATGCCGCTTTGAAAAAACTTGGAATCACCGCCGATGATCTCTACAAAGACGCGATTCTTCGCCGCGTCCATGATTGCCCGTCCACGGCTGGGATACTGACCGCGCCCTTCGTGGATCGGGACGCCGTGGAGAATCTTCTGTCCCGCTATCCGGACATGGAGCGGAGAGAACTTGAAGACGCGCTTCATTTTAACAGCCCCCGCGCATTGATGCCGGGAATCGGCGTGGATTATCCCATGCGTGTCATAGATGAGGTCGAGGAGCGGATGGAAGCCTTTGCGGAGCAGCAGAAAAAGCAGCAGGAATTCCGCAAGGAGATGGAAGCATCTTTCCAATCGGAAAAAGATGCCTTTACGGCAGGCGGGCCGACATGGAACCTTGCCTTATGTGCGGGCCTCGCGGCGGTGCGAATGCTCCAAACGGGCTACACGCCCATGGACGTCCTGCCCGCCTTGATTCAGCCACCGGACATCATGGAAGATGAGGCTGGAAAAATCGTTGAGGGAGCGGAAACCGTCGTCAGCCGGATGGAATATATTCAGCACTACACTCCGCTCTCCAATGAGGAAAAGGAGAAAGTCGACGACAGGGCAGAGCTTGCAAAGGATGAATACAGGCGGCTATATCAAACCGTGCAGGCGGACAGGGACAGGCTCATGTCCGAGCTGGACGTTGAGATTGCGAGAAACATGATCCTTTCCGAGTATGAAAAAAGCGACGTCATCGAGGCGATACGCGAGGCGTCCCCAGTAGCCGCCGAGCCGGGACGAGGCGAGGACTATGCCGAGTATGTAGAAAACCAGGCGGAAATCGCCATTGAAAAGGAACAGGAGCGATTAAACTACTATCGCCCGATGCCGCGCAACGAGCATGAGGAGGACGCGGAAAAGGAATACGAATACCATCTGAAAAATATGCGTTCCGCATTTTTCCTTTCCCATACGCCCGTCATGGATATGCGTATCGCGGAAGCCATGCTCGCCCAAGGCTTTCAAGCCGCCGCTATAAGCGCTGCCATGCAGAAGCTGTCCCCTTGCGTGAAAAACGACGAGCAGTATGGGAATAGTATCATGCGTTCCTTGGAGCCGAAGACGAAGGGCTTTGCCAGAACGATGGATCCACCGGCGTGGGTTAGGAGTCTGGGCTAGACAAAGAAAAAGCCACCAAATTTTTCGAGGCTGTCGGAGTCCAATTCTCCCTATGCGTGAAAAACGGTGGTTTCCTAAATTCAAATATAAAGACCGAGGACGATCTTGTCAAGGCAAAAATGGAAAAAGGTTGCTGACAGGGATGCAAAAATGTTTGTGTTTGTTGTTTGGGAGGTCATATTGTGACTTTTGCTGCTGAAAATGATAAGTCTAAACCTCAAATTGCTGCTGAAGCAATATACAATGGAATTTTTCTGCCATGCAGAGAGGCATCGGAAAATCTTGAATCTACTTACATTTCTGCTGTCGCGCATTTGCGGACTCTTTCAATTAGCGCGTTGTTGGATATTTTAGAACATCATTATGATGCATCTTTTGGTGGCGAAGTTCCCTTTTTTATGTCCTCCATTTTTCAGAACAATATGTCTTTAGAAATTAAAAATCGATTTTGTAATGAAATACGATCTGAGCTTGCTCGGCGCATTAATACGCTTATATCTTTGCCCAATAAAGAGTATTTTAGCCTTGATGGAATTTTTACAAGAATTTGCTTATTTCATAATTGGGAAAACCATATTCCTAAAAGTACAAAATATCGCCTTGAGCATAAGCTGCTGGATTATAAGATTCGTTACGCGTATTTGCATATTCGTGAAGTTACAAGGCAAGAGGAACGGCTTTGCAATATTGCAAAAGATTTGGCGGCTTGTTTCCCAGACGATGCAGATGATATTCTTAGATTTTACTGTCGTTCATTCGAAAAAATTGTTGATTCAAACTTTTATTCTGATGAGCATAATCTTTTGAAGTCATTCAAGGAGGATTTCATTTCTGCTGCATTTGATGAGGATTTATATTTTACAAAATGTTGTTTGAGAAGCAAGGCTCCAGATTATGAATTTCCGTTTTATCCAAAGAAAGATGACTTGCGTTCGTTATCCGATAATATATTTGATGCGGTGTTTGAATCGGTTTGGGATATTGCATCACGAACTGGCGACAAGAGATTAATGCTGGATATGATTCCTCATGATCGGGATTCATCGTTGATTTATTTTGATTATTATGGGCGTCTTCATGATCGGAATATATCTGCATTTTGTCCAGTTTGCGATCATGGCATTCATCCTTGTCTGTATGGTGCGTTGGGGTGGCGTTGGTGGCACGATTCTGAAAGTGACTTTTGGGATGGGTTCCATCGCTATCGTGATGATCGACTGACTCCTCATGAATTAGAGCAATATGGGTACATTCGAGACCAAGGGGAAGGAATTGCAAGTCTGGATATATCAAGGAAGACTGTTTTCGATGTGGGGGCACCATATCATGGTGATTGGTTTGATGTTGATGTTTTCAAATGCTGGAAAGAAAAATTAAAGGATATTCAAAACATCGATGCACTTAAAGAGCAGATTGCAGCATTGAATAACTATACAGATACCTTAAAAGAAGAACTCAGAAATACTGAACAAGCACTTGCTGCGTCTTGGCTGGACTTCGACAGAACATTGAATGATAAATGCTCTAATAATAACAATGTTGCGATAACAATTAATGATGAAAAGTCGCTTTCTAACTACCAAGAAAATCAAAACTTTTTCAAAGGATTGGAATCTTTGATTTTCAAAATCTTTAAAACAGGGAAGAGGTTAATGCAACATAGGAGACGGTAACAATGCAACCTTCCATGAACGTTACTCCTATATGGAAGCATATTGAAGAAACACAAATCGCAAAAGAAGAAAAGAAATTCGGCGAAGCCATAGATGCGTGGGCGCATAACAAAAGCGGAATATCGCACCCTTTGTATGTGATGCGTACTCCGCTCGCGTTGCAAATTATCGGCATGAAGGATTTGCCTGTTTTCTTGTCACCGAGGAAATTGGCGCAGATTCAACATGACCATCCAAACATGACTTTGTCGATTATCAAACAACTGCCTCGCGCGTTGTCTAAACCTTTCCTTGTGTTCAAGTCGTCCACGAAAGACGGGAGAATGGTTGCGGCTCTTGAATTGGAAGATGAATCTGGCGTGAATGTCGTTGTTCCGTTTGAACTTGATGTGGACGAAAATGGCATTCGGGCAAATATCATTGCATCTGCTTATGGAAAAGGGAATGACGGCAATATCAATTATCGCTGGTATGTCAATCAGGTCGTGTCCGGCAATACCTTGTATTGGGACAAAGAAAAAGCCACCGCATTCTTTGCATCCGCCGGAGTCCAATTCTCCCTGGGTGCAAAGAATGGAAGTGGTTTTCTAAGTCCAAGTATAAAGACTGAGGATGATCTTGTCAAGGCAAAAATGGAAAAATATGCAATTTACGAAAAGGAGGAAAACATCATGAATCTCAACGACGCCATAAGAAACCTTCGGGATTTGAAGGACGAGGCGCTTCGGATCAAGGAGGGCATCCTTACGCAGGAAGAGGCACAAGCGTTTTTCGACAGCAACAACAACGATGTCCGTGGCCGATACGATTCTGAAATTACTCGCGCATTGGTACTCAACAAAGAGAAAAATGGGAAACGGACGTATGTTGCCATCGACAACTCTACGAATGATGCTTGGACCGAGGAATTTAAAACCATTCAAGCGGCGAAAAAATGGTTGGATGGCGCTTCATTGGAGGAAGTCAATGTTTGCGAATTGATTCAGACCGAAAATGCGCAAAGGGAGAAGACGTTGGAGGAGCTTTCTAACGAGCCGATTCAAGGAGAAACGACCATCGGCGGCGTTCATGTTATCGTTGATCCGCGTCTCAAGGATGTGACTTACAACGAGGCCGTGAACTACATCGACTTCTGCGACAAACATAAGGCTCACAAAAGCGATCTTGTGACGGAAATTGTGCTGAAGCCGGAGAACGGCGACAGCATCAGCATTGATTGGACAGTCAAGCCGCTGCCGTTTAACCGTATACGGCGTATTACCGGATACTTGGTTGGCGACTTGGATCGTTGGGGCAACGCCAAAAAGGCAGAACTGCGTGATCGCGTGAAACATACGAACGTAAGGGGACGGTGAAACATTATGGCATTTACGGCAGACGAAGTCCGGCGAGAAGCGCAGACTTTTTTGGATGGCGCAGGGCAGAGTCAGTCCGCGTATTTGCATATTTTGGATGGCATTGCCAAATATCATAAATATCCGTTGGAACAGCAAGTTATGCTTGCCTATGCTCCTTCGATCTATACGGCGGTGGCGGACAGGCGGATATGGGAAGAATTCTTTCATGTCCAAATCAAAGAAAGCGCATCGGGAGTGGCTATTCCGGATGAGAAGTCTCCGATCGCTATCAAGACTGTTTATGACGTTAGTGAAACTGAGGGCTGGCCGGACGGGAAGCAGCCGGATTTGCTCTGGCATTTTGACGCGGAACGTGACAGCGGCGTTTTTCATGGATTGGCAGACGAGAATGTTTCTTCTATGGACGGCCTGCTGCAAACGTGTTGGAACGTTGAAGATGCTTACGCCGGTTCCGAAAAATCCGGTGCAGAGAGGTTGCTGCTTGCGGCCAGCCTTGGCTATGTTTTAATGAAGCGTCTCGGATTTTCACAGGAAGCGGAGCTCCATGCGGAGCAGACGATTACGGAAGATCTTTTGCGTTCTGCCAATACTGTTCCGTTGCAAGAAATCAGCGATATTTCTCGCGAGATATCCAGGGCGCCCACGCCCGCTCCAGCCGTTTCTCTGATTCCCGCCCGATGGCAAAAACATACAGCACGCCGGAATACGATGCGCTGGCCTTACTGGAACTGACGCTGAACCTTCGGCAGGCCGTTGTAAAAAAGATGGTATATATCAACGGAGAAGAAAAGGAAGTGATCGATCAGGAGAAGACGGTGCTGGCCCAGCAAAAGCAGGAACTGCTGAAAGATGCGTTCGCCAAATGGGTTTGGCAAGATGTGGATCGGAAGGAGCGGCTCGTCCGATATTACAACCGCCATTTTAATAATATTCGGCCGCGCGAATTTGACGGCAGTCATTTGGCGTTTCCGGGGATGAATCCGGAAATCCGGCTCAAGCCCCATCAGAGAGACGCTATTGCCCATACGCTTTACGGCGGCAACACGCTTCTTGCGCATTGTGTCGGCGCTGGCAAGACTTTTGAAATGATCGCCTCGATTATGGAATCCAAGAGGCTTGGACTTGCAACAAAAGCTATGCTCGTTGTTCCCGGCCATTTGACCGAGCAGACGGGCGCGGAATTTATGCGGCTGTATCCGACCGCGAATATTCTCGTGGCGACAAAAAAAGACTTTGAGAAAAGCCGCCGCAAGGAATTTTGTGCGAAAATCGCCACGCATAATTGGGACGCGGTGATTTTGGGCTTCACGCAGTTCGAGAAGGTGGCCATGAGCCGAGAGTATATCGAGAAGTTTACGCGGGATGAGATTAATCGCTTGGCTGCGGAAATTAAAGTTGCAAAAAAGAAAGAAGGCAAGTCTTTCGGTATTAGGCAGATGGAGCGTCAACGGAAATCCTTGGAGGGAAAACTGGCTGCTCTGGAGGACAAAAGAACTTGGAAAAGCGCATTGTGGACGAATTGCCAAACGAATTGGAAGAGGAAATTCATGCAGAAGAAAACCGTATGAAAGAGGCAAAAGCACTCCTCGGACAGCCCTTCGACAAGGAAGCTGAGTATCAGCAAAAGCTGCTGCGTTTGCAGGAGCTGGACGTGATGCTCAGCGAAGAAACCGCAAAGAACAATGATATGCTCAACGATGAAATTCAGCGGCGGCGCGATGCACTCAAAATCCTCGCCGAGGACGGGGACTATCTGGAAGCGGCATATGCAGAAAAGGCTTTGGAAAAACTCGCCGAGGGTACGGAATGGTCGGAGGAAACCGACCGCGAGATTGCAAGAGAACTTTTCGCACAAGGCTTTGAGCGGAAAGAAATTACATCGATGCTGATGAAGTGCTCACCGAAAATGTACGACGTGGATGCCGCCGAAGCTATTGTTTCTTCGGAGCAAAAATTTCAGCGAAAAGCGGCGGCTTGCCGATAAGGAGGGAGACGATTATGCCAGCGAAAGTTTCAGCTCAAGCAGAACGCTTGATGTTCGACCTTTTCACGGATTACGAATATGACGATGTGAAGGAAAATGTCTTCGCGAATTCCGTCGCAAACGCGCCGTTTTTTCATGCAGACGCCAACGAGGAACCGGCGCTTCCTCCTGTTTCCCAAAAGTCGGCGAAGATCGAGGATTTTGGGGAAAAAATCGGCGGGGCGAGGAAGGATTTGTACAGCATCTACAAGGATATGCTGGCACTGGCCGCGAAGGAGGAGATTGAAAAAGTTCCATTTTCCAAGGCGTGGCCCAAACCCGATTACGAAAAGCTCCTTAAAAACGGCATGGAGCCGTGGCGCGTCCATGCCATTCGTGCGTTGCGCGACACAGCGGTTTCAGAGAAGCCGCATCACTATCGGAGTATGCTGATTGGCGAGTGGGCGAAAAAAGTGGTTGTTATGCGGGAGTATGCCATGCGGGTGCTTGACGGTGAAATTGAAAGCTTCAAAGAGGTGCAGGAGCAACTTGAGCCAAAGCTGCCATCCAGCGTCTTCGGAAAGCTGGCGACATCGTACCTGCTTTATGATTATCTTGGGCATGGCGAAGACTGTTCCAATTTGTCCTTGGATTTTTGCCAAAAATATTGGGATTCGCATACGCCGGAAAATCCAAAGGGCATTTTGCATGAAAATGTTTATGTATTGCACCGGAAACTGGCGAAGTATCGTTTCCAAACGCTCGCCTATGGCGACACGATGGCGGAAGCCATCCTGAAATACGAGGAGCAGCGGGATCAATTGGCCACCCCAAAAAAAGGGAAAAGCCTTTCGGAGATATATTGCGTTTACCGGGACAATGAGCAGATGGATTATTTCATCGGGCGCAAAGTCGGCTCGAACGTCATAGCTGTAAAGCGTCCGTTTTCGGATGCGAAGGTTGCCTATGAATACAAAATGGCACATTTGGAGGAGCTGGACGCGCATTTTTCCGCCATGAAAAATCTTCCGAGCGAGCGCGGGGAAACAAACAAGCCCCGCACGGGCGATACACATCGGACAGGGGATGTTTCACCGGAAGACTTCATGAAAGCGTTTGGCTTTCGGGGCGTGGAATTCGGGAACCATGTAGAATCGTCGCGCCGCCAGCAGGACTTGAACGACGCCTATGACGCCCTGATGGATTTAGCGAAAATCACGGGGCTGCCGCCGAGAGCGCTTTCCCTCGGCGGCAAGCTCGGACTCGCTTTCGGCGCACGTGGCCATGGCGGGAAAAATCCGGCGCTCGCGCATTACGAATCTGGCCGAACGGTTATCAATCTGACGAAAAAACGCGGCGCAGGCTCCCTCGGACATGAATGGTTCCACGCGTTGGACAACCTATTGGCGCGGGAGCATGGGAAAGGAAACGCAACTTTCCTTTCGGAAAATCGTGCGCCTATTTCCCATGTGGAGCTTTATGAAGCGATGGACAATTTGCGCGGTTTTATCAGGCGTGAAACAAAGGTTGTGGATCGCTCGCGGAGGTTGGACAAGTTCCGCTCCAAGCCGTATTGGGGGACGACACTGGAGGTGATGGCGCGTTCCTTCGAGGCATACCTGAAAGCGAAGCTTGCGGAGACTGGCGTCGAGAACGAGTATCTTGTCAACATTCTTGACGAGAAAACGTGGCAGTGCAAGACGCCTGCCCCTTATGCCTACCCGACGAAAGAAGAAACGAAGAGGATCGCGCCGTATTTCGACAATCTTTTCTCCAACATCTGGCAGCGCGAGGAAGGAGAAAATATTGTCCTCTATTCCGCCAGTGCAGATATTGACGCGAAAGCCTTGGAGAAAGAGCGGATTCCGTTTGAAAAGCTTCAGGAGGAGGAATTGGGGCTTTATGCTTTCGGCAATATGGTTCTTGGGGTTGAAACGGCATTTTACGACGGCGATTCGAGGTTGCACGGCCATTTCGATCCGGCAACCTCTACGATCTATCTCAACCGCAGTTCCGAGTGCGGTTTGGCGTGGGTGTTTTCCCATGAGATATTTCATGCCATGAAGGAGTCCGATCCAGGACTGTACCAAGAAATCCTTGCACTGGCCGGAGGCATGGAGTCTTTCTCGAAGGAGAACATGGACGCGTATCGAGCGGAGCGGCAGATGCCAGATATGCCAGACGAGCTCGTCCGGCACGAGATGCTTGCCGACGCTTTCGCCGACTATACGACAGGACGGAGAGTCATTCAGGAAATGTCGGCGAAGCAGCCGAACACGGTGCACCGCGTGCTGAATTTCTTTTCTTGGGCCAAGGATGAGCTGCAGTCCCGTTTCTTTGGCGAAAAGCGCGAGGATACCGAGCAGAAATATCCTATGGCAAGAATCTCGCAGGAACAGTTTCGTGATTTTGCCAACGGATTGGAGCAGATACGGGACGAATTGCGGCGGTCGCAAAACCTGACGCAAGGGCAGGAAATGTTCTTGGCCATGCTCGCAGACGCTCCGGAAATGGAAACGGTTCATTCCCCGTATATGTACGCGCCGGAAAAGCAATTCGCTTTCGACTGCGGAGCAGTGCGCTCCATGAGCGAGATGTATCCTAAACGGGAATCGGCCATGGCAGTAGCGATGTATTCGCCCTGCGGCAGCGAAGGCTACGAAATGAGAATCCTGGCATCTGCGCGTGGCAAAGCCGCGGGAAGATGAAACGGAATGAGATAGCGCCCTGTTTCCCTTGACGAAGCAGGGCGCTATTCATATAATGAAGAAAACGGAGGAACATGTTATGGTTTTGATTGATTTTAATGATTTGCCGCAGAATGATCGTATGTATGGCGGTGTTTCCGGAAATAAGGTTGGCGTTGCCTATAAGGGGGACAATTTTCTTCTCAAATTTCCCGGCAGCTTGAAAAGCAAAGGCATGAAAAATGTCCAACTCAGCTATTCCAATGCTCCGGTTTGCGAATACCTCGGCTCTCACATTTATGATTTGCTGGATATTCCCGTCCACGATACATTGCTTGGAACGCGCAACGGCAAAGTGGTTGTTGCCTGCAAGGATTTCCTAGAGCGCGGTGACAGGCTCTATGAGTTTCGGGAAATCAAGACGACATTCGAGCCGCTGCCGGCAAACGATGACGGCCATATGACGGACGGTAACGGCACTGAACTTGCGGACGTGCTCCATGCCATCTATGAGCATCCTTTTTTGCAGGATATTCATGGTGTACAGGAGCGTTTTTGGGATATGTTTGTCGTGGACGCGTTCATTGGGAACTCGGATCGCAACAATGGAAACTGGGGCGTTATCGTTCGCTATGACGGTAGCAAGGAATTGGCTCCCGTCTATGACAATGGCGCGTGCCTGAACAACAAATGGGACGACGAGAAAATGCAGCGGGCCTTGGACGACGATGACGCTATCAAAGCGCAGGCATATCATGGCGTCGTTTGCGCATATATGGAGCAGGGGAAACGCATCAATCCATTTCATTTCATGGAAAGAACGGATTTGCGGGCTTGCAAGGAAGCGGTTCGCAGGATTGTGCCGCGAATCAGTCAGCTGAGAAGATCCATTGGGCATTTGGTGGAGGCTTGCCCGTTGCTGTCTGATGTACAAAAGAAATTTTACAACCAACTGTTCTCGATTCGATTGGAGAAAGCGCTTTTGCCATTGCACAAAAAGATGCGTAGTGCGGGGGTTGGCAGATAAGGGGGGACGTCATGTATATCGATCCGGATATTCCGCTTCCGGAGAGCACACCAAAAATCCTTCGGGATGATTTCGAGAAATTGCAGCAGTATTACGATGCCGACGATTTCTCAAATTATATGCTTCTTCAAGACGGGATGGAATCCACTATACACAACGCCTATTGCATGGGAACTATGAGCAAGACCGATGCCGTTCAGCTTCTGCACAAGATGGGGATTATGGTATAAAATTGGTCAAAAGAAAGCGCGTCCAGTCAATCAAGGCCGGACGCGCTGTTTAGGTTTTGAGGCTGTTATACGGAATGTCTTGTTTCTTTTTGTTTTGGCAGTCAGGGCAAAGCGTGCCCTCTGTTGGATGGTGAATCCAACCATTTCGACGAATTTTTTTATTGACCTTGCTTATGATGCCGGGATAATAAGCCCCCTCATACAGGACTGCACTGCATCCCATACATGTTACAGACAGGTCAATTATTGCAGGACGATATGGTTTGCCTTTCGCAGTGGTTGAAGTTTTTTTTACGAGCATTTCCTCAAATCAGCCCCAAGTTTTGCAATCCCTCTATCGCTTTCTCCATCGTCTGCATCCCTTGTTCCGCGCGCATATAGTCCTTGCAGCGGAAGATGGCGTCGGATCGGATCATGTTTGTCGTTGCATCATTTCGTGTCAGTATCTCAAAGGCGGCCACACGGCCGCCTTTTCCCTTTGCGAAGAGGCGCTGCGCGATGATGCCGATGAAGCTGTTGGCCAGCTCCATCAAAATCGCTTTCCGGTCGGACGGAGGGAAATATTGCGTTATGCGATCTACGGCCTCAATCACATTTGCAGTGTGCAGCGTCGCCAGAACCAAATGCCCGGTTTCCGCCGCCGCGAGGGCTGTGCTGATCGTTTCCGCATCCCGAAGCTCGCCGACCATGATTACGTCCGGATCTTGCCGGAGCGCTGCCTTCAGGCCGGAAGCAAAGCTGTCGCAATGAAGTCCGACTTCCCGCTGGGAAATGATGGACAGATTCGGGTGCAGTTTGTATTCGATGGGGTCTTCCAGCGTCACGATATTCCCATAGCGGTTGTCCGCAATGTGTTGAAGCATGGCGGCAAGCGTCGTCGTCTTGCCGCTGCCGGTTGGCCCAGTTACAAGAATTAGCCCGTGCATTTCCTTGGTCATATTGCGCATACTCATCGGAAACATGAGATCGTCCATCGTCGGGATTTTTTCGGGAATCAATCGGAAAGCAAAAGATGTTCCCGTCGAATCCCGATAGACATTTACGCGAGTTTGAATGCCCAGTGCTTCGGACTCATACGCCGCATCCACATCGCCGCGTTCCGCGAGAAGCCCCCTTTGCCGGTCTGTGAGGATTTGCGCCGCCAGTTTGTTTCCGTCGTCAAATACGGGAGGTTCAATCCGATATATTTTCCCGTCCACGCGCATAGAGGGTGACAATCCCTCGACGAGGTGCAAGTCGGAGCCTTTATTTTTTAGGACGATTTCTAACAATCTGTCCAGCATTATTTATCACTTCCCTTTATTGGCACAGATCCTTCGTCAGCAACTCATAAATCTCATTGCGGAGCTGGTTGTATTCACCGACATATTCTTGCCAGCCCATTTCGCCTCTGCCGTACCGCACTTCGAGTTGCGACGCATTCAGGCGTTCCTCTTCCACACGATGAAACCTTTCGTTATATTCGTCCTCGATTTGGTTCAGGTACTCCGTGAGCGTGCCGTCCTCCTGCATCCGCTTCAGCTCTTCCGGACGGTTCTCTTCCAAGAAGCGTGTGCGAAGGTTGCTCCATCTGCCGGTTCTGGGATAGGTCGGGTTCGCCATAGTGGTCGCCTCCTTGTGGTTATAAATAATATTGTTTTCATAACAAATTATAGTATAACAAAGTGGCCTTTTGCAAGATAATTTTTCTTTTCCTACCTATCAATAGGGGTATGTTCAATTTGAACATACCCGACAAATTGAATAGGGTATGTTACCACCGCTCTTGGAAACGGGAATCGGCGAGCCGCTCCGCCTTGGCTGTCTCGGTGAGTTGGCTCCATGGCGTATCGTCGTTTTCGTTGGGACGGACAAAGACTTTCGGCAGCGCGCTCTCTTTCCCGAGCAGAGCGTCGGCGATTGTCTGCGCGTCTCTATGGACTTTCCTTCCTATGGCGATATGCGGCTTCCAGCGGATATTCGTTTTGTACACAGGATCGCCTTTTTCATGCAACATCCGTTGCCTTGCCGCTTCCATCCGATCCTCGGTGACGTTCAGCTGCTCGCGCAACGATCCAAGCTTTTCCAGTGCCGCTTCGTATTCCTGCACTGCAGGTTGGTTTTTCGCCATGACGCCCAATGCAATCTTTTGGATTATGGCTTTTGCCTCTGGTTCTGAGATGAGCTTTGTTAGTCGCGCTTTTTCTGCTTCCAGTTCCTTGCGTTTTATCTTGAGTGCTTTTTCACGATGCGACAGATCGGTTTTCCTGGCGTCGAGCTCCGTTCGATAATATGGATTTCCTTCGCCCCGTTTCTGCCATATTGATTCGTCTGCCTGATATTGGATTTGGTCATTATGCAGAAAACGTTCTCTTTTTTCGAGTTCCCGGAAATCAGCCCGTAATTTTTTGGTAGCGCCGCCCGTATATTTGCTTGCAGCGATAGCAATGGCGCGGCCTTGGGGTATGATTTTCTTTTTGAGACTTTCGACCAATGCCGCCTGCACTTCGACCATTTCCTTTATTTTTTGGTGCTGGACAAAAAGGAGCTGGCGCACGTCGCGCATCTTGTAAACCCGTGCTTCTTCCTCGGCGGCCTTTGCGCGGGCCGCCGCTTCCTTCGTCCAAATATCCTTCGCGGCTTGTAGCGCAGTCACGAGATTTCTTTTTGTTGCCGCGTTCTTTTGCAGCATCGCCCGTTGCTCTCTCAGCACGTCGAGCTTTTGCTTTTGGAGCCGCGCAAAGATTTCGGCAATTTTGGGAGCTTCCGCTTGAATGCGGTTTTGATATTTTTTGATTCTGAGAGCAAGGTCGCCGTCCGACGATTCGGATTTTTCCCGCTCGGCGTTCCGAAGCATTTTCTCCAAACCGGCTTTGGTCTGGCACAGATCCAAAAATTCGGCGAAGCGTTTTTTCTCGTCTTTCCGCATGAATTTTTGCGCGGCAGCGAGGTAGGAGTCTTTCGTCCAAAGCATGGCTTTGGCTTGCGAGTCCAGATGCTTTTTCAACGAAACCAGCGTTTCCCGGTCGCTCGCTTTTCGCTTGAGCAGCCAATCCAAATGCGCCTTGCCCGGAGCCAAAGCGTCTTGGAGCTGTTTCTCGTCCATGAGATTTTTCATCAATTCGGCGGCATAGACGTCTTTGGCCAGCGCGTTTTTTAGTCTTCTCCTCGCTTTCAGCTCGTCCACGGGTTCCCCGTTTCGGAGAAAAATTTTCAGGTCGAGGTGTTTTTCCGGATCGCGGTCGAGGAGTTTTGCCAGCACTGCGTCGCCGTCCGCCTCAGCTTTTTCTTTTCTCGCCTTCAGGCTCTTTTCACTGACTTGGTAATCGAATCCATGACGGGCGAGCATCTCATTGATGATTTCCGCTGCGACTGGGCGAAGTTCGTATTTAAGAGTTCTGTCCCGCTTATCTTCTATCCAGTATTTATCTTTTGGGCATCCACCTTTCTCTGGATGTCCGGAGATTACACTGGCCCGTGCGAAAAATTTCGCGTCGCTGCGCCCGACTGTTTTTTCATATTCGTCGTTTTTGCGCGTGGTGAACATGATATGAACATGGACATTATGGGTTCCGTCGCTCATCGCTCCGATTTTGTCATGTATGGCGTAAGCGTAATAGTGATCTTTTAACTTCCGTGCAATAAATGTTTCCACGATTTCTTTTTGCGCTTCAAATGGCAATTCGTTTGGCAGCGCATAAACAATTTCTTTGTACCGTTCCCCGTTTGCACGCTCGTAAAGGTCGGCGGCGGCGAAAAATTTCTTCGGGTCGTCTTCGGCCCATGCCGGGAGAAAATGTCCTTTGCCGATGCAACCGCCTCTCTTCTGGAATGCCGCTTCACGGTTGATGTATTGGATATGGCTGTAGCCATAAGTTTTTAGAATTTGAGCTGCGGTTTCTATCACTCGCTTTCTTCGTGCGTCTCCGAGACTCCATCGAGGTCGTTCACGGTTTGCGGCTCCGGTGTTGATGGCGTACTCGGAGGATTCTCCATCCCCGCGAATATCCCGTCGCACAGCAGAATTTTGTTCGGCTCCGCTGTCGTGAAGCAATACTCCCGGTGCACCATGCAATAACACAGAAGCCCCAGTTCCTCGACGAACCTCCAAACCGCGTTTGGGCAATACAGACATACGCATTTTTTCTTGGAGGGTAGGAATTTTTCCGGCACTTGGTTGAGCGTAGGGGAGATGAACGAACGCCCCTGCTCGATTTTCTGAACGGAGGATTCGACTTCCGGCTCCAAAGGCTGAATTGCATTTTTCTCGTTCACGGCGTTCTTCCTCCCGCATGGCCTTATATTTTTTGTCGAGATTTGCCTCCGCAAAACGAATCGGAAGGTCAAGCTCGCGTCCGGCGACGAGTGCCCTGCCGCGAAACATGACGTCCGAGGACAAACTCAATTTTTTGTCGCCGTAGATTTTCATTGCGACGGCCAATGCGATGGAGATCGTCTCGACGGATGCGTCCTTGGACACCATGATTTCCCCGTCCGCAGTTTGCTTGATGCTGCCAAAAGGACTCTCGTAGAGCATTTGATCCCGTTTAAGATGGCATTCAACAGCGGAAGATGCAGAGATTGTGTGCTGGAAAATGTCGTGCGAACGGAGCCGGTTCTCGTCGAGATCGGCGTATTTTCCTTCACGGTTGATGTAATCCACCTTTTCCACGGGCGAGATTTTTTTCCCGTCTGGGCGTTTGTCAGTTTTGAGATCGAAGTGTAAGCTGTCCAGCATGGTAACGTCCCCCCAACGGAGTTCAAGGAGCGCAGGCGACTGGCAAGATTTTCCAGTGCGTTTTCCCGGTTTTTGAGTTTCTCGGCAGAGAAACTCCTAGGTGAGCGTCCCCAAAAAAATTATAACACCATTCGCTTATAGTAATGTGTGTAATATTTGTGCAAGATGGTTCACTCTCCGCACGAATTTTTAGAAATATGGTATATTTATTTCGCAAACAAGATTGAATAGTTTCTTTTGAAATGAGATATGAGGAGTAGGCATAATGGCAAATGAAAAATTCACGCAATCAGAGATTAATGCTGCTATCAGCGAGATGAACCAAAAATTGGAAAAGAAGAATCAGAGAATCGCTTCGTTGAGCGATAAAATCGACAGCATCAACAAGGTTGTAGAGTCCCGTGTCGCTGAAAAGAAAAAATGCGACAATACGAAAAAGCAGTTGGAAACCGAACAAGACCTTTTGCAAGTCAAAACATTGAGGGAATTATGCAACAAGGCGAATATTTCCATGCAGGAAATTTTTGCTGCGGCGTTCAAAATCCTCATGGAAAAAGTTTCTAATCAAACCGATGAGGAAAAGCAGGAGGTTCAGGCGGATGTGCAAACATCAGAAAAAACTGTCGAGGATTTTCACGAGGGAAAGCCGTCTGTTTCTTCGGAAAATATTGAGCACAATGAAGAGGAAGAGAAAAACGACAATCATCAGAATAAGGAAAGTTTGCGTTCTCGTGATAATACAGAAAATGAAAATCCTGCAAAATATGACTTGGAGGAATCTCCGTCCCCAAAGGATAGTGAAAACCCGGTCAATCCAGTCGAAAAGGCGAAAATGGAACAGCGGGATCGCTTGGCACGAAGTTCGTTAGAGGAAAGGCTCGGCCCCTACTTGGGACATTAAATATGGGAGGAAATTGTTATGAGACTTTTTATCGCGGAAAAACCTTCGCTCGGTCGTGCTATTGCGTCCGGACTCGGGAACGGAAAATCGGGAGACGGGCAAATCGTCTGCGGAGGCGATGTCGTGACTTGGTGCTTCGGCCATATTTTGACGCAAGCGGAGCCGGAAGAATACGACGAAAAATATAAATCGTGGCGAATGGAAGATTTGCCGATTATTCCTTCGGAATGGAAGTTGAAGGTTTCCGCTCCGGCAAAAAAACAATTTGGTGTTATCAAGACGCTCGTCAAGGAAGCGGATGAAATTGTCAATGCCGGAGATCCGGATCGTGAAGGTCAGCTTCTTGTCGATGAGGTGCTCGAATATCTTGGCAACAAGAAACCAGTCAAGCGGATTTTGTTAAATGCGCTTGACGAGAAAAGCGTGAAGGACGCACTCGCTGACCTTCGGGACAATCGGGAGTTCGTCGGTTTGAAAAATTCCGCGCTGGCCCGTTCGAGGGCGGATTGGTTGATCGGCATGAATCTGACACGGGCGTATACAATAAAAATGAGAGAAGCCGGTCATGCCGGTCTCGTTTCCATTGGTCGCGTTCAAACGCCGACGATGGCGCTCGTCGTCCGGCGCGAGGAAGAAATCAAAAATTTCAAACCGGTGACGCATTACGTTCTTCAGGTAAATTGGCGGCACGCGAATGGAATTTTCTCTTCCGTATGGCAGCCGAAGGAAGATACAGTTGGACTTGATGACGAAAATCGCTTATTAGATCGGAACGTAGCAGAGGGAATTCTTCAAAAACTGCAATTCATCCAGAATCTCGCAGGAACAATCTCCAAACTGGAGCAGCAGGAGAAAAAGGAACAGCCACGTTTGCCTTATTCTCTTTCGTCACTCCAAATCGACGCCGGAAAAAAATACGGACTGTCTCCCCAGCAGGTTTTGGACACAATGCAATCTTTGTATGAAAAAAAGTTGACGACCTATCCTCGATCTGATTGTGAATATCTGCCGGAAAATCAGATGGCAGACATTGAAATCATTTTTGACAATCTGAAGAATTTGTCAGAGGATTTTTCGTCCATGATCGGGAAAGCCGATCCATCTCTCCGTTCCCGTGCGTGGAACGACAAGAAAATTTCCGCGCATCACGCCATCATCCCGACGAGAGAAAAAGCAAATCTGTCTGCTCTCTCCGACATGGAGCAGAAACTTTACCTCATGGTCGCGACGGCGTACCTCGCGCAATTTTATCCGGCGCATATTTATCTTGCGACAAAGATTGAAGTTTCCTGTGAGAATGAAAAATTCGCGGCGAAAGGGAAAACGGTCAAAGTCATGGGATGGCGTTCCCTTTATTCGTCCGATCCGGGCGAAAGGGAGGGGGAGGACGAACAAAAAAGCCTCCCGGAAATGTCGGAAGGCGAAAACGCATTATATATGGAAGGAAATATTTTGGATCGGGAGACAAAACCGCCGACGCGCTTCACGTCGTCCTCTCTCCTGGAGGCGATGAAGAAAATTTACAAGCACGTCAAGGACAAATCTCTCCAGCCGCTTCTGAAAGAGTGCCAGGGCATCGGAACGGAAGCGACGAGGGCGGGGATCATCGAAACGATCCAGAAGCGCGGCTTCCTCGTTTTGGAGAAAAAACATCTTGTTCCATGCGAAAAAGCATATCAACTTTACAAAGTCCTTTCCGACGATATTCTATATCCGGACACGACCGCGCTCTGGGAAAAAGAACTGGACGCCATCCGGGACGGTGCGCCGATGGGGACGTTTTTTGGAAAGCAGCAAGACTTTCTTGACTCTTTTCTCCGACAGGCACAAGTGGTAAAAATCCCCGAGGCACAGGATGTGGTGAAATGCCCAAAATGCGGAAAGCCGATGGTGCGGCGCGAATGGAAGAAAAGCTTCTTTTGGGGCTGCACCGGATATCCGGATTGCAAAACGACTGTGCCTGATAAAAAAGGAAAGCCGGATTTCGCCGAGGCAAAGGCGAGGGCAGATGCCGCGAGTAAAACGGCCATTTGTCCGAAATGTGGAAAGCAGCTCCGTATGATCCGAGGTAGGAATGGCACGTTTTGGGCCTGTGAGGATCGGGAGCATTGCAGCGCCATATTCTCGGATTGCAATGGAGAACCGGCCATTTTTCAATGCCCGACCTGCGGGAAAGACTACCTGCATCGATGGGCGAGCAAAAAGAAGAAGGGCGAGTTCTATTGGGCGTGCGGGGATCGGAACTGCAAGACGTTTCTGCTGGACAAAGGGGGGAAGCCTGTATTTCCTAATAGTTGATAGGGTTACATATATCAAACTATACATAAGCGATTTAATTAGTCACTGAAAGTGATGCAGCGAAGCCGATTTCCGATTTGCTGGGTGGCAAATTTATAACGCCAGAAGAGGTCGCGCGGTTGAGCATGGACAAGGTCATTGGTCTCATTCGTGGGCATAAGCCAATTTTGGCACAAAAACTGCAATATTATTCCTATCCTTGGTTAAAAAAGATGTGCGGGGAGGTTTAGGCAGCAGAAAATAAAAGGATGATGTATTGACACATACTCTACCCTCTCCGCCAGCGATGACAGGCGTTCAGATCGTTTTCTGGGCGTCTTTTTTGTCAATCGTTATATTTTGGCCCTGTAAGAGAGAAAAAAGCGGTTTTCTCTGAAAAGCTACGGCGGAAACTTTTTTTCAAAAAAATTTCAAAAACTGCTTGCAAAGTAAAATGCTTTGCCATATAATGAGGGTGAAATAATATCAGACAAGGAGGTAATTATCATGTTGATCGGCAGTGTGGGACTCAATACGATTGCCAATCAAACGGCGCAGGAAGGATACAGCGCAGCGCACGCGGCTTCCAAAGAGGCTTCGAAGAATCTGAGCGTGTCCAATTTTGGGAGCGAGACGAAAGCGGGGACGTCCAAATTCCAGCAGGCGAACGAAACGGCGGCTCGTGAAGGCAATCGGGCGACGGCTCATAATATGCGGGAAGTGACGACGACTTTCGAGCAGTTTGAGAAGAAACAGTCGTATACGAAGAACGCTACTTTGGCGGCGATTCGTCAGAGCACGATGGACATTGCAAAGTAAGCGGAATGAACAAAGAGCTAAGGGTTATTAAAAAGTTGTGGCGCAATATGCGGGCCACAACTTTTTTTGCGCGCAAGCGTAAATGGAGCGATCGAGTTTCGTGCGACGGCTCCCTGACCGCTGCAAGTTCAGAACCTCGAAAAAAGGCCATGTGTTTTACTGTTGCACATAAGGAAAAAGGGAAAACCTGCCGAAAGCAAAACGCCGCTTTCGGCAGGATTTTTTATTGCAAGCGTCGAATAAGGTTATGTTAATATAGTTGGCATTAAGTTATGAGGGAGAATTCCTGCATGGAAACGGAAAATTTGCAGCTTTTCGAGGATCAGCCGATCCGCACCGCTTGGAACGAGGCGGAGGAGGAATGGTATTTCTCCGTCGTGGATGTGGTGGGGGTGCTGACGGACCAACCGGATACTCGCCACGCGGCTAAATATTGGAGCGTTTTGAAGGCGAGGCTAAAAAAAGAGGGCAGTCAGTTGACTACAAATTGTAGTCAACTGAAATTAAAAGCAGCCGATGGAAAAAGGTACAATACTGACGTCGCCAATACGGAGCAACTGCTTACAAATTGTAAGCAGTTGATGTGAGTGCGGAGATAAGCACAAGGAAAATGCTATGAAATTCAGCGAGATATTGGAAATCAGGAACGGGAAAAATCAGCGAAACGTCGAGAATCCAAACGGAAAATATCCTATCTATGGAAGCGGCGGCAGGATAGGATGGGCGGACGATTATATTTGTCCGGCGGATACGGTGATTATCGGTCGCAAGGGAACCATCAACAGCCCGATTTATGTCGATACGCCGTTTTGGAATGTGGATACTGCTTTCGGGCTTGTGCCTGATACAAAAATCATTCTGCCAAAGTATTTGTATTATTTTTGCCGCTCTTTTGATTTTGAGGCATTGAATACGACCGTTACGATCCCAAGCCTGACGAAAGCCAATCTGCTGCAAATAGAGATGGATGTCCCTTCGCTGAAAAAGCAACAAGCAGTCGTGGAAACACTCGACGTAATTGAAACTATTTTGTCGCTGGTGCAAAAGCAAATTGCCTCTCTTGGACAGCTCGTCAAATCAAGATTTATCGAGATGTTTGGGGATCCGGTGACGAATCCGATGGGGTGGAGGCAGGAGGTTTTAGGAAATATCTGTAATGTTGGCTCAAGCAAGCGCATATTCGAAAGAGAATATGTTGATGAAGGAATTCCTTTTTACCGTACCAAAGAGATTGTAGAACTATCGAAAGGGAATCCAATATCTACGGGGCTATATATTTCTTACGAAAGGTTCGGTGAAATAAAAGAAAAATACGGTGTCCCTATGAAGAATGACTTGCTTGTGTCTGCTGTGGGGACGATAGGTATCATTTGGGTAGTTGATGGACAACAGGATTTTTATTTTAAGGATGGGAATTTGCTGAGAATATTAGCTTCTCCTAAATTCAACTCTATCTATATGAAATTTCTATTGGAGTGTTTGATTGACAACTTCAAGCAAAGTATGTCAGCAGGTACAGCCTATGCAGCACTAACTATTGATGCCGTAAAAAGATGAAAGTGCCGTCTGTGCCCATCGCCCTTCAAAACCAATTTGCCGACTTTGTAGCCCAAGCCGACAAATCGAAATTGACCTTGCACAGAATGATGGAGCGGCAGAAGATTTTGCAATCGGCTTTGATGCAGGAGCATTTTGAATATGCAAAAGCATAAATGATACAAGAATTATAAAGGAGAACTAATCAATGTCAGCATTGAAAATTCGTCCGCGGCGACTCCGCCGGACCGAGAACATCCGCGCTATGGTGCGGGAGCTTCTCCACTGCATTGTGGAAGTTGTGTGATAAGCAAATCGTTTCGCGGAGACATGGATATAGAAATGTTTTGAAAAGGCGGGATTTTGTGTATAAAATTTATCTTGACAACTGTTGCTATAATCGCCCTTTCGACAATCAAAGCCAAACAAAAGTGCATCTTGAAGCATTGGCAAAGCTCCATATCCAAGAACAAATCCGGCGTCAGCGGTATCAGTTGGTTTGGTCGTATATTTTGGATTATGAAAATGGGAACAATCCATATACGGATAGGAGATTGGCAATCGCTCCGTGGAAATCCTTGGCAACAGACGTGATTGCCAACGAAAATGAAGACATTTTGTCTTTTGCCGAGCGCTTGGCAAGTGGTGGCATCAAGAACTATGACGCTTTGCATATTGCTTGCGCGGTTTATGCACGGTGCGACTATTTTTTGACAACGGACAAAAAACTGCTAAACAGCCCCGTGGAGCAGATAAAAATCGTCAATCCGTTGATTTTTCTAAACGAAGTGGAGGGGGATATAGATGCTTGAAAGAACGGACACCATCGTTCGTGAAGATGGCTTGCGCGCCTTGACTTCCGCACTGGGGTATGTCGATGCCGAGCGGTTTGTTACGCTTATCTTGCGCGATTCCTTTGACTATACTTTATGGCGGCAGAACGGGCTCAAAGACAACCTCAGCGTACGGGAGTTAAGCAAGCGCGCCCAAGAATATTCCCGTCAGTTGGACACATGACTGTTGGCGCTGCAATGACAAGCAGTAATTGCAAATACAATGAAACTCAAAGGAGGACTAATCAATGTCAGTATTAAAAATTCGTCCGCGGCGGCTCCGCCAGACCGAGAACATCCGCGCTATGGTACGGGAGACTTCCCTTTCGGTGAAGGATTTCGTCTATCCGATTTTTGTAGTGCCGGGGGAGAATGTCAGGGAAGAGATTCCGAGTATGCCGGGGTGCTATCATCTGTCCGTGGATCGGGCGGTGGAGACGGCGAAGGAGATTGCCGCGCTGGGGATTCCCTCGGTGGAGGTGTTCGGGCTGCCGGAGTACAAGGACGAGATCGGATCGTCGGCTTGGGACATGAAAAGCCCGGTGCAGCGGGCGATTGCCGCCATCAAGAAGGCGGTGCCGGAACTGGTGATCGTCGGCGACGTTTGCCTGTGCCAGTACACGTCCCACGGGCATTGCGGGCGGCTCTCGGACCATGAGGTGGACAACGACGGGACGCTGCCGCTGCTCCAGAATGTGGCGGTGAGCCAAGCGTTGGCGGGGGCGGACATCATCGCGCCGTCGGATATGATGGACGGGCGCGTGGCGGCGATTCGCGACGCGCTGGACTCGAAGGGGCTGACGAACGTCTCGATTATGAGCTACGCGGTGAAGTACGCGTCGGGCTATTACGGGCCGTTCCGCGACGCGGCGGACTCCGCGCCGCAGTTCGGCGACCGCCGGGGCTACCAGATGGACCCGGCGAACGTGCGCGAGGCGATGAAGGAGGTTTCCATCGATCTCGCCGAGGGCGCGGACATTATCATGGTGAAGCCGGCGCTGGCGTATCTCGACGTGGTGCGGCTGGTGCGGGACAATATCGCCCAACCGGTGGCGGTCTACAATGTCAGCGGCGAGTACGCGATGGTAAAGGCGGCGGCGAAAAACGGCTGGATCGACGAAAAGCGCATCGTGCTGGAGACGCTGACGAGCATGAAGCGCGCGGGCGCGGATATTATCATCACATATCATGCCATCGACGCGGCGAAGTGGCTGAAGGGGTAAAGGAGAGAATCTTATGCCAAATCTTACCAAGTCCGCCGAGGCGTTTGCCGAGGCGAAGAATTTGATGCCGGGCGGGGTGAACAGTCCGGTGCGGTCGTATCGGAGCGTGGACTGCAATCCGCCGTTTATCGCGCGGGCTGAGGGAAGCCATATTTACGACATCGACGGCAACGAGTACATTGATTACGTCGGCTCCTGGGGGCCGATGGTGGTGGGGCACGCGCACCCGAAAGTAGTCGCGGCGCTCGCCGCGGCGGCGAAGCGCGGCACGAGCTACGGCGCGCCGACGCTTTTGGAGTCGGAACTGGCGCGGCTCGTCATGGGTGTTTATCCCTCAATTGAGCTGATCCGCATGGTGAATTCCGGCACGGAGGCGACGATGAGCGCGCTGCGGCTGGCGCGGGG
>ERZ842401.2359-NODE-2359-length-25325-cov-19.519232_pt1 | contig 25325 bp, 17 predicted proteins | sample MGYA00521270_ERZ842401 | MGnify/ENA primary metagenome ERZ842401 (study PRJEB31892, sample SAMEA3878208) | bioreactor metagenome | biome: Moose rumen | place: Sweden | collected 2011-10 | study: EMG produced TPA metagenomics assembly of the PRJEB12797 data set... | reverse complement strand
CCAAAGGCGAAAAGATGACGAAATAGAAAATCATCAGCTGTGTCGCCATCGGCACGCCGCGGATTACAGTGGTATACACCGCAGAAATAATCTGAAGCACTTTGTTTTTTGAGAGCTTAAAAAGGGCAAAAATGCACCCCAGCACGCAGCCGATTAAAACAGCACATAACGAAATCAAGAGCGTCGTTCCCAAACCTTTCGGAATAAGCACCCAACGCCCTTGCGCAATCATAGTATTATAAAAAGATTCTATCAAATATTCCCCCTACACCCCTCGCTAAAAACGAGGGGGACAGCCAAACTGTTCGGCAATCACTTTTATTTGCGAATAATGATTACCTGATTTGAAGAGTAATACGGCTCAGAGAAATCAACATTCTTGCGTCTCTCTTCCGTAGCCGTCATTCCTGCCGCAATGAAGTCGATTGAACCCGCTTGCAACGCCGCAATCAAACCATCAAAATTCATATCAACAACTTCGAGTTTTTTACCCAGATTTTTCGCGATATATTCAGACGTTGACACATCAAATCCGACAACTTTTGTTCCTTCAACGTATTCAAACGGAGGAAATGCCGCATTTGTTCCCATTTTTATGGTTTCGCTTCCGTTCAGCAACAACGGCTGCGGCACCTTTATTTCACCAGACGCATTCATAAAACTTGCTGCCAACATATCATACGTGCCGTCAGCTTTCATATCCATAATCGTCTTATTTATAGAAGAAAGAAGCTCAGTATCGCCCTTTCGCACCGCAATCGCGTATTCCTCAGAAGCAAAAGGAGCGCTTACAATCGTCAAATCATCATTGCGCTTCACGATTTCTTTTGCAGGAAGCTCGTCCAAAACAACCGCATCGCACGCCCCGTTTTTCAAATCAAGAGCCGCTTCAATGCCCGTCTTGAATGACTTAACTTTTACGCCGCGAATCTCTTCGTTTAAATAAAGTTCGCCCGTTGTTCCTGCCTGACAGCCGACCGTTTTGCCCACTAAATCATCGATTAAATGAATCTCAACCTGCGCTTTCTTTCCGCAGCTCATCAAAGAAATCCCCAAAAGAGCCGCCGCGATTACACCACCTATCTTCTTCATATATACTCCTATTTATTTCCGCAACAAAATTTCCGTTTCTAAAATTGCAGATTATGCAAGCACTATACATCTTTTTGCGTCTATAGTCAATATTTATGCAAAAACAGTGCATAATCTTGCATATAAAATCAGTTTCTGCTCAAAAGAGCGAATCGGAATCATGCGGCACACAGCGAACGCCGTTTACAAAAACCGTGCTTCCCGTGCGCTCTTTTTTTACAAAAATGCGGGAATGGATTTCGCTGCTCAAATCGCTCACATGCGAAATGACTCCGACAACGCGGTTTTCTTGGATTTTCCGCAGCACGTCCATCGCCTTTTTCAGCGCCTCATCGTCAAGCGTGCCGAACCCCTCGTCAATAAACAGCGATTCAAGGCGCACCCCGCCGCTTCGGTTTTGCACAACCTCCGTTAGCGCGAGCGCAAGGCTAATCGACGCCTCGAACGTCTCGCCGCCTGAAAGCGTCTGCGGCAAGCGAGCCATGCCCGTATACGAATCTTCAACCACGAAATCCAAGCCTTTTTTCCCGTTGCCGCCGCTCCGTTCAGTGTCGATTCGGAATTGGTAGCGCCCCGAACTCAACGCGTCCAGCTTTGGATTTGCGGCTTCGAGAATTTCCGAAAAATAAAGCGCGAGCACCCACGTATCAAGACACGTTTTTTTTGCGCCTCCGCCCGAAATATCGTCAAAAAGCATTTTGTACGGCTCGGCTTCCTCCAGCACTTTTTTGTATTCCGCCGCCGCCTCTGAAAACGTGGCAATTTTGTTTTCCACCTCTTTTTGCGAAATCAAAAACGACTGCTTTTCCGAAAGCACAGCATTTTTTTCGAGGGAAATCGCCTTTTCCTTTTCCGAAAGCACCTGCATTTCGCTTTCCAATTCTGCAATACTTTTTTCCTGCTGATTTTCGCCGATAAGCGTTTTTGCCTCATCGGTTTCCCGCGTCCATTGCTCGATTTTTGCCTTAAACGCAGCCGTCTCGCTTGCTGGAATGAACGCCGAAAGCACCGCGTCCGCGTCCGAAAAATCTGATTGCGCAATTTTTTCGCCGCAGCTCTGTTCCGCGCTTTGCAACTCCGTTTTCAGAGATTCCACCTGTTCTTTTGCCGCCAAAAGTCCACCCGAAATTTCCGATTTTTGCGTTTCCAGACGTGCCGATTTTTCTAAAAATACATCGATTTTTTTCTTTTCCGCATTTTTTTTCTCTTGCAAACCCGACAGTTCCGCGAATATCGCTTGCATATCTGAAAAACCGCCCGTCAACGCCTCTTTTTCCTTCAAGACCGACGAACTTACCGCATATTTTTTCTCCGCTTCACCCGCCTTTTTCTCACATTCCAAAATCGTATTCTTGAGCGACGAAATTTTTTCGGACAAAACACAAACGCCCTTAAAATCCGCCTCCATTTCCGCAATCAAATCCTCAAGCGCAGAAATTTTCGCCGCCGTCGCCGTTTCGTATCCCGCAATATCGTTTCTGCCAAACAGCTCCAGCTTGCCCAAAATCTCGTCCGCCTGCGTATTTTTCGCCTGAAGAAGAGCCGCCGTCTTTGCGTCTTCCGTTTTCAGCGCAGAAAGCGCGCTCGTGGCATTTTCAAGATTCGTTTTCAGCGCTTCAATTTGGTCGTCCATCGTAAACGCCTCGCCGAGCGTGGCAGGAGCGGGGTGCTCCAAAGAGCCGCAGACAGGACACGGCTCGCCAGAGCGAAGCAACTTTGAAAGATAACTCGCCTTTTCGTTTTGCAATGCACTTTCTTTTTGCTTTTCCAGCGCAGAAAGCGCGGATTGCGTTACCGCAGCGGCTTTTTCCTGCGCGGCAATCTGTTCTTTTGTCTTCGCATTTTCCGAAGCGATTTTGTTCGCCTCCACAAAAAGCGCAGCACAATTTTTCACGTCCGAAAGTTGACGATTCAAAACCTCCAGATTTTTTTCCTTTTCGCCAATCTTTCCTTTCAGCGAAAATTTTATGCTGCTCTCGGGATTTTCGCCAAAATCGATACTCCATTTTGTTGCGATTTCCTCAAGCGACGCACCGCATTCCGAAAGCGTTTCGCGCACAATTTCAAGCTCCCGTTTCGCGCTTTCAAGCTCGTTTTCCGAAAGCACCGCCGCCGTTTTTGCGTCCTCAAAATCCTGCACGGCAGATTTTTTCTCCTCCAATTTTTTTATCTCAAGCTCAAAATCGCCCTGACGCGCCTTCATTGCCTCAATCGACTCTTTTTCCGCCGCCAAAGACGCAATCTCCTCTTCCCGCTTCAAAAGCTCGGCTTCAAAAGACGCGCATTTTTTCTCCGCCTCCGAAAATCGCTTTTGCGCAGAAGAAACGGCATTGATAACATCAATCAAGACCGACGCTTTTTCGCTTTTTTCCAGACGGGACTTCAAATCCTGAATCGAATCCGCATCTTTTTCAAGCGCGGCAAGTTTTTCCTCAAAAACGGCATTCTTTTTGGCTTTCTCAAGACACCCCTCCGCCGTGTGCAAATCCGAAATCACAGCATCGCGGCTTTTTTCCAAAAGCTCGATTTTCTGCGACAGCGCCTCTATTTTCGCCGAAATCTCATTGATGTGCGCTTTTGCTTTTTCCTCATCAAAATCGCCGAATGAAAGCCGCGCCGACTCCAACGCATCGATTTTAGCCGCATAAACCCTGCATTTTTCTTTGAGCCGATTGATAACCTCGGTGTATTTTTCCACAGGGAACAATTTTGACAGCGTTTCGCTCCGCTCCGACGAATTTTGCTTGAGAAACTCGGAAAATTCACCCTGCGGCAGCATAATAATGCGGTTAAATTCCTTCATTTCGAGCTGAATCAGATTTTTTCTGATAATCTCGTCGATTTTTTTCTTTCCGCCCTCCGCTTCCGTCCACTCACCCGCGTCCGTTTTGTGAAACAGATACACCTGCGACTCTTTTTTGCCGAACGGCAGCGTTCGCACCACGCGATACACGCTCCCCGCCACCGAAAACACAAAATCAACAAACGATTTTTCGCCCTCAAGCGCAAATTTTGAGCGCATTTCTTTTGACACCCCGCCGCGCTCGCCCGGGAATTTTCCGTACAGCGCATACGTCATACAATCAAAAATCGTGGTTTTGCCGCTGCCCGTTTTTCCCGTAATCAAAAACATATCGCCTGCCGCGTCAAAATCCACAAACTCATCGCGGAACGGTCCCACATTGACAATTCTCAACGAAATACTTTTCATTCCTCCTCCTTTGCGATTTCGCGGCACGTCGCATCGAACACGGCTTTTTCTTTTTCGTAGCAAGAGGCATCAAGATTTTCGCCGTACAAATCTTTCATAAAAAGCTCAAACATATCGCTCATAATTTCCTCATCTTTTTTGCCGCTCGAAATGATTTTTTTCCGCAACTCAAACGCCTCAGAATCGCCCGACTGCTTTTTTGCCGTCCGCTTGAACGACAAAATAAACGGGTATCGCTTTTCCAAAATCGCCATCGGATTTTCAATCGCGGTCGAATCCGTACATTCCGCTTCAATGTAGCAACTTGCAAACGGCTCAGCGGCATCCTCGTCGTCAAGCTCGCTGAACGTGCCGGAAATGCGCTTAACGGGGTGCAACGGCTGCAATTCAATGCACTGAGCCGAAACCTTGCCCTTTTCGCTGATTTCCACCGAAAGCACCCCCTTTTTGTGCGAATCATCGAACGAATACGCCAACGGAGAGCCTGAATACCAAATCGCCGGCTCTTTTTTTTGCACACACATCATTTTGTGTATATGACCGAGCGCAACATAGTCAAACCCCGCGAACACCGCAGGATTCACCAGCTCCGCCGTGCCCACCGAATATGATTCGTCGCCCTTTTTGAAACACGTCGCGTGCGCACAAAGCACCGCACTTTGCCCGCGGTGATTTTTTTCGTGTGCGTCAAGAATACGGCGGCACGCCTCGGCATAAATCTCGTTCTGCGCGTGAATCGGGGCGGCAAAATCGTCGCCGTCCTGCAAAAGCGAAGTCAAAAACGGAATCTGATAAAAGCACACCCCGCCGATTTCCACGGGGATTTCCATTTCGCGCACAGAAGAGGCAATAAAAATGCCCTCGCGCTTCAAAAACGCCGACGCAAACGAAAGCCGCTTTGCGCTATCGTGATTGCCCGCCAAAATCAGCACCGCCGTCTCGGGAAAATCGCTTCGCACGCGCTGCAAAAAGCCGTCCAAAAGCACCGTTGCTTCGCTTGAAGGCACTGCGCGGTCGTAGATGTCGCCGGGAATAACGAGTGCGTTATACGCATTGTCCACGTCTTTCGCTCTCTGTAAAATGCCGATGATTTGCTCAAGAATGTAGGTTTGGTCTTCAATAAGGCTTCTGCCGTAAAAATTTTTTCCAAGATGCCAGTCGCCTGTGTGTAAAAATCTCATAAAACACAGTATGTGCTTTTTTTTTCATTTTGACAATTCTTTTTTCGCTGATGTTACAAATTGAGATAGATTCCCGTGTCAAGCACGGGAAGACAGAAAAGTCAAGCAAGAGAATGTCAAATAGGAATTTCTCACTTAGACAAAAAGGAAGTCTTACTTTTTCAGGTAAACGCTTCTCTTAAATTAAGATTGAAATACCTGTTTAGGCAAAGCCTTCTCTTAAATTAGGATTGAAATACTTGAGTAGGTAAAGGCTTCCCTTAAAATAGGCTTGACGTACCTAAACAGGTAAAGTCTTCCCTGAAATCAGGCTGAAAATACCTAAAATGGTATGCCCCCGAATTAAGATAGATACAAACTGTTAGTGCCAATGTCATTGGCGATTTTGGGTTGTGTTACGAAAAGTATGCTTGTAAAAATAATATGTCATGCTGAACTTGATTCAGCATCTATCTCAGAATAGAGATTCCGAAACAAGTTCGGAATGACAGACTTATAAATCAGCATACCTTTTGTAACACCTCCAGATTTTGTTTCACACTCTTTTTGTAGCTGTTGAAAACTATTCCGCATACCAGATTTCTGCCAAAAATTCGCGAAAAATATGTGCTATGTTTCTATTGACAATAACACATTTATGATTTATAGTCATTTTCATAAGGGCTTAACCTTCAATGTGAAAAGCCAAAAGGAGTGAGAAATGATAGTCGTCATCGATAATTACGATTCGTTTACCTATAATGTGGTGCAGTCATTGCAGCGTCTTTCTGGCGACAGGGTTGAAGTATTGCGCTCGAAAGAATCTACCGTGCAAGAAATCGCCTCTCTTATGCCGACCAAGTTGGTGATAAGCCCGGGACCGGGAAACCCCGACAGCGCGGGCATAAGCCTTGAGGCAATCCGTTATTTTGCGGGGAAAATCCCGATTTTGGGCATCTGTTTGGGACATCAGGCGATTGCGCAGGCATTCGGTGCAAAAATCGTGCAGGCAAAGCACATTTGCCACGGCATTGTGCAGGAAATGACGCTGGACGGCAAGGGATTATTCCGTATCGTCGGCAAAAAAGGGACATTCACGCGCTACCATTCGCTTGCCGTGGAGGAATCGTCGCTTTCCCCCGATTTTGAAATCACGGCGCGCGCCCCAGACGGCGAAATTATGGGCATTCGGCACAAAACGCTTGAAATCGAGGGCGTTCAGTTCCACCCCGAAAGCATCGCGAGCGAAGGCGGCGACAATCTGTTCCGCGCCTTTTTGAATTATCGCCGTGAAGATGTGCCGATTCCTGCCTTTTTGAATCAGTTGCTTTCGGGCAAACCGCTTTCGAGGGAGCAGGCTGCGCTTTTTACCGAAAATCTCACCGAAGGGACGCTGGACGAGCGTGCGGCAGCGGCGGTGCTTACGGCGATTGCCGCGCATGGAGAGCCGACGGCGGACGAAATGGCGGGGTGTGCCGAGGTGCTTTTGAAGAAAAAAACGCCGTTTCCGTATCACGACGCGGGACTTGCCGAAATCGTGGGCACAGGCGGCGACGGCAAAGGCAGTTTCAACATTTCATCGCTTTCGTCTCTGATTGCGGTCAGTTGCGGTCAGCCAGTTGCGAAGCACGGAAATCGCGCGGTGTCGTCCAAGTCGGGCGCGGCGGATTTTTTTGAAAATATGGGCATTAAAATTTCAGCACAACCCGAAAAAACGGCAGATTTACTCAAGCGCACGGGGTTTGCGTTTTTGATGGCTCCTGTTTATCATCCGTCGTGGAGATTTGCTGGTCCTATCCGAAAAGCACTCGGCATAAAAACGATTTTCAATGTTTTAGGTCCGCTCGTAAATCCTGCCAACGCGGATTACGAGGTTTTGGGCGTGTACTCAAAAGACTTGATGGAAGATTACGCACACGCGGCAAAAAAACTCGGGGCAAAGCGCGTTATGGTGGTTCATTCCGATGACGGCTACGACGAAATTTCGCCCTGCGCACCAACGCACGTTTTTCAGATTGACGAAAAAGGCAGGGAAAACCGCTATGTTATCAATCCCGCCGATTTTGGCATTACGGACGCGAACGAGGACGAACTTGCCGGCGGCACGGGGGCGGACAATGCGCGTCTTGCCGAAGAAATCATCGCAGGGAAAGGCAGACGAACAATCCGCGCGGCAGTGGGCTTGAACACGGCAGCGGTGCTCTACCTTTCCGGCAAGGCAAGAACGCTCAAGGACGGCTATGCAATGGCGCTGGACGCGATTGACAGCGGCAGGGTAAAAGCAAAAATCGACGAAATCCGAAACATCTCGAACGAATAAATTGGGAAAAAAATGGCAGGCGATATTTTAGCAGAAATCGTAGAAAAGCGAAAAAAAGATATTGAAACACACAGCATTACATTCGGTTTTCCCGTTCCCAAAACACGAACGCGAAAAATCCATCAATTCGTTCCTGCGGGCAAGAAATGCACGATTTTGGAAATCAAACGCGCCTCGCCAAGCAAATGCGACATCGCACCGAATCTTAATGCCGGGAAAACCGCACAGGAATACGCTCTATCGGGTGCAGGCGCAATCAGTTGTTTAACCGAGACGAATTATTTTAAGGGCAATCTCGGCGACTTTATGCAGGCGGCAAACGCGCTCGACGCTCTTGAAAGCGAGGGGAAATCCGTTCCTGCCCTTTTGCGAAAAGATTTTTTACTGAATGCGGACGAAGTTACGGTGTCTTTTCGCTCGGGTGCAGACGCGGTGCTTTTGATTGCGCGGATTTTGGACAAAGAAACGCTTTTGGCAATGGCGCAAAAATGTGCGGAGCTCAATATTTCAGCGCTCATCGAGGTGCGAAAAGACGATGATTTGCAAAAATTGGCATTCGTGGCAAAACAGGTGCCAAGCGATTATATCGTGTGCGGCGTGAACGCTCGGGATTTGCGCGATTTTAGCATTGATTTGCTTTCGCCTGCAAAATTGCTGGGCAAAATCAAAAGCATCTTGGGCGAACACGCGCGGGTCGTTTTTGAAAGCGGAATTCGCACACCGAATGCGGCTCATTTTGCGGGCAGTCTTGCCTTTTCGGCACTGCTTTTGGGGGAGGCGGCGGCTAAAAATCCAGCCGAAGCAAGCAATCTGGTGAGCGCATTTTGCGACGCACAATCCACCAAAAATGCAGAAAAATGGCTCTCTCTTTCTCAAAAAATGGCAGAAAAAAGCGAACATCGTCCGCTCGTAAAAATCTGCGGCATTACCAATGAGGCAGACGCGCTCAAGGCGGCGCAACTCGGCGCGGATTTTTTGGGATTTGTGTTTGCAAGAAAAAGCCCGCGGGCAGTTACTGCGGAGTGCGTGAAAAAAATAGCACAATCACTTTCGGATTCTGGGCTGAAAAACCGCGTCATGTTTGTCGGCGTTGTGGTCGATACCGAAAGCGAAGAATCGCGCTCAGCCGTGCAGTTGGCGCAAAGTGGCGTTTTGGATTTTATCCAGTTGCACGCGGCGGAACATGCGGTTATCTCTGGCGATTTTAATGCAGATATTCCGCATTTTTGCGCGGTGAATATTTCGAGCGCGGACGACCTTAAAAAAATCGATTCGCTCAAAGAACTCGGCGAGCCACGCATTTTGATTGACGCACGAAACGGCTCACAAATCGGCGGCACAGGCACAATGATTTGTGCAGAGCTGGCACAAGAAGCGGCGAAAAAAAACAAGCTCTGGCTTGCCGGCGGAATCAGCGCGGAAAATGTGCGCGAAATCACGGCGGCATTGCACCCCGAATTGCTCGATGTGTCGTCCAGTTTGGAAGAAAGTCCCGGCAAGAAATCGCACGAAAAATTGGAAGCATTTTTTGCCTCACTTTCGCAATGAAAAATCAGCGGGTGTTACAGAATGTATGCTTGTAAAAATAATAACAGCAAGGGGAAAATATGATTGACAAAACAGCTTCGGTAGATGGATTTTTTGACTCATTCGGCGGAAAATATGTCGCGGAGGTTCTGCGCCGTCCGCTCGACGAACTTGAAGAAGCATTCAACCAAGCGATTAGCGACCGCGCATTTTTAGCAGAACTCGCAGAAATCCAGCGCGACTACATCGGGCGCGAAACACCGCTTTTGTTCGCAAAAACGGCAACCGAAATCCTCGGCGGCGCACAGATTTATATCAAACTCGAAGGTTTGGCAAACACGGGCGCGCACAAAATCAACAACGCAATCGGTCAGTGCCTGCTTGCAAAGCGCATGGGCAAAAAGCGCATCATTGCCGAAACAGGCGCAGGACAGCACGGAGTTGCAACCGCGGCGGCATGCGCAAAGCTCGCTCTTGACTGCACGGTGTATATGGGCGAAGTGGACGTGCGGCGGCAGCAGCCAAACGTGGCGGCAATGGAACTCTACGGCGCGAAAGTCCACGCGGTTACCAGCGGAAGCCGCACGCTCAAAGACGCGGTGAACGAAGCTATGCGCGATTGGGCGGCAGACCCAGACGGCACGCATTATGTTTTGGGCAGTGCGCTCGGTCCCGCTCCGTTCCCCGACATCGTGCGCTATTTTCAGAGCGTCATCGGGCGCGAAGTGGAAAAACAGGCGGCGGAGCGCGGTCTTGACGTGGCGGCACTGATTGCGTGCGTGGGAGGCGGCTCAAATTCCATCGGATTTTTTGCACCGTTCATCAATCAAGAAAATCCCCGTCTTATCGGCGTGGAAGCGGGCGGAATCGGACCAAACGCAGGCGAAAATGCGTGCAGAATGACAGGCAACGCCAGCCGCGACGGGATTTTGCAGGGCTACAAATCGCGCTTTTTGCTCGACGACGACGGACAGGCATTGCCCACGCGCTCAATTTCGGCGGGTCTTGACTATTGCGGCATTGGACCGCAACTCGCGGCGTTGGGAAAATCAGGGCGCATCGAGTTTTCAAGCGCATTGGACAGCGAAGCGCTCGAAGCGGTCAAGTTTTTTGCGAAAAACGAGGGCGTTCTCTTCGCGCTTGAGTCCGCACACGCGGGCGCAGAAGCCGTAAAACTCGCGCCGACATTGCCCAAAAACAAAGCAATCATCGTGAATATGAGCGGGCGCGGCGACAAAGATGTGTTCATCACATCTCCCGTCTTCCGCCCAAAAGAATGGCTGAACTTCCTTCACGCCGAAATCGACCGCTTGGAGTCGCAAAAAGACATTCACGAAGCCGAAGTAATGGGAAAATAATTCCGCTTGAAAAATGGTCATAAGGAGAAGAATATGGAAAAAATCAAACTGATGGCTCATCTTGTTGCAGGATTTCCGACGGAGGAACGCTCGCTGCAGGCGGCGCGCGCACTCATTGCAGGAGGTGCGGACATTCTTGAAATCCAACTGCCGTTTTCAGACCCGAGCGCAGACGGTCCTGCGATTCAGGGAGCGTGCACCGAGGTACTTTCGCGCGGATTTTGCACGGCGGACGGGCTTTCGTTCATCGCGCAGATTCACCGCGAGTTTCCCAAAATCCCGATTTACATTATGAGCTACGGCTCGCTTATCTACACGCCGGGCGTGGAAGCGTTTTGCGAAAAAGCCTCTCGCGCAGGCGTTTCTGGAATGATTATCCCCGATTTGCCGTTTGATTTTGACGAAGGACTGACGGCGGCGTGCAAGAAAAACGGAATGATAAACATTCCCGTTGCCGCGCCAAGTATGAGAAGCGACCGCCTTGAAAAAATGGCACACGCGGGATTTCCGTACATTTACGCGGCTCTGCGCGTCGGAATCACGGGCACAGACACCAAAATTGATACCGCAACGATTTCGTTTTTGAACAGCGTGAGCGCGGGCGGCTCAAAAATCTACGGCGGATTCGGGATTTCAAACGGCGAACAGTCTGCCGCGCTTGCAAAAAGCGTGGACGCGGTTGTAGCAGGGAGCGTTTTTGTGCGCCTCATCAGCCAGTACCGCGATGACAGCGACGCACTTTTCGCCGCCGTCAAAGCCAAAGCCGCCGAAATCACCCATCTTTGACCTCACCCTTTTACAAAACAGCCTGTGGCTCCCCTTCTCCTCTTCAGGCGAGGGGATTTTTTATCTTTTCCCGCGCGGGATTTTCCCGAAAAATCATTTTTCAGCCTTTTCCCGTGCGGGATTTGCCTGAAAAATCGTTTTTCCTCATTCGCCCGTGCTGGCAAAAGGTGAAAAAGTCGTTTTTGTCTAAATATTGAAAAATATCGGGGTAAAAAAGTCTGTTTTATCCAAATATTGTGCGTTGGAGACTCAAAAAATCATTTTCCGACCTTCCAAAGCATAATATTTCAATAGCTATTTAAGATTCAACCTTCTATTGAACTTTGGAAGCGCAAAAAATCATTTTTCATCATTCTATTGAACTTTGGAGAGCCAAAAAATCATTTTTCGCCATTCTATTGAACTTTGGAGAGCCAAAAAATCATTTTTCACCATTCTATTGAACTTTGGAGAGGGCAGACCATACCATCAGCATACGTCCAGATTTTTTTGCATTGCGTCGGCGGCTTTTTTGAGTTCGGCGCAGAAAATCTCAAGCGGTTCTTTTTTGAGTTTTTCAAACTGCGCTTCGGTTGCAAAAAGCAAGGTGGCAGCTGTTTCTACGCGCGAAAAATCGCGGAGGCTGACCGTTTTTTTGCTGCACAGAGCGCGGATTTCTGAAACATCGCGCGAAAATCGGCGTAATGCCACCTCGAAGGTCTCTTTGGGAAACTGCATTGACGGCTTTTTTTCTGCGGAATGGAAAAACGCAGAGCGTTCCCCGTCGCTGATTGTGTCTTTTTGCAAAAACGTTTCGAGCGGGAAATACGAAATGCCGGGGATTGCCAGATTTTTTTGGCACAGCGAAAACGTGCGCTGACCGCCGTCCTGCACCTTGAGCACGTTGCTTTCAAACCACCATGCAAACATTTTCATTTTGTCGTCGGTCAAAATCGGATTTCCGCCGTAATCGCGCGCAAAAACGGTATTCGCCGAAAACAGCGACGTAACGCCCGCCGTTTCTGCGCTACAAACGCGATTCGACGCACAATGTGCGCCCTCTTCGGCAGACGAGCCGCGAACGTGCGTGTTTTTGCTGGAAAAGCCCAAATCAAGCCCCGCAACGAAGATTTCCCGAGCGCCGAGCCGTTTGGCAAAATCCCACGCGGAAGTGGAAACCGAACCGCCCGCGCCGATGTCGCCTTTTTTTCCGAACTGGGCTTCAAAATGCGCTCCGAGCGGAAACAGTGCCGAGCACATTTCAATGCGGCGGCAGCAAAAACGGAACGCGGCGGGGTGAATTGCGCTTTCGCCAATCAAAATCGACGACGGCGATTTTAGTCCCGCGATGTGTCTGAACGCCCAATATTGCGGGTCCACCAAAACGATAAAATCCGGCTCAACGCCAGCGGCAAGGCACGAGCGCAACGCGGTGTCAACACAAATGAGTATCGCGCGCTGTTTGATTTCGCCAAGATGCGGAAGAATAGCGTTAAGCGAAGGTCCCGCCGCCAACACCACCGCAGGCAGTGTTTTTTCGCCGAGTTTTGCCGCACCGCTCCAGCGCGAAATTCCCGCCGCAGAGCCAAAAGCGCGGATATTTCGTGCGCTGTTTCGCATCCACAGCGCCCCGAATTTTTTGAGCGTCGTGCTGTTGATTTCGTTTTTTTTGAGATTTCGCCGAATGAGTTCTGAAAGGGAATCAAAATAGCTTTGCGCGTGTGCGATTTGCGATTTTTGCTGAAAAATCTGCGCGTCTTCTAAGCCACATTGCTCCAAAATCGCCACAACCTGCCCTGCGTCCGCGCCCAGTGCAAAAATGCAATCCTTTTGGGCAAACACGCCGCTCCAATCCGTAACGCAAAACGCGGCAAACAAATGCCGAACGCTCGGTTCTACCACCACGACCGCGCGATTCTGGTTCGCCGCGCAAAATGATTGCACACCGTAGCCAAGCGCAGGAGCAAAAAAAACGCCCGCGCCTTTTTTTTCGCTCTGCACGTTCTTCGCCAGCCCCGCCGCCTCGCGCTCCGGATTGTACGAGGAATGAAGCCATAAATCGCCGTCTTTGGCAGTGGGCGAGCCGTTTTTGGCAGAAACGATATTCCACGCCGAAAAATGCGAAAAGTCCAAGGCGGATATATCTGTCGCAGATTCGGCTATTTTTGCGATTTCTGCCATTTCGGTTTCAAAAATGCGGGCAAGCGCGGAAAATCGTTCTCGAAAAAGCGTACTATTTTTTTTCCACAATGCGCCCGGCGTTGTATTTGATTTATTCAAGGTAGAGTTCAATCTGCATACTCTCCGTAATAGGCGTGCCGGCGGCTGGGATTTGTGATTTTACATAGCCGTCGCCTTTTATCTGCACAGAAATATCGTTTCGCTGGAGAAGCTGCATTAAATCGCGCTTCGGCACTCCCGTCAAATCGGGGAGCGTGTCGCCGATTTCCACCGGCACACTCGGCGTAATAGACAAAATGCCGTTATGCGATGCCCCCAGCGCAGAACCGCGCTGAAGTCCCAGATGGTCGATGATAACGTTTGCCGCTTCGTTGATGACCGGTGCAACAATGCGCCCAGCGTATGTTTCGCCCTTCGCCTTCGCCACCACGATGTACAAAATCACTTTCGGGTCGTCTGTCGGGAAAATCGCAAGACAGTTTGAAAGAAAGTCCGTCGAACTGTAACCGCCGTTCACAAGGTCAGCCATTTGCGCCGTTCCTGTTTTTACGCCGATTGAAATATCGCGGATATTCGCGCGGCTTCCCGTTCCCGTTTGCGCAACGGTTTCCATATCGCTCAAAATCGTTTTGGTGGTGCGCTCCGAAAATACCTGCGGCTTATACACAGGCTTATGCACAAACAAATCCTTGCCGTCGTAGGTGGTTATGCGCGAAATCACGGTGAGCTGAATCGGCACGCCCTTGTTTGCAATCGCCGTTGCCGCCTGCACCATCTGAAGCGCACTTACGCTCAGTTCCTGCCCGATAGCCATCGTCGGTTTTGAACGCGCTGACCACAATCGATCATTTTCGTTTTTTACTGAACCGCGGGTTTCGCCCGGAAGCTCAATCCCCGTTTTTTCGCCGAATCCGAGCGAGCGAATCCGCTCCAAAAATGCCGGTGTTGCAATATTTTCGGTCGCCTGCGCAAAATATTCATTGCACGAATATTGCAACGCACCGCGCACCGTAAGCCAGCCGTGATGCTCAAGACAAGTGATTCTGATACGGTCGTGCTCAAACACTTTTTCATACACGCCGTCGCAAAAAAAGCTGTCGGTATCCAAAACAGAGCCTGTGTCAAGCAAAATCGCCGCGCTGAAAATCTTGAAAACAGAGCCCGGCTCGTAGGCAAAAACAGCGGGTCTGTCCATTGTTTGCGAACTTGTCGCCCTGCCGTATTCGTTCAAATCGATGTTCGGAAAACTGATATACGAAAGCAATTCACCCGTTTTTGCGTCCACCGCAAGCAGCATCATACTTTCCGCCTGCGTTTCTTCCATTTTTTCAGCGACAATCTGCTCAAGTTTGTATTGTAGATTTGCATCAATCGTTAAATACACGTTTTGCCCGTGGCGGTCGGCGGTCATATCCGAAGAAATCTGAGGTGAAAGCGTGTCTTGCATAATGTATTCAATGCCCGAAAGCCCCACGCCGTCGTTTCCCATATAGCCGATTAACTGCGATGCAAGCGCATTTTCGGGATACACACGTCCCGGGATTCGCTCAAAACCGGCAAAGTTGAAATTATTTTGGTCAATGACTTTTTGCAATTCATCTTGCTCTCGAACGTCGAGCTTTTTTTTGATGTACAAAAAACTTTTGGTAGAATTCGCATTAATCTGTTGCACAATTTCATACGGATTCATATTTAAAATAGGCGCAACGCTTTGGGCAAAAAACTCCACGTCTTTGATGTCGCGCGGTGTTACAATGAAATGATAAAAATCGGTTTGCACCGCAAGATGTTTTCCGTTTCTGTCTACAATAGAACCGCGCTCTTTCATAGACGGAATGCTCTGCACGTCCACGCTCGGCGTTAAAGACAGCTTTACATATTTTAAGTACGTCATTGCAAGCACAAGTATCAAAACGATATTAAAAATCAAAACACGAATACGACCGAAATAATTATTCATTTAAAAATGACCTTACCCAATATATTGTTAATCGGAACAAAACCATAGCTTCTAGAGTCTACCGAAACTTCAAAATTGTCGCCTAAAACGAAAACGGTGCCGTCAGGAACGCGGTTGCAGGATTTCATTCGGTAAAATTGCTCTGCGCTCAAAGGCACGCGAGCCCCCGAAACAATCAGATTATAACCAGACAGCGTAGAATATTCCAGAGCCGTGCCGCCGACTGCCACAACGCGCTTCACCACCATATTGCCGTCGCGCATAAAAATCACCACGTCATCGGCAGAAGGCTCTCCCCAGCGCAACAAAAGCGAATCGCCAAACGGTTTGTCGAGTCCAAATGCCAGTTTATTCACCACAAGCACGTCGCCGCTTTTTATTGCCGGCATCATTGAAGACCCCGATACATGCACGATGTCAATCACAAAAAATTTGAGAATCGCACCAATCAAAATGCCCAAAATAATCGGAAATACAATCTTTTGCTCGCTCAATTTTTCCATAGAACCAATATTGTAAACTTGATACGTTTTTATGTCGATATACATTATTATGCAAATTATCACATATTACGGCAATGTTTCTTCCGCACCAAAAGAAGATTTTTCAGAATATCATCAAGAACGCCGAAAAATAGCAGCAACACCATCATATAGAGTCGGTTCAATCTATAGTTTTCAGGGATTTTCGGCACAAAAAGAATCGAGCGCACCAGAAATCAGCGTAGATTTTTCGCTCGTAACACGATTTTTTGCATGGCTTTTTGTGATTGCCGCCGCGCTTTTGCTTCCTGCGTGGATTTTTTTCCATACATCGCCAGATACTTCAAATTTCAAAACCGTTGAATTATCGCCGTTTAACAGCGAACAAATGCAATTTTTAGACACCGCAATGGAAAATTTTGCGTTCAAAATGGAAGGCTTGGTCGATTCCGACGGAAACATTTTGGATTCTGAAGGAAATGCGATAATTACCGCCCCGTCATTTCAAGAGCCTGTCACGTTTTCAACCTACACGGTAAAATCAGGAGACACAATCAGCGGAATCACAAAAAGCGTCGGACTTTCCAACGTTTCAACACTCATCGGCATAAACAACATCGACAATGTGCGTTCGCTCAAAAGCGGGCAAAAACTCAAAATTCCATCGGTAGACGGGCTTTTGTACACAGTAAAAGACGGCGATACCCTCGAAAGCCTTTCTGTTCGCTACGGCGTTACCGTGGAGGATTTTTTGGACATCAACGACCTTGAAACACAGGAATTAACGAGCGGTCAGCAGTTGTTTATTCCCGGCGCAAAATTGGATAACACAACGCTTCATTCTGCCCTCGGCGACCTTTTTATGACACCGCTTTCTCGAAGCTACGTTTTGACTTCAAAATTCGGTCCGCGCGTGGCTCCAGCCGACACAAAATCGGGGCGCGTCACAAATCACACAGGAATCGATATGGCAGTCCCTCAAGGCTCGCCAATCCGCGCTTCTATGGCGGGCAAAATTGTTTACGCAGGATACTCGCCAGTTTACGGAAACTATGTTATAATAAACCACGGCAACGGTTACCAAACACTCTATGCACATATGTACAAAATCCTTGTGAATATCGGTCAGAGCGTGAATCAAGGCTCGCAAATCGGGCTGGTAGGCTCTACTGGATATTCTACAGGACCGCACCTGCATTTTGGCGTGTACAAAAACGGAAAGCTCATCGACCCGCTCTCCGTGCTGAACAAAAACTGACCGCTTGCCGTGGAGTTTTTCTATGGATTCAGTCGCTGTGTGCCGCGGTTGCGGACGATTGCTCGAAACAGATTTTCTTTATTGCCCGTGGTGCGGTTTAGAGCGCGCCGCACTGGACAGCGAAGAAATTATGGACAAAGTTTTTGATAGGCTTGAGTTTGTGGCAGATGCAGGACACGAAAAACGTGTCAATGTTCTCAAAAACCGAATGAACTCTCTTGAAAATGAGCTTAATAATTTGATTCAGATGTATGATAGTCGGGAAACCAAAAAGCAATAAAATATCTTGACTAGGATTTTGTTAAGGTGGTGTTATGAGAAAGTATGCTGTTCAAAAAAAATACGTTATTCAAATCTTGTTTCAGCATCTGCAACGCACATTCGGCATACATTCTGCTTTCCCCATTCGTACGGGACTTTCGCTGCTCTTTTTTGTCTTGGCGCTTTTTCCGTCTTCGGCAATCGTGTCTTTTGCAAACCTTGATTTGAACGCCGACAACGAAATTGTGTTCACCGCCGAGCAAAACATTCCGGGAGTTCCCGTTTACAACACCCTTTTTCGCGCGGGCGTACAAAGCAAATCCCCGTCGTTTGATGTGCTCACGTGTTTCCCCGAAAAACTTGAAATCACCAACGAAGGCTCTTCGCTCGACATTCAAAACCGCTACGGCAAAGCGCGCTACGATTTTTCATCTGGCTCATTACGCTGGCTTTTCAAAGAAGAAAACCTTTCGGGCGCATTTTCCAGAATCGAAAAATCGGCGGTCAGCCCGAACGGGAAATGGCTGTGCTACCTAAAAAAAACGGGCAATGCAACCGGCGATTTGATTCTCAAAAATATTGCAAAAAACACCGAAACCGCAATCGCAAGCAACATTCGGTTTTCATACGAAAAAATCCCGGTCAAATGGGCGGCAGACAGCGGAATTTTGCTGTACGAACACGATAACTGCGTGTATTTTATTCAGCCTGAAGACGCATTCAACAAAATGCTGTTGTCCGAAAACGTGCGAAAAATCGGAAAAGGCACGATAAATTCGGTTGCGTGGACGGCTGAAAAGCATTTCTTTTACATCAACGGCGATTTGATTTACAAAATCAGCGAAAACGGGCTTTTTACCCGCGCGCTCTATTCTTCGCTCATCGGAATGGGAAGCGCGGCTGGGCGGCTTTCCTATCAATTTAATCCCGCCGAAGACTGCTTTTGGGTGAACTCAAAAGGAAACGCAATCGTTTTGTGCCAAAAAAAGCGCATTTTTACCTACGCGCGTATTGCTTTCGATGATTTTTCCTACGTTACGCCGATTTCCACCATTCCGTTCAACGACCCCAAAGGCACGGTCTACGACGCAGAAGTGCTCTGGACGCCGCTTTCGTTTGACGGCTCGGGCGAGGAAAAACCGATTTTTTGGGTGAATGTGATTTCGTCAACAGACGGCAAACTGTTATCGCGCGTGTACAAACTCGATAAATCCCTGCAACTCATCACCGACGTTGTGGGCGGAATAAAGCCCAAAGTGTCGCCAGACGGGCTTTTGATGGCATTCACTTCGGAAAAAAATCTCTACGTTTACAATCTTCGCACCTGCACCCTCAAAGCCGCATTCAAAGGCGAGCGCATTTTTTCGTTCGCGTGGAAAGACCGCACGTCGCTCCTTGCCGGCGGCGAAAACACCGTGCGCCTTTTTTCGCTCACAACCGATACGCCCCAAGAACGCATTTTGTTTTTATCCTCTGCTGAAAATGCGTTTTGGGATTCAAATGAAAAATCTGTGGTTGCGCTCAACAGCGGCAAAACCTATCTTTTCAATTCGCAAAAAAACGTGTGGCAGCCGTATACCGCCGACGAAAAATTGTCGCATACGGTGCAAAACGGACGGTATCGCGTGTTCACGGGGGAATCATTCTGCACTCAGTTTGCAAACGCCGTCTATGTGCGAACGCTTACGGGAAGCCCCGCAAACAACATTATTTTCGGGCACGAAAAAACGAAAAGCACGGAAAATGAGCAGGCAAAACGAGTCGCAATCGTTTTTGACGCATTGGACAACGCGGCAGGAATCCCCGATATTCTCAAGACGCTCGACGCATTTTCGCTCAAAGCAACGTTTTTTGTGAACGGCGAGTTTGTGCGCCGCTACCCCACCGAGCTCAAGCAAATTATCGGCGCGGGGCACGAATGTGCATCGATGTTCTACACGGCGAGCGACCTAACCGAGCAATACGGATTTGTTATCGACGAAGATTTTATCAAGCGCGGACTTGCCCGCGAAGAAGATGAGTTTTACGACAAAACAGGCTCCGAACTCGCGCTTTTTTGGCACGCACCATTTTACAAAGCGACCGCCGCGATGAAAAAAGCCGCCGAGCACGCAGGCTACACCTACATTGAAGCCGACGTACACGGCGAGGACAATATCAGTTTTGAAGACTGTTACCGCGAAAAAAAGCAATATCTTTCCGTCGGCGATTTGGTTGAAAAATATATGGCGCACCTGCACGACACAGCGGTTTTTGCGGTCAGTGCGGGGCTTTCGTCTGGAAGCCGCACCGATTATCTGTATGAGCATCTTGAGCTTTTGATTTCCGCCGTCCTCGATTCAGGCTACGACATCGTTACGATAAAGCAGCTCTACACCCGCTAATTTTGCCGAATCCAATCACAGAAAAAGATTGCCGTATCAAGTACGGCAATGGCAGCATACGTTCCGCAAGAAATATATTTAGTGCAAAATGCCGTCGCGAAGGCGATTGAGTGCGTCGCGCAAAACGGAGGCAGGGCACGCAATGTTGATTCGCACAAAAGCCGCGCCAGACGAGCCGTATTGACTGCCCGACGAAATATAAAGCCCCGTGGATTTTCGGATATGCTCAGTGAGTTTTTGTGTGTCTGCCGTGATTTTGGAGCAATCCACCCACAGCAAATACGTTGCGTCCGCATTCACCAGCGTCAACTGAGGAAGTTCGCGCCGAATAAAATCAGCGGCGATTTTTCTGTTCTGCCAAAGATATTCGCGCAGGCTGTCCAGCCACGAAGTGCCCTCGCGGAACGCCGCAATAGCCGCGTCAATGGCAAACGCATTCGGCTCGGCAACCTCGTCGGTGTTGAGCGCACGCCATATTTTGTGGCGCAACACGCCATTGTCCGCGTACACGGCGGCGCTCTGCACGCCCGCGATGTTGAACGCCTTGGTGGGCGCGATGAGCGTTATGCTGATATCGGCATTCACCTCGTTCACCGACGCAAACGGCGTGTAGGCGCAGTTCGGCGCAGTAATGTCGCAATGGATTTCGTCTGAAATGACGGTTACGCCGTGTTTTTTGCACAACGCACCAATGCGCGAAAGCTCCTCGCCTGTCCATATCTTGCCCACGGGATTGTGCGGATTGCACAACAGCAGCAGCGAAACTTGAGCGTCAGACAAATCCGCTTCCAGTCGCTCAAAATCAATCGCATATTCGCCGTTTTTGTATGCAAGCGGGCTTTCCAGAACGAACCGCCCGTTATTCACAATCGAATTGAAAAAAATATTGTACACCGGTGTCATCACCACGACTTTTTCGGCAGGCGTAGACAATTTTCTGACCGCGCTCGAAATCGCAGGCACCACGCCCGTGCAAAAAATCAGATGGTCGCTGTTCATTGCAAACCCGTGGCGAGTTTTCCACCAATCGCTGACCGCCTCGCCCCACTCCTTCGGCACAATGCTGTAGCCGAAAATACCGTGCGCGGCGCGTTTTTCGATTGCACGGCGCACACACGGCGCAGTCGGGAAATCCATATCGGCAACCCACAGCGGCAATTCTCCTTCCGCCACGTCCCATTTGAGCGAAAGCGTATTTTTCCGCGATACCACCGTATCAAAATCAAATTGTTCCATTTGTTCCATTTTTTCCTCGCTGTTTGCTTATCATCGCACCGCCTCGTTTATTGCGTCATTCCCGTGATGAAAGTCGTGCGGGAAACGTCCACGCGAGCCTCTTCCAGAATCGTCTCTCCGATAGCAGGCGCGCGGATTGTGCCGCCCAAGGGATTTTTCACGCTGTCGATTTTCGTCGTGGACTCGATGTCAACCGTGGAATACTCAAACGCAAGGTCGGTGTTGAGGATTTTGCAGTTTTTCATCACCAGATTTTCGATGTAGCAAAAGCCCTGATGACTTTCCACCGTGCAATTCACGAGCGTGATATTTTTGGAATTCCAGCCGAAATATTCGCCCGAAATATACGAATCGTAGACCGTAATATAGTCCGCGTTCCAAAATGCGTCCTTGGAAAGCAATTTTGAATCGTGGATTTCCACATTTCGCGCACCGTCAAACGGATAATTTCCCACCAGCGTCAAATGCGAAATCTTTACATCGCTTGAGTTCATCAAAAAATACTCGCCCTTCGCCTGCACATTTGAAAGCGTTACCCCGCTGCACTGCCACAGCGTTTCGGCGGCATCGGTGAACTGCACGTTTTCGAGCAGCACATTTTTGCAGCGGCGGAAATTTTTGGGCGCTTCGATGACGGTATTGCGCACCTCAATGCCGTTCGTGTACCAAATACCCGCTCTCCCGTTCTGGTCGATAACGCAATCGTTCACACACACATTGCTCGAATACCACAGCGGATATTTCCAGCGGAAATTGCTGTTTGAAAGCGCAATATTTTGGCTATGCTTGAGCGGAGATTCGCCGTCCATAAAAGTGCTGTCTTCAATTTTGACATTCTCCGCAGCAAAAAGAGCGCGTTCGCCCGTCAATGTCTTTTGCGAAACCGTTTCGTTTGTAAAAATGGTATTGTTTGCCATAAAAACTCCTATTGGATAAAACAAAATTACGCAATTTCCCCGCCGAATTCAAATTTTTTTCTCCCAAAGCCCCACCGCACTTACTTTCTCCCATTTGGAGTTTTCCCAAAGCCCCACCGCAACTACTTTTTGCCTTTTGGGATTTTCCAAAACCCTCACCGCAACTGCTTTCTCCCTTTTGGAGTTTTCCAAAACCCTCACCGCAACTACTTTCTGCCTTTTGGAGTTTTCCAAAAGCCCCACCGCAACTACTTTCTGCCTTTTGGGATTTTCCAAAAGCCTCACCGCACTTACTTTCTTCAATCGGGATTTAAGATATACGGTGTCAGCACTGTTTTTTCGGCTTTTTTGTTTGGAAAATGCGCACAAATATGGTATAATCGCACCATTATGAACACACCAAAAGCATTTTTTACCGTTTTTTTTGTTTTCTGTGCCGTTTTTTTTCCAAAAATCGCGTGGACCCAACAAAAAGAGCCTTCCGAATTGCAGATTTTTAGGCGCGCGTATCCTGATGTGGATTTTATCTGTTCGTATTCAGCGGCAAAAAAGGATTTTTTGATTACGATAAAAGTGCCCAAAACGCCAAACAGCGCGGAAAAAGCAACGACGGCGCTCTGGTGGGCAGGCGGGAGGTTTTTGCCTGAAGCAGAACTCGGCAATCAAGAAAAATACTGGACGCTGCTCTATGCGTATCCCAAAAAACTCGCCGACCCTGCGAATTTTACGGCGGAGGAAACGGAGCGTATGCGAACATTCGGCTCGGCAGAAAACCGCAAAAACGGGGCAGGCACGCCGATGTTCTTTTTTGACGCGATTTATGATGCAAAAAGCCGCGCCTCTCTCGAACAGCACATTCGCCGCTACACGATTTTGAATCACGGAGTTTCGGTGCACGAGCGCATAAAAGTCCAGCTCCAAAACGCAGAAACGCGGATTTTGGCACTCGCGCAAAAAGACAAAGCGGTGAGTGATTTTGTAACAGGGATTGCAAGCGAAGGCGGTTATGTGTGGAGAATCATCAGCGGCACCAATCGAAAATCGTTTCACAGTCTCGGCATTGCAGTAGACATTCAGCCCAAATCGCTCAAGGGCAAAGAGATTTTCTGGAGCTGGGCAAAAGACAAAAACCCCGACGGCTGGATGCTCACGCCGCTTTCACGCCGCTGGATGCCGCCCGAAAGCGTTATTGAAATCTTTGAGGAAGAGGGATTTATTTGGGGCGGAAAATGGGGCGTGTGGGACAATATGCACTTTGAATATCACCCCGAACTCATTTTGTGGAACTTCGGCAGCCGCTAGCGTTTTTTGTCATTCCGAGCGCATTTCGCGGCGGAAACAGAAGATAAAATACGCGATTTCGGCGATTGAGGTGATTGTCCACGAAAAAACGTAGAGCAAAAACAGCGATTCAATCGTCCGAAAATACGCAAAAATCGTATACAGCCACACGATTCTAAACACGCACGAACCCAAAATCACGATAATCGACGGCACGAGCGTTTTCCCAAGCCCGCGCGAAGCCGCAATAGTCGCGTCCATAAACGCCGAGACGCAATACGACAGCGCCATCACCGAAATGCGTTCAAGTCCCGCGCTCACCACGGTTTCATCGGCGGCAAAAAGAAACAGAAATGCTCTTCCAAACACCAAAAGCAATGCGCCCAAAAAAAGCCCCGTCAAAAAAGCGTAGCCCGTGCTCACAAAATACGAGGTGAGCACGCGGCGGCGATTTCCCGCACCGTGATTTTGCGCAATAAAACTCGCGCCCGCCGTGTAAAATGCCGCCATAATGTCGTACACCAGCGGGTCGGCATTCGCGGCAGCTGCATTGCCCGCCACCATTGCCGCGCTGAACGTGTTTACGCCCGACTGAATAAAAATGTTTGCAAACGCAAAAATCGCGTACTGAAATCCAGAGGGGATTCCGATTTTGAGGATTTGCCGCACTTTATGCGCGTTCACCGAAAGGCAAGATGCCGAAAGCATTATGCCGTTGCACCCTCGCGAAAGCGTCCATACAATCAGCACGGCAGAAACATACTGCGCAATCACGCTCGCAATCGCCACTCCCGCCGCGTCCATCTTGAACACAATCACAAACAGCAGATTAAGAGCGACATTCACCGCGCCCGCAATGCTCAAAAACAAGAGCGGTCTTCGCGTATCGCCCGCCGCACTCAAAACCGCATTGCCGAAGTTGTAGAGCGAAAGCGCAGGGAGCGAAAGCATATAAATGCGAAAATAGAGCACCGCGCCGTCAAGCAGTTCCGCCTTGGTTTTCATCGCCGAAAGCATTATTCGCGCGCCCCATTCGCTCGCCGCAAGGATTGCCAGCGCAAAAAGCACGCAGAGAATGACGGCGGTGTGCACCGTTTCATTCACGTCGCTTCTTTTTTTTGCCCCCAGAAAATACGCCGTAACCACGTTTACGCCCGCTCCCAGCCCGATAAGAGTGCCCGTAAAAAGCAGAATCAGCGTAGACGTAGAACCAACCTCGCCCAAAGCCTTCGCGCCCGCGAAACGCCCCACCACCGCAATATCCGCCATATTGAACAGCACTTGCAGCAGGTTTGACAACATCAGCGGCACACTGAAAAACAAAATGCCTGTGAACAAATTTCCATGGCACATATCCGTTTTGAATTCTTTTTTTGCTCTGTCCATAATCCCCGCAATCTTAGCACGTTCAGCCGAATTGCACAATGAAACCGTTTCGGGTGATGATACGGAAAATGTGCTCTCCTTTCTGTCATTCGGTGCACTTGATATGAAACAAGGGCTGCCGCATTGTGTGTCCAGCCCGTATTACAAGTGTAATCTAAGGCTTGTACAAGTGTTATCAGCCCCTGATTACACTTGTATCCTAGTGCTGAACACATCTGTTATCAGCCGCTGATTACAAAACGTATGTTTTTTTCATTCTGTATCGCCTGTATGTCATTGCTTTACCTGATATGAAACAATGGTAAGCCCCTTGCTACATCTGCATTGGCTTAAAAAAGATTATCGGGTCAAGCATGACTATTATTTTTTTTCAATATCTTTATAACATTTGAAATCCATTTTTTTTCTATATTGTTTTTTTGAATCAAACCCGTTATAATGTAGAGAGAATAGAAATTTCAACAACTCTGTAAGACTTGTAGAATATTTTTGGAGGATTTCTTGTGGCTAAACAAAAGAAAGAATTAGACAGATTTGACACAAATG
>ERZ842401.2358-NODE-2358-length-25334-cov-9.492148_pt1 | contig 25334 bp, 20 predicted proteins | sample MGYA00521270_ERZ842401 | MGnify/ENA primary metagenome ERZ842401 (study PRJEB31892, sample SAMEA3878208) | bioreactor metagenome | biome: Moose rumen | place: Sweden | collected 2011-10 | study: EMG produced TPA metagenomics assembly of the PRJEB12797 data set... | reverse complement strand
ATACAAGACACTGGAGGAGTGTATTTTGTCTTATTTTTCAAGTTAATTGACTATATATGAATATTACAGAATACATCACCTTCCGCCCCAATGTCCGAAATTTCAACAAAGTGATTTTCAATGGCGTTCTTCACCTTGGAAGAAAGCTTCTTCTGCGGAAAACACTGTGCACCCGTACAAAACAACACTGCGGCAAGCGCAACCGCTTTCATACCCACCAGCCTCTCATACAAAAGACTCCTTTCCGTTACTTTTTCAGCAGCTGCTTCTTTACGACAGAAAGAATATTCTGATCAAACAGCCTTCCGATAGAATTGTGGTCGCTCTTCTTGTCAAAGATGAACTTGTAATTCTTTGACCCCATCTTTTTCAGCTGGGCTTCGAGGGCCATGACGCTGTCGGATGACTGGGTGTCATCCAGCATTCCGTTGGCTGCATACACATAGACATCCTTGAATTTCTCCGGCCACTGAACCGGTGAATAGCGCTCGGCAAAGGTCTGAATCTGTTCGTCAGTCATGAAGTTTTCCGCCGGCCTACCGTGGTCAGAACAGTCATTCTGCTTATCTCCCGTGTCGGCAAGATTCAGAACGCCGGACTTTGCAAGGATTGCCCGCGGTTTATAGGAACCGTGCGCTCCGTAGCAGAATGCAACGGTAGCCCCGAATGAATGACCTTCAATGGCAAAGCGAGATGCATCCACACCCTCAACGGTGTTGTAGTACTCGATGATGCGGTCAATGTAATGCACGGTTTCTGCAAACATTCCCTGTACCGGAAGCGGACCTACATCGCTGTCTCCCAGAGCAGCGGCATCCACCGAGATGACCCGTATGCCGGCCTTTGCATACTCACAGGCCTTCAGATTGCCGTTTACCCAAAAATAGAAGAAATTCCCACGGTTACTGCCCATGCCGTCAAAAAAAATGAGGAGCGGCTTTTCCTTGCCGTCATCCATGTATATGTCATAGACGTGAATACCGTCGATGTTCAAAGCCTTGACCGTCAGCTTGGCGGGCTTGTTTTGTGCTTTCTTCAGCTCCTCCTGCGCCTGTTCAGAGATGTTTTCCTCCGTTACGGTGCCGGAAAAGGACCGGATCGACGTCAGCCGCGGCTGTGCCAGCTGGTCCGGGGCGGTGTACGTGTCCAGTATGCGCTGACCTTCTTCAGCATCTGCGGCGAATACCGATGCAGCAAGCGTCATACACAGCAGGATAGCGGCGAGACGCCGGATGGAGTGCTTTACGTTCATGGGAATCTCCTTGTGTAATAGATTTCAGGCGTGTCGTGCGGGTACAGCTTGCGGGTCTTCCGCCTGTATTGATACATTTATACCAATTTTATATAAAGATAAGTCCTATTATCCTATTTGTCAAGCTAAAAATAGTACATTTGTGCTATTGTGTGTACGACTGTATGTTGGAATTTTGGTCTCGGGTACGAGACAGGCTGGACTACAAGGGGATGACTCAGAAAGACTTGGCCTCGCAGATAGACGAAAGCTACAATACCGTGCAGGCATGGATAAACAAGAACCGCCTTCCCAATGCCGAGCAGGCCGTACGAATCGCAGATGCGGTCAGCAGTTTCGTCGAATACCTTGTGACCGGGAAAAGCACGGTCGGAAAGACCGATCACTCCAAGACAATAGAGCTACTCAAAGAGGCCATTGACAATCTGACAAAAGTATAGCTCCTGTCCGCCGGGCACCATACCTTGCAGTAAAGGGCGATTAGGAGGCATCCCGTGCAGGAATTTCTGGAACACGGCATCACCTTCATGGGCCTCTTCCGGCTGCTGCTGGACGAAAAAGCCCTACACCCCTGAGCCTGGTGCGCCTGCGCCATCGCAGCGGAAAGCGTTTTTTTGTTCGCGGGCTTTTTGAGGCGGACGGACGGCCTTTTTTGTGCAGCCGCTGTGTTTACTACTGTGCAGCCGATTCACTCTGTGCTGCGGCAAATTTCAGGTACCAGACTAGGTTTGCTCCCGCAGGATTCTTTACGGTGAAGTTCTGTATCAAAATATCATTTATATCGCTTTCAAGGATATGCTCGCAATAGAATGATTCGTTCGATAAAGCCAGGTTAGGAAGCATCATTCGGCTTTTTCTCCGTTCATTCGTTTTCTCAGGGCTTCCTTTTGTTCCATGGCAAGCTGGTGGTCGAATGTACGCATCTCACGGCCCATTTTTTCCAGTTTATCGGAGGGCGGGTTGAGGACGAACGCATAAAGGTTTAGATACCCCTGTATCTCCGTGGGCATACAGGAATCTTTTTATCAGATAGTGCAGATGGTTCACAGGATCCAATGGATTGTCCATGTCCTCCAGGCCTTTCAATTCCTTCGAGCTGTATTCCTCGCTGACGAGGGAAAGACTGGACACAAGCTTCCTGTGCGTCCCCTCTTTGTCATGGACAAGCGTCGAGCCTTCCTTTATGTGCCCGGAGAAGGTCTCGTAACTCATCTTCTGGGACGGCTTGCCATAACCTTCGGCCTTTATGAACGTACACTTCTTGTCGGTGGCGACACCAATGCAGATTTTGTTCCTTGACAACCCTCGGGGAAGGCTTCCGTCCTCGTTCGTCGCGCAATCCCTCATCATGACGCTGTAATAGGTCTCGTCGAGCCAGACTTTCCCCGACAGGACTATGTTATTCTGTGTACCATCAAGAATTAGGAAAAGCTTCTCCAGCCAGTACCTTGAAGTGGAGAACGCATTCTTGTTGTTCCATGAGTCGGCACTGACACTAACATTCCTGAAGATGTTGAGGCAGCATTCTATCCATTCGCTTATGGGAATCCTGTGCTCATCAAATATCGTTCCTGTCGTGGAAAGGAATGTCTGTCCGCATCCTTCGCCCTTGCATTTGAAGCGTTGGACTCCGATTCTTGTATGACCGAACCGGGAGAAGTGCTCGCACCCACAGTACAGGCACTTCTTTGGAACGTAAGTGTTTATCAGCTCGACCTCACCAGTCTCCTCTAATCTGGGATGTCTCTGCTCGTAATGCTCTTTGTAATGCGTTGATATGAAGTTCTGTGATGGGGTCAACTCTTTTTCGTCCCCCATGGTGTTATCCTTCTGGATTTATACCTGTCCGACTCGCCTTTCACAGCTTACCTCAATGCCTTGAACTGGCATTGATTGTAACACAATTTTCAACACTATGCAACTAGGTATTTTTTCCCACAATGGGGCCGGAATTTGTCAGACAGTCTGGCCGTCTCTGGGCAGCTTCTTCGCTGCGGCGTGAATCATCGCCTCCATCGCAGGAAGGTACTCCTGAGGAATCGAGTCCAGGTCGGCGACAATCCTCTTGTATTTCTCGTAATCCCCCAGCTCTTTCTTAGGAATGTCCGGTTTTACGTGCGGGTCGTACCCCTTCACGAGGTATTCCACGCTCGTGTCCAGGGCTTCGGCAAGCTTCACCGCGATTTCGGCATTGGGGATGACGGCACGGCTGTCCACGTAGGTGTCGATGGTGCGCTTGCTTATGCCGGTCTTGGCGGCAAGCTCCTTTATGATCATCCCCTTGTACTCAATCTGCTCCTTCAAGTTGTCCCTGAACATACAGGTCTATTATACCGTGATTTAGGTGTTTTCTTGTTGACAAATACCGTCTTGTCAGTTATTCTAAAACAAACACCGAGATATCGGTATCACATTGATAAAAACAGGAGGCTTACCTATGGCTTGTAATTTCACTCGGGGTACAAGGTTCATCCGTCGTTTTGCCGCTATCCTGCTGGGCATGACGCTTGCTGCATCGGCATTTGCCGTAGATGCTGAAGAAGGACAGCGCATACTGGATACCTATACGGCAGCGGACCAGCTGGCGCAGCCTCGACTGGAATCAATACGGCCCTTCACCGGCACTGTGAAAGAAGAGCCCCTTCCCAAGAGCGTGGCGGACATCGTCACAAAGTTGTCAGGTCTCACGACAAAAGCCTACGACGTCGATGGAATCCATATCTGCGAGACATACTACAGCAAGGGCAAGAAAAAAAAGAACAATGCCGGGAAGCAACCGCTTTTGATTTTTCTGCACGGTGGCGGGGCAAACCGGGCATATTTCTTTGAGCGGGGAGAAAACGAAAAGAAGCAGTACGGAAAGGCAACCTTCTATGAATATGCAAAGGCGGGCCTGCGTATCGTAACGCTGGATGCTCCGGGTCTGGGGGACAGCGATGCAGGCCCCATCGACTCTCTCGCATGCTATGCGGAAACGGTACACTACATTGACCGTATCATTGAATACTACAACACTATAGGCGATGTGGATGCGACGCGCTTTGCCCTGCAAGGCTTCTCGATGGGCGGATGCACGGCGTTGGCGTATGTGACGCACGGCTCTTACAAGCCTGTTGCTGTCGTCTCTGATGCCGGGTGCCCGGATTTCTCCAGCCTTGGCGACGACCCGCTGTACGATTGCTTCGATCAGGGTAAATTCCATATGCCTGCTATCATGACCAAAGAACAAGTCCTCAGCTTTGCAAAGCGTTACTCCCCCATCAACTGGCCGGAGAAGTTTGAGGACGTATATGTCCTCGCCGGCAACGGACTTGATGACGAGTTCAACCCGGCAGAAAGCATGAGGACGCTCGAAGCAAAGCTCAAGGAACTGGGCTATACCGATTTTCATTTTGAATTCGTCAGTAAGTACGGGCACTGGCACATAGAATACATCCGGCAAAATGCCCTGACAATGCTCAAGAAAAAACTGCTGAACTGACAAAAATACGCTATGATGAGGAGACACCTATAAAGCATAGTTCTTGGAAAACACTGTTCCTGTTTACGGCGCTGTTCTTTTCGGCCACTCTCCTTACCGGCAAGCCGACTAAATCTGGCATAAGCGATGAGGAGACGGACGACGCATTCAAAACAGCCTCGGAAAACTTCGTAAAAATCACCGCCGGCACATTCATGATGGGAGCAGACAGTGGCATCGGACGGGATGACGATACCGCTTTCTTCATAGGTGTTGTTATTTTTGTCGCTGTTTTTCTAGCAAAAAACATTATACAAAATTTCAACACCTTTTTTTACTTAAATCTTTAAGTTTTAAGAATTTACCTTGTTTTTGCTTTCACACTTGGTGATGAAGAGCCATTATATATGGACGATTACAAACTTCTCCATTATAAAACGCTCCCGAAGCTAACACAACAAAACCAGAATCTTCTGTCTTTATTAGAACATAATAATCTGTCGGGTTAGATACCCATTCACCATTAAAGTCGTCGTACCTCACAGGATTGTTCGAGCAGTAGTTATACAAATGGCAGTTTGTCGTGTTAAACACACCTTTTAAGGATTACTTAATGTTGAGCACAACCTTCGTCTGTCTCCAAGCCCCCACCATGCTTAGAGTACCACATTTTCTCACCTTAGTTAAATCATAGCTATGTGACATTGTTTGCTAAAATTTCTAAGGGAATGTCCAACAAGTTCGTTTCGTAGCGGTTGTTTAGCTTGCCGAAATGACCGCTACGTTATATACAGTACTTTCGACAGGCTCAACCACCGCTTAGAAAAATCAGTTATGAATACATTTAAGTCAAATTTACATATCGTCTTGCCGAGCTTGCCGTATTTGTACTTTTATATAATATACTGCACTTGCAGGAATCACAATTTCCGCCAGAAAAAAAAATTTATCTGCCAGAAAAAATTTTTTTTCTGCCAGATAAATCTTTCTTGCAAAACTCCTGCTTTTCGTGATTTTTTTTTGTAACTTAATGGCAATTCATTGTTTATTTTTGTGATTATGCAAGAGCAAAATCACTGCAGTTTTACATGTACATGCCAGCACACATGACATATACACGTTTTCTGCATCCTCCTCTCCTTTGACCTCACCTGTACGTTGTGCAGATGAGGTTTTTCTTTAAACTCAGCGAATCTGATTTATTGCACTGACAACTGCATCAATACCGGCACGTCCAATGTTCGTAGACTTGCCTACGCCCCAGTACTGGCTTCCATCCTCGCACGTAATCTGAATGTAGGCAACAGCGGACGTATTGTTTCCTTTACCGATGCTGTGCTCGTGGAATGCAGTAATGGTAAATCGAGGTACATCAATCTTGGAAAGTGCATTGGAGAATGCATCAATAGGTCCATTGCCCTTGTCACCAATAGCACTCTGCTGCCCCTTCCATACAACAACGGCTCGGCACAGAGCATTTTCCTGAGAGTCAGAGTCTTCGGAGCCTTCAAGATGAGTTTCTGCAAGATCTTTGATCGTAAGGTTTCCTTCTTTAGAAAGCCACTGCTTTACAAAGATGTCGTAAATTTCTTCAGCTTTAAGCTCGCGCTGGGCATCATCAGCAGCATGCTTTATTACATCACCAAGAGCTGGGTGCATAGCCTTTGGAAGCGTAAGACCATAGTCCTGTTCCAAGATGAATGCAGCTCCACCTTTTCCAGACTGGCTGTTAATGCGAATAATTCCCTCGTACTGTCGTCCAATGTCATGCGGATCTATAAGCAGGTAAGGAACATCCCACAGAGCATTCTTCGACATCTTGGCACGAACGGCCATGCCCTTTCTGATTGCATCCTGATGGCTTCCGCTGAATGCAGTAAATACGAGTTCTCCAACATAAGGTGTTCTTGGGCCAATCTCCATGCCGGTGTACTTCTTGTACAGCTCTGCAATTTCCATAAGGTTATGCAAGTCAAGCTCAGGGTCAATTCCCTGCGAAAACATGTTCAATGCAACGTTCACAACGTCAAGGTTTCCTGTACGCTCGCCGTTGCCGAACAGACAGCCTTCTACGCGGTCAGCTCCAGCAAGCAATCCCATTTCACAGGATGCAACACCTTCTCCACGGTCATTGTGGCAGTGTGTACTGATAATTACGCTATCCCTGTCTGTAATGTGCTTTGAAAAATATTCTATCTGGTCTGCATATACGTTAGGAGTTGCACACTCAACGGTCGTAGGCAGATTCAGAATGATCTTGTTGTCGGGAGAGCATCCCCATTCCTGCTTTACCGCTTCACAGATTTCAACAGCATAGTCAATTTCTGTCATCGAAAAGCTTTCCGGAGAATATTCAAGCCTTATTCTCTTTCTGTCTTCTTCGGACAGGCAGGACTTTATGCACTTTACGCCGTCAATGGCAAGCTGTTTTATTTCTTCTTTTGTCTTTCCGAACGTGTAATTGCGCTGTGCAGGAGAAGTTGAATTATAAATGTGGAAGATTGCCTTTGGAGCACCTTTCAGACATTCAATTGTCTTTTTTACAAGCTTTTCGCGAGCCTGACACAGAACCTGAATGGTTACATCATCGGGAATGCGATTTTCTTCTATGAGCCGGCGAATGAATTCATACTCAGTGTCGCTTGCTGCAGGAAAACCGACCTCCACTTCCTTGAATCCAAGCTTCACAATCAAGTCAAAGAATGCAAGCTTTGTTTCAATTCCCATGGGATCTACCAAAGCCTGATTTCCATCACGCAAATCTACAGAACACCACAAAGGAGCCTTCGTAATCTTGCGAGAAGGCCAGTCTCTTGAAGTCAGAGGAATGTCTGCAATAGGGGCATACTTGCCGTTTGGATTCATACCTGCCATAAAAATCTCCTTTTAAATAAAAAAAAGACCTGCTGCCGAAGCAACAGGTCTGTTAATTCCTTAGTATAATTCTAGAACACCCAGCACCTATTTCCGGCTAACGAAAGAGAAAGATAGAGCTAGTAGCTGTAGTGTTACATAATTCATGTTTCTATTTATACAGAATAAAAATGTAAAAGTCAAGTATTTTTCAATGAGTTTAGTGGAGTAATTTTGAAAAACATGGTACAACAATGCCATGGAAACAGTACAGGCAACAGGAAACAGGACTTCAAAAGGAATCCTCGGACTCATTACAGATGATCAAGGCAGATGCATACATTACAACAGCGTTCTTGACATAGTGGCAAACCGTTGTTCGGTGTGTAAAAAACTGTACTCCTGCTATAAATGCCACAATGAACTGGAAGACCACCCGTTTGGAGCGGTTTCAGAAACTGAGCCAGACTCTGTAATGTGTGGGGTATGCGGAAGTCTGTATTCGTACAAGGCATACAGCAGCTTGACCTCATGCAGAACATGCGGTTCGTCATTCAACCCACGGTGTGCCTTGCACAGGCAGTGTTATGCAAAAAACACTGCTGCCTCGTCGTAATCAAGATTATCGTAATCAAGATTATCGTAATCAAGATTATCGTAATCAAGATTACCGCAAGTTTCTGAACAGCTTGTCCAGAACGGCATTAAAATCCTCCGTGGAAGCACGCAGGTTCTTTAAGAACGAATTATCTTCAAGTGTTCCCAAAACGGCATCTTTTTCTTCCTTGTTTTTAAATGTAATGGAGCGGAAAAAGTCCTTGAAATCTTTTTCTCGTGAAGAAATAGAAGACTCCAGCATGTTCATGGAAACATACGCAACGTCTTTCGTAATGTCTTCGTACACTGCGGCATTGAACTTGTTTAACGGAAGGGAATACAGCAGTTCAAGAATGTACAGGGCATATCGCGCCTTGTCTTCTATGTACTGCTTTTGGCACATTGCATAAAAGTCATGCACCTGCTGCCATGTATTGATTCGCCCGGCTTTGACTGCATCAAACAAATCAAACACTCTGCCTTCCGGCATGACCTGGCCGCCAACATTAATCCATTTTGTGTACAGTTCGTTTTTTTCAATCTGCTTGATGTCATCTGCACCCAATTCTTCCGTCTGGTGCACAAGCCCCCAGTCCATCAACGTTTCAACTGCAAAATACTTAAGGATCCTGCGGTATTCCCGATACGCCTGGGCAGGCTTGTAAATGACAGCCCCGTACTTTTTCTGGCAGCGGTCGTCTGTCAGCAGAAACTGGGAATCTGCATTCTGATGCAGATAATCTTTTGCAATCTGCCTGAGAGCTTCCCCATCATGTTCGGCACATGCACGTGCCCTGAAATCCCTGAGCACCTGCGGATTCGGATTGTACACGGTCATTTTTTCGCTCATGCCGTCGGACAGTTTCAAATAACGCTGTGTAAGCTCTATGATGCGCGAAATGGCAGACAAAACTTCCTGAATGGTGTCAGGCGCAAGAGGATTTGTCTCTATCTGCTGTACTTTTACCACGCGTTTGTCGCGAGATGAAAATTTAAACTTGTTGCGAACAATGGCAAACATATTGTACATGAACCAATATGCAGGAATAATGTGAATGCAATCTTCTGTCTTGCTTGTCGCCACAAGCGAAAATGGATAGGTAATGTTCAGTTCGTACTGATAGCTGCCCTTCGCAACAAGCACAAACGATGCAAAACGGGAATCATACTTAAAGTCAGAACACAATCCCGGCCAAAAACCACGGCCTGCAATCATTTCTCCATCGGGAGAGCGAGAATTGTGGTTGGATCCTATTGTCGCGGCCGATGCAATGTTGCTCTGCCCCATGATTGTCGATGCAATAAGAAACGAAGAATTATGGTGCTGTTCATGGAACGGAAATATGAGGTTGTTCAACAGTTCGCAGCATGATACGGTGGAATTGTCGCCAAGAATGGAGTTCAAAAGGCGCGCCCCGTACTTTAAGTGGCAGTTTCGGCCTATGACAAAGCGAACTGCTACAGCCTGATAGAATACATGGCTTCCGAAGCCCATGATGCCGTTGACCATTTCAACGCCCTCTCCTATCTGACTCGGTTCCTGTTCGGAAGAAAGAACCGTAATGTTCTTTAATTTAAATGCACCCTTTATGTATGCAAAGCTGCCGATATATGCATCTTTCAGAAGCGTACAGTTTTTGATAACGACATCATCTTCTACCACACCCACGGTATTGTTCTTGCCGTCATTTCCCGATTCCGTAAGCTCGACAAACCGTTTCATGAGGGCTGAATCTTCCCTATACCTCGACCACAGGTACGCATCGGCAGAAATCATGTCTCGGAATGCAAGCACGGAACGATTGCCATTTTCATTGCCAACACCTATCCAGATTCTGTTTTCTTCTGGCTCACCTTCTTTCAATATTCCTTCGCCGAATTTAGAATGCTCTGTACAACTCATTTCCTGAATGTTGAACAGCATGACACGGTTGCCAATGGTATAGTTTGAAAGATAGCTGACATTGTGGACAACACAGTCGTTTCCAATTGTGACATTGTACAAAACGGATCGATATATTCCCGTCCTCAGCTCGAGGTCATGATACTTTAATGTTGCCGGCCGTATGCAACCAAGCACAACCAGTCCGTTGAATTCGCTTTGAATTATGAGCGAAGGATCGAATTCTCCAGGTTTGTCGCTCACATAGACATTCTGCCAGTCAGGGTCAGATGAAATGTTTCTATTTTGAATGAGTGTATATATTTCTGCAGGAAAAAGCCTGCGCTTTCCTTCAATGTGGACATCGTACTCAGACGCTTTTTTTTCTTTAGAAAGAACCGTTACCTGTGACATGACGGCATTATACAATGCTTTTGCTCCCTTTTGCAAGTTTACCAAATGTGGTATAGTTTCATCATGAAAAAGAACATCCTTCGTGCAGCTGCTTTCTGCCTCGCCCTTCTCCTATGCAAGGCGAATGCCCAGACTGAACCTGAAAATCTGCATGTCATTCAGATTGCAAACGGTTTACAGGTATTTGTAAACGAAGTGCCGTCTTCTGCAATGATTCACGTTGACTTTTTATGCAGGGCAGGCTATGGAGCGCAGGACAATGCAAACGCAGGATTCCTTGAATTGTACTCAAAACTTTTTTTAAACACGGCAAAATCAGAACAGGTAATGCACTATGTACCGGTATCATACAAAAGCAATGCTGACAGGGTCGCATATTCATGCGACGTAACGGCAGAGTTGTTTGAATCATACATGAAAGCTTTTTCAAAATGCCTGGCACAGCCTTCTTTTTCAGAAGCCGACATCACACAGCAGTATGATGCCATGAAAAAGCGCATTGCCACCTATCAAAACACTGATGCAGGTTTTATCAACAGTGCCATTGAAGCAAAAGTTTCACCAGAAACACCATGGAAACAGAGTTTCGGAATCAACAATGAAACGTTTTCATCATATTCCCTCAGTCAAATAAAATCCATGCTCCTGTCGGTGCAAAAAAGCTATTACACACCCGACAACTGCGCACTGTTCATTACGGGAAACATTTCCACAAAAAGCTTGACGAAAACAATGCAGAAGTATTTTTCGTCATGGACCGGCACTTACACGGGAAGCCAATACAGGACACAAAGCGCCGACAGCACGCACGAGTCTGCCATGCAAAAGAAATATGTACTGACATCTCCTGATTTTTCTTCTGACATAACGCAGATTGCGGTACAGTTTACGACACTTTCAAAAAATGAAACCCAAATAATCAATGAACTGTTCAATGCAGATGGTTCTCCCTACAAAAGTATCATTACGCAAGAGCCTGCACTCGCGGTACGGGGAAAAGAATACCTTTCAAGTACGTGCACCAGCGAAAGTACAGGTGCTCGGCTTATACTGCAGGCCGTCATGGAAAAGCCGTATTCCCTTTCAAAAACAAAGGATGCACCCAACGTGAGCATGGCGGAACAGGCGGAAACCTTCGTGCAGCTTGTAAAAAAGGCGTGCAACTCAGATCAAATACTGTACGATCAGGCTCAAAATTCACTATACAAAACATTCCTCGCGCAAAGCGGGACAAACCAAAGGTTGCTGCCCCTTATGGAAGATTTCTGGACGTATCACCCCTATGTCAAGCCTCAGGATCTGTACCGCACGCTGATGCAGGATGGACAGGAATTACAGTCGCTCAGCAGGGAATCCATTATCTCCCACGTTGCAAATGCCCAGCCCTTCATTTTTGTCATGACCAGTGAAGCTTCCTACAAGGCGCAGGAAGAATACTTCAAGAAAAATGGATATGAGCTCATAACAAAAAAAGACGATGCCTGGTACAAGAACAATTCCTATTCCATTTCCTATGACAGTTCGGAACAGAAAGAAAATGAAGCGCCAGAAGAGTTGTTTTCTGCGGCATCCTATGCAAAATATTATGTAGACAACATACGAACCATTGCATCTGCAAAGCTTTCAAATGGAATTCCCATTACATCGAAGACAATAAAGGATTCACAAACAGTGCTTACTTCAATTTCAATTGCGGGTGGCGAAGTGCAAAGCCCCGAAAAGCATAAAAAACTGAGGACGCTTCTGGTGAATACCAGTGCAGAACGCATTAATGCGGAGTTGACAAAGATGCAAAAAGAAGGAGTCTTCACGGGTAAAGTCAAGATCCTTTCATGGACAACGGAAACTCACTCTTACATTACGCTGGAATGCCAGAAAAACGAGCTTCATGATGTCCTGACGGCGGCAATCAATGCCTTTATCTATGCAGAACTGGAACCTTTGCCGATTGATCTGCTCATAGGAGACCAAAAATACCAGTGGCGAAGGCAGTCCGCAAACCTTTCGTTCCAGCTGAAAGCAAAAGCAATGTCGTACATGTACAAAAATACTCCGTTTGAATCCATATACAACATAACACAGGACTCGGACATCCTTTCAAACACGACGTTTCAGACAGTGCTGCTGTCTTACACCAAACTGCTGGATGCATCGCTATATTCCATCGTGTTTACCGGAGATATAGACATTAAGAGTGCGAAAAAAGAAGCCGAAGAAGCTTTTGGAATGCTGAAACAGCAAAATCCCCGCTCCGCCGTGCAAATTCCCATTCCAAGAAGCGATCATGCAGTGCTTTCAGTGCAGCTGCAGCATAATTATACATCGCCACTCAGTGCAGAATCTGCACCAAAAGAATCTCCTCTACTCGTTCCGACAAAGCAATTCCGCGAGCCAATGCAGTTCTACTTTCCATCTCCATCAACAGCTTCTCAAAGGGAAATGTTCAATGCCGTACTGTTTGAACTTGCAAAGCTCGTGCACGAAGACTTGGGAGAAGACTATCCCTGTACTGCCGAAGGGGCAACGGCAATCGTACAGACTGGAAGGCTGGAAGCAACAGGTCTTTTACATACATCAGTTTTTCTTGACTCCTACAAGAATGCACGCAAAAAGCTTTTTCAGGAACTTTCCGACGAAGCTACTTCGCAGTTGAGAAAAGCAAGCATGCACAATACGTGGAGCTATAAAACGGTCATCAAGACGCAAACTAATGAAGGAACGGCTCAACTCATCCAGAACAGCATTCTGAGCGGAGCACCTCATCTGTATCTTGAATCTTTTCTGTTTGTTTCAAATGCAAAAAACACAGATTTCATTTCCATTTTGAATACCTATTTTCCAGAAACTCCGCCTCTGCAGGTATTCTCTGTAGACTCTCTCGAGTAAAGGAAACCTTTTTCCTCCTGCGGTCAATAGGTGTGCAAGACTCACTCCTGCACGACATTCTTAACAGCGTATGATGCCAGATTGGGTTACGATGCAATCCATGCAAACATCGTGCGCTTCGACAGGCACAGCAGGCACAAGCTGACAGTCATAGCAGAATCCAACGATATTCAGCAGGCAGTCATGGGAAGCAGCGTCTTCCTTCAGTTTCATGAGCCAGTTGTCATAATATCCTCTGCCCCATCCAAGGCGGTCACCCGTTGCAGAAAATGCACAGCCGGGAACAATGACTGTTATCCGCTTGTTTTTAAATCGAGAACAGGAAAACAGCGTTTTTTTCAACGGCAGCGGTTCCCGTATGCCCCAGGCATTCTTTGTAAATTGGGCATAGAATGAAGATTCATCTACGGCATCCTGCACACAGAAAAAATCCATATCGGAATTGAGTGCGGAACTGCAATCTTTGCAGCGGGGACAGGCAACAGCTTTATGTTCATGCAATGCAGCAGTCATGATTCTAAAAGGATCTGCTTCATACTTGACAGCCATATAGGTCAATATGACATCGGCAGACATGAACAAGTCTGCTTTCAGCACGACCAGACATGCTTTATGGGACGCAAACAGTCTTTCCTGCTGCGTCATAGCTGCCCGTAAAACTTTCATTTTCTTGCGTAATTCATCTTTTTGCATCATATAATTATTGATAAAACAGTAAATCAAGTTTAGAATAGTACTGTTTAGGAGTGAAGATGGCAATATATAAGCCTAAAATTCTTTTCTTTTGCAGTACAGAATCAAAAGGAAAGCATTTGGATAAATATGGAATTTTTTATGACATCATAAAAACAGACACACTTTCTGAGGCCGTTTCAATTGCTTTTAAAGAACTGCATGCCCTTTCTGCCATCATCATAGATGATGCTCCTGACGTAGACTTGTTTTATGTCTTGTCAAAATTTCATTCGCTTGATGCATTCAGGACAGTACCATGCATAGTTCGTTCTGATAATCAAGATGCAGGATACATATCCAAAGCCTTTGATCTAGGCATCTTTGATTTTTTCAGCACCTCCATGGATTTTCTTGTCGCAAAACAGAAAATAGCAAAAATCATAGAACTATTCAAGAACAAAAACCAGCTTGAAAAGATTTTCAACCAACAGATGCTGACAATCAGTACGCAGGAAGTCGAGCTGAAAGAAAATCAGTGGAACATCATAGAAACACTGGGACAGGCTTTGGAAAGCCGGGACATAGAGTCAGGCAACCACTGCAACCGCATGAAGGAAATAGCAGAAACATTTGCAAAGTATCTTTCGCTCAAGCATCCTAAATACATGATTACAGATGCCACCATTAAAAACATTTCCAAGGTAACGCCGCTTCATGACATTGGCAAAATAGCCATACCTGACAGGATTCTGCTTAAGCCTGAATCTGCGGGGCGATTGACAAAAGAAGAATTTGAAATCATGAAGACCCATACGATTGCAGGATGCCTCCTTATTGATTCGATTCCGAATTTCAAGGAATCCGAATTGTACAGATTCAGCTACAATATCTGCCGGCATCATCATGAACGATGGGATGGAGCAGGATATCCAGATCACTTGAAAGGCATGGAAATTCCCATTGAAGCCCAAATCGTGGCATTGGCCGATGTGTTTGACGCATTGCTGTGCAAGAGAGTCTACAAGCCCTCGTTTACACTGGAAACCACACGAGACATGATTTTAAATGGAGAATGTGGTGCCTTTAATCCCGATTTGCTGGAATGCCTGAAAGTAAATGCCGATGACATTTACAAGAGGATTTACGAAAACAAGAACATACTGTAACCATGAGAGATTCTTTTTTTTCCGTCCGCACCGATCAGAACAATCCAAACTGGAGCCAATGCATAAAACGAGGTAATTCCCTGTATGACAGGGGCAATTCCATACGCTCTGAATTTGAACGGGACTATACGAGACTTTTGCACAGCCTTGCCTACCGTCGGCTAAAGCATAAAACACAGGTATTCTATGCTCCTAAAAATGACCACATCTGCACAAGAATGGAGCATGTCAGCCACGTTGCAAGCGTTAGTACAACGATTGCAAAGTATCTGGGGCTAAATACGGAATTAACAGAAGCCATAGCCATTGGACATGACATTGGACATGCCCCCTTCGGACACACAGGCGAAGACATCTTGAATTCGTTGGTTTCCTTTCAGAGCGATGGGCAGAACGCACCGAAAAAATTCTGGCACGAAAGGAACAGCCTTTTCTTTGCCGATTTTATTGAAACGCTGGCGGATCCAGAAGGTTTTGAGCGCAACCTCGATTTAACGTATGCGGTACGGGATGGTCTTATCTGCCATTGCGGAGAAATTGACCAGCAGGGTCTGAAACCACGAGAAAATGCCATAAACCTGTATGACATAAAGAGACCGGGAATCGTTGCACCCTATACATGGGAAGCATGCATCGTAAAAGTAAGTGACAAGATTGCTTTTCTGGGGCGCGATATAGAAGATGCACGGGCATACCACATTCTGGACATGTCCAGTTACCGGCAGCTGAGGGAAATTGTTGCAAGTACATTGGGCTTCGGCAACAATGCAAAATCAAAACGAAGTGGCAGAGCTGTAAACACAACCGTACTCATAAACGACATGATTGTCAATTTATGCGAACAGAGTTCTCCAGAAAATGGAATAAGCTTTAGCAATGAATATTTCAATTTCATTAAGGAACTGAAAAAATTCAGCTTTGCAAACATATACAACAACTGGCGTTTGGTTGAATTTCAAAACTATGCACGGGAAATTTTAGGATGCATCTACCGAACGCTCATGAGCACCCATATCTATGCCAAAAACCGACGTCTTGAACAATGCCTCAAATACAACCCAAAACTAAGCAAGACATTCATTGACTGGGTAATAAAATATACAAACTATGACAATTCACGCAAAAAGATTCTGAAATACGAGACCGTTCCTGTGTTTGACATTGAAGACGAAGAAAGCTGGGAAAAATGCGTCATAGAATACATCAGCGGCATGACAGATCAGTATGCCATAGCAGTGTTTGAAGAAATCATTTCTTTTTAGAACAAAAAAGGCTGTCCACCCTCGGACAGCCTTTTGTTTTTAGATTCTATATTCTATCTTTTCAAAACTTCCGCAAGCTTTGCAGATGTAAAGCCAAGATATTCCGCAACCTTATTTGCAGGACCAGATTCGCCAAACCGGTCAATTGTAAACAGGTCTTCTTTCTTTGCATAGCCTTCCCATCCCATGCGGACACCAGCTTCGGCAACAACTACACGCTTTGCATTTCCAATAATCTTCTTCTGGAAATCTTCGCTCTGAGCTTCGAACAAAGTCTTATCCGTTACTGATACAACACGAATTTTCTTGCCTTCTACCAGTTTTGCGGCATTCAGAGACATTTCAACCTCAGAACCTGTTGCAAGAATCGTAATGTCAGGACTGTCAGAACCAGTCTGTACAACATAGGCACCCTTACGTGCCGTATTGCGCCAGTCCTTGTCGTCCTTTGCATATACAGTCAATGCCTGACGTGTAAATGCCATACATACAGGATGATCCTTGCTTTCCAAGGCCATTTCCCATGCTACCTGAGCTTCTTCTGCATCACCAGGGCGCAATACCTGAACGTTAGGAATGCAGCGGAGAGATGCAATTGTTTCGATAGGCTGATGTGTCGGCCCATCTTCTCCGACATAAATTGAATCATGTGTCAAGATGTAAATGTTTGGAAGTTTGCTCAGTGCAGCAACACGCAGAGAACCACGGAAATAATCGCTGAATACTAAGAATGTTGCACCAAATGCACGCAAACCACCGTGCAGGTTAATGCCACTGACAACCTGGCTCATGGCAAATTCACGAATACCATATTCAATTGTTCTGCCTTTGCGGTTTTCAGCACAGTATACGCCATCATTATTCTTAATCTTTGTCTTGTTTGGTCCCTCAAGGTCTGCAGAACCACCCACAAGCCACTCAAAACGGTCAGCCATGCAGTTAAGGCTCTTTCCACTTGCATCACGCGTTGCAAGCTTATCTCCCACAGCATAAGAAGGTGCAGAAACCTCGGCAGTTGGCTTTGCATTCCAGTAGGCATCCCATTTCTTTGCAAGCTCAGGATTTTCCTTTGCCCATGCATCAAATTCTGCATTCCATTTCTGTTCTTCAGCAGCAAGTTCCTTACGTCTTTCTTCAAAGTACTTGTAAGCTTCGGGAACGACATAGAACTTTTCATTTTCAGGCAGCCCCAAAGCTTTTTTAGCAGCAGCACAGCCTTCTTCTCCCAACGGAGCGCCGTGGACACCTGCAGTGCCTTCATTCGGAGCACCCTTGCCAATGACAGACTTCAAGATGATGATAGAAGGCTTGTTCTTTTCGCCCTTCGCCATGTTCACGAGGTCTTCGATCTCTTTTACATTGTACATGGAACCGCGGAGAACCTGCCAGCCGTATGACTCGTATCGCTTCTGCACATCGTCAGAGAATGTAATGTCTGTGCATCCATCGATAGAAATCTTGTTTTCATCGTAGAATACAATGAGCTTGCCAAGCTTCAAGTTACCGGCAAGAGAACAGGCTTCAGAAGAAACACCCTCTTCCAAACAGCCTTCACCAACAAGTGCATACGTATAGTGATCAACGATTGTATGACGTGACGTATTAAAGCGGGCTGCCAGCATGCTTTCTGCAACAGCCATTCCAACAGCAGCTGCAATGCCCTGACCCAAAGGACCAGAAGTGCATTCAACGCCATCTGTAATTTCTACTTCTGGATGACCAGGACATTTTGAACCAACTTGACGGAAATTCTTAATATCATCAAGGGAAACGTTGTATCCTGCAATGTGCAAGATGGAATACAACAACATTGAACCGTGTCCAGCAGAAAGAACAAAACGGTCTCTATCCTTCCATTTTGAATCGGCAGGATTATGCTTCATAACCTGACCATATAAAACAGCTGCCACTTCAGCAGCTCCAAGAGGAAGTCCAGGATGTCCAGAATTTGCCTTCTGGATGGCATCCATAGAAAGACTTCGGATAGACAACGCAGTTGCTTCTATACTTTTAGTGTCCATAATTCAATGCTCCTTATTAGCTTTTGTGGATATAAATCAATTTTAATATTTTACAGCCATCTGTTAATTATTGCAATACATTTTTATGGCATCAAAAAGAGCTTTCTGATTCGGCTTTGTTTTCAAGAGGTCTACAAAATCTTTATTTTGAACAAGCGCAGCAAGCGTAGACAGTATTGCAAGATGTGACTGGGACGTATATGTCAGCAATACAAAAAAAGCAAACACAGGGGCACTGTCGGGGGATTGCATGGAAATCTGTTCTTTTGGAAAACATACTGCAATGCGCTCGTCTGAAGGATTGTGAATCAACTGCTTGCGAGGATGAGGAATAGCAATGCCTTTGCCCACAGCAGTGCTCAAAACGTTCTCCCGTTCTATAAGTTCCTTGTTCAAAACATCCGCATACAACCCGTCAGGAAGATTAATTTTTCGCGTGAAATTCTCATACACTTCGTTTATCGTCGACCCCTTTATATCTGCAACGACACCACCTTTGGCAATTAAATCACACAGTTCCTTTGAAGAAAGCATTACCTGTTACCTCACTACCTTAAATCTATTACAACGACATTCGTCAATTGCTCCCATAAGTATATCCTGAATTCCGTCAAAGTTGCACCGCATTCCTTCCAAAGATGCCAGAATAGGTTCTACTTCTTCGCCAATGTCAGAATCTGATACAAATGACTGTAAAATATGCATGACATGACCGTACAGCTGGGTAAGAATGACAAGCTCCTGCTGAGGAAAATCAGCAAGTCCACTATAGCACGAGTCAACTTCAAACATCAGTTCATTCACCTGTTTGTACAAATCAAGGGCTTGTTCCCGTATAGGACCGGCAACCTGGTCGGCAAACCAGTTGTACCGCAGCCTGAATTTTTCATACCTGTCAGTAAGGTTCATCATGGCAAGGGCTTTTTCACCCAAATGGAACACATATTCCTCTGGATAAATGTGATACATCAATTCCTTTACGTCCGTCTTGCGATGATACAGCATGTCCAAAACATAGTGGTCAAGGACATCAGGAGTCACGGTGTAATACGAACCTTCTCCATCATAACTGTACATAGCAGAATTCTCATCCGGCCATGCTTTGTGCAGGTTCCAATTTCCTACGGCAGGAACGCTTTTTCCCCGATACCACAGGCGTGTTTCCACTCCAAATTCCTGCATGCCAACCTTTTTTGAATAGCGGTTTACAAATTCCTCAACAGAACCGCAGGAAGGAATGCACAATTCGTCACGATGCAGAAAGAAAATGTAGGTCAGCTGTTCTTCGATGGCTGCACATGGCCCTTCCTGCTCAAATTCCTCAAGGCAGAATTTTTCAAAATTCTCATACCACTTGAGCTTGGCATCCCCGTCTTCACCGCAGTCAAACAAATTATGGCCATCGTGAACAACGACCATGTCAATGAGACCAAGGTTCCAGTCCTTTACATAGCAAAGGATTCTGTCACCTTTTTGCAAGTCGTTTCTTTCAATCAATTCAGAAACGTCTATTCCCGTCAAGTGAACTTTATTCGGAAGTTCAAAGTCATTGCTCAGCAGGTCCAAATCTTTATTTGCTGGATCTGAGGCAATATACTGGGGAGCATACTCTTCTCCAAACAACATGAACATGTCTATTGCATCATCAGAATCAAATTCGCCGATTTTCAACGGAAGCCTCTTTTCCCTATGGAAAAAAGTCAGTGCATAGCAGGCTATTTCGGAATCAACAAAGGGCATGCACCGGTCTCCGATAACAATCATTTCCTGCTCATACTCTACAGTAGTAGGCCTAATGCTAAAAAGCGCACCCGTAAATGCACCGGCTTGCGTAATATACGTATCATTTTCCAAGGGGAACACCAAGCCGTTATGCTCAAGAAAATCTTTCACATCCCTCACGGACGTACGTATTCCTACACTATAAAAGACTTTTAGCATGTCCCGAGCAGTAAAAACGCTCTGATGAGTACGAAGATATTTCTCAACGTAAGCCTGTGCTTGTATATTCATACACTATTATAATACTGCATTTTTTGTTTTTGGCAAACACAATATCTTTTGCAATAATATTTTTTAAAATATTCCCCTATTCTATTTGACATAACCGAAGTAATAATTTAGTATAAATAAGAATAATTCTAAAACAATAAGGAGAAAATAAATGTCTCGCATTTTGCTAAACATCATTCTCCCCGTTGCAGGAATTGTTCTTGGATGGACTATTCGCTGGATTTATGCCAGATTTCAACTTTCCGCTTCAGAACAAAGAGCTGAACGCGTTAAACAAGATGCCATAAAGGAAGCAGAAGCTCAGAAAAAAGAGATTCTGCTTCAAGCAAAAGAACAACTCATTCAGGACCGAAACCAGCAGGAACGGGAGAATCGGGAGCGCAGAACAGAGCTTCAGCGCTACGAAAACCGTGTTTCAAAGAAAGAAGAACTCATTGATCAGAAGAATCAAGAGATTGAAAAGAAGGAAAAGGATTTGGCCAACCGTGCTGCCGCAATGACAAAGCATGAAGAAGCCCTTGCCGAAAAGGAAGGAACGCTTTTGACAGAGCTTGAGCGTATTTCTGGCCTTACAACGGAAGAAGCCAAAACCCTCATCATCCAAAATCTTGAAAATGAAGCCCGTCACGATGCACAGGCTTTGTTGAACAAAATCGATCAGGAAGCCCAGTTTGTTGCAGAAAAGAAAGCACAGGAAATTCTTGTCTCGACAATACAGCGTCTTGCAACGGAAACCACCAGTGACATCACCGTTACTACCGTTTCACTTCCCAGTGACGAGATGAAAGGCCGCATCATTGGGCGTGAAGGCCGAAACATCCGCACGCTCGAAACATTGACAGGCGTTGACATCATCATTGACGATACACCAGAAGCCGTAGTCATCAGTTGCTTCGACCCTGTACGCAAGGAAATTGCAAAGGAATCGCTGGAACGTCTCATTACCGACGGACGCATTCACCCTGCAAGAATCGAAGAAATCGTACAGAAAGTTACGCGCGAAGTACAGCAAAAGATTTATGAAGAGGGAGAAAAAGCCCTCTTTGACCTTGGCATCCACAACATGAGTCAAGATGGCGTAAGAGCCATTGGACGGCTTTATTTCCGTACAAGCTACGGACAGAGCGTGCTCACACACTCAAAGGAAGTTGCAGAGCTTGCAAGCATGCTGGCTGCCGAAGTTGGTGCAAACAGAGAGCTTGCAAAGAGGGCTGCCCTCCTGCATGACATTGGAAAAGGTGCTGAAACAGACAGCGACCAGAACCATGCCGAAGTTGGTGCAGAAATGGCTCGCAAAATCGGGGAAGATCCTCGCATTGTCAATGCCATTGCCGCCCACCACAATGATTGTGAACCGCATACAATCGAGGCAATCATTGTACAGATTGCAGATGCCATCAGTGCTGCCCGTCCGGGAGCACGAAGAGAAACTGTTGACAACTACATCAAGAGACTTGAAAATCTGGAAGAAACGGCAAAGAAGTTCTCTGGTGTTGAACAGGCCTATGCAATTCAAGCTGGTCGCGAGCTCAGGATTTTGGTCAACAACGAGAAAATTCCTGATGATCAGGTAAAGGAACTTGCACGGCAGATTGCAAAACAAATTGAAAACGACTTGCAGTATCCAGGAAGAATCAAAATAACGATGATTCGTGAAACACGCATCATTGAATACGCACGGTAGTCTTTTTCGTACATAAAAAAAGGAGCTTTCCTCAACGGAAGCTCCTTTTTTTTTGCTCTCAATGCAAACTCTTAATCAAAAAATCCTTTTGCTTTCAGAAGTTCTGCATTCAATATTCCACCAAGTGCGGCACCTCGTTTTGTATTATGGCTCAACGCGACAAATTTCACATCAAATACGTTGCATTTGCGCAAGCGTCCAATGACACATGCCATTCCCTTTTCCGTCTCACGATCTCTCCGAGGCTGAGGACGATTTTCTTCATGCCGAACAACAATCGGATGCTTCGGGGCAGAAGGCAAATCCAGCTCCTGAGGCACAGACGTAAACGAAGTCCATACGCGCTCAATTTCTTCAAGCGACGGCTTTTTATCTTCTGGCAAATCAAATTCAAGACTGACTGTAGCAGTATGTCCATCAATAACAGGAACTCTCGTACATGTAGAACTAACAACAGGCAGAACTGCATTTTCAATCTTGTCACCTGAAACGGAACCCAAAATTTTCAGACACTCTTTTTCAGTCTTTTCTTCTTCACCACCAATATATGGCACAATGTTGTCAATCATATCAAAGCTGGAAACCCCTGGATATCCAGCACCACTTACCGCCTGTAAAGTCGTTACTATCATTCTTTTGACAGGATACCCGGCTTTAATGAGGGCATACAGCGGCATCATGTATGTCTGAAGGGAACAGTTGGGCTTTACAGCCACAAAACCTTTGTTCCATCCATGGTGGGCACGCTGCTTTGCAATGACATCAAGATGACTGCTGTTTATTTCAGGAATCAACATAGGAACATCTTCCGTCCAGCGATTTGCACTGGCATTGGAAACGACAGGAATTCCCTGTGCAGCATACCGCTCTTCAAGACTTTTGATTTCATCCTTGCTCATTTCAAGTGCACTGAATACAAAGCGGCACTTTCCCAGTGCAGACTTTTCGTCATTTGCATCCTGAACAGTAAGTTTTGCAACATCTGAGGGAATGTCCGCTCCAATCAGCCACCTGTTTGCTACGGCATCTTTGTACAGCTTTCCAGCGCTACGGGGAGAAGCTGCAACATACGTCACTTCAAACCAAGGATGATTTTCCAGCAGCTTTATGTACCTCTGTCCAACCATTCCTGTTGCACCCAAAACGCCTACAGGTATCTTACTCATATATTACACTCCTTTAAAGCAGCCTTTATAACCTCCAAGGCTTCTGGCTTAACGTCAACAAGCGGCAATCTGCAAGGACCAGCGGGAAGCCCCTTCAAGTTCATGGCAGCCTTGATACTCGATGGATTGCCGTCTACAAATGCAGCACGGAAAAATGGCTGCAGCCTGTAATGAATGTTCCGGGCTTCTGCAAACTTGCCATCAAGACAATCATGCACAAGTTCCGTCATCAACGATGGGATCATATTGGTGACAACAGAGAACACCCCGTCTCCACCTGCTGCCATCAATGGCAACGTTAGACCGTCATCGCCGCTCATGACTGAAAAATCAGGATGCTTTGAAGCAATCTTTTCTATTACTTCCATCATCTGATTTATGCTTCCGCTAGCTTCCTTGACACCGGCAATGTTTGGCAACTCGGCAATGCGTGCAAGCAACGAAACGGAAATATTCTTAGAGGTACGTCCCTGTATGTTGTATACGATTATTGGCAAGCCAACCTTAGAAACAGCCTCATAATGACGGAATACGCCCTCATCACTCGGCTTGTTGTAATAAGGAGTCACTACAAGGGCATAATCAGCGCCAAGTTTTTTTGCGCGTTCAACATATCTTACTGCATCTCGCGTATTGTTGCTTCCTGCACCAACAACGACTTTTACCTGTTTTCCATTTTTTTTGTTCCAGTCTTTTACAAGAGGAACAACTATGTTAATGAGTTTTTCTTCTTCATCTTCATCAAGCGTAGGTGTTTCACCTGTTGTTCCCAAAGGCAAAAGTCCGTCAATACCCTGCTCCAACTGGAACAGAACATTCTTCTTAAAGCCATCGTAATCCACAGAACCGTCAGCATTCATCGGTGTAATCATGGCTGTAAAAGATCCGTGCAGTCTAGACATGACACTTAACTCCTTTCTATAATGCAATTATTGTATTATTATACATAAATACATAAAATAATCAACAAGAGCTACATTTCAGCTTCGCTGTCATTCCAATCTCTGCATCTCCGTCATTCCAATCTCTGCATCTCCGTCATTCCAATCTCTGCGTCTCCGTCATTCCAATCTCTGCGTCTCCGTCATTCTAATCTCTACATCTCCGTCATTCCAATCTCTACATCTCCGTCATTCCAATCTCGGTGATACAATTGCTGAGATGACCGCAAGAACCTGTTTCAAAAATTCGTCTGGACTTCTAAAACTGATTTGCAGAAACAAAAAAACGGTATTTGAGCACACATCAAATACCGTCCACAAAGAACTGACATGAAAAATCAACTTTTTTTATAATTTTTACATAGTAGGAATACCTACATTCAAAACTCTTTCACACAATATATGTAATCTCTTATCCCCAAGACAGAAAAAAGCTCTCAGATACCGGAAAGCAAATCTCTGTCTATGGGTGTTAAAATAGCATGACCGTCTGTTTCACGCAACAAATTCTACTACCCAAAATATGGTATATTCCTACCATATTTTTATTAATTTTAAGAACACTTTCTTTTTTTTACATCATGTGTTATAATAAGTTTCATGAAGCAAAAAGTCATATTCACAACAATCCTTCTCTTTGCTTTTTATTTTATTGCCTCTACAGTATTCAAAAATACAACAATCCCCATGGATACGCAATTTTATTGGGACGCTGACAATTCATGCACTCCCGACTCAGTTCTTTCAAGGGAATTTACAAAAACCGGAAGAGAATTCACATGCAAAACATCAAAAGGAAGCATTTGGATTCTCATTACTTTAGAAGAAGATCCAACAGACAAAGGATATTCCTACACGCTTGATTTCGGACAGGATTCTCTTTCTCTCATAGAACTGTACATAAAAAAAGAAGGTTCCTGGACATTCTACGGAAAAACAGGAAAGGGACAAAACAGAAAGGAGATACAGACTAGTTTTATGAGAGATGCTTTAGTTATAAACGGAAACATTCCTGTCCAAAATGTTAAAAAGTGCTTTTTAAAATCTGCGAACCGTGGTATA